>Ga0302208_10001213_pt1 | contig 11253 bp, 8 predicted proteins | sample II_Fen_E2_3_FD_194577 | JGI IMG/M metagenome (GOLD analysis project Ga0302208, IMG submission 194577) | Peat permafrost microbial communities from Stordalen Mire near Abisko, Sweden - II_Fen_E2_3 | ecosystem: Environmental > Terrestrial > Soil > Wetlands > Permafrost | place: Sweden: Abisko...
ATGTATCCCTCGGAACCCCCAGGCAACCCCCAGGCAACCCCCTCTCAACTCCGAATAGATGGAGACAAGATTCCGTGGGTTCATGGGTGAAAAAAGGCTGTAACTTCCTGTTTTTTCCTTCCAACAGGAAAATTTCATTAAGATTTGCTCTCGGTGAGCAGGTAGGCAGGAATGTGTAGTTCTTGGGAGTAAAGAAAAAAATAGATCATTTAAGATGTGACATATAACTTTTTCCATTATTTATCTGCGGTCATAAGACTTGAGAATAAATAAGACAGACAGAGTCCTTAAAAAAAAGATCAACTCATATTTTTATACTCTTATATTAGATCTTTTTGCGCTGTCACAATGTAGAAACAAAGCAGCTTATTTCCTGTCATTCTGTCATTCGTATCCCCTTGGCACTTTTTTTGATTAATGTTCTTTCCGGAAGTCAGAGTGTAACACGACATCACACCCGGAGCGGACTGAATTAACCAACTAACATAATTAACTAATTAACTACTATAAAATAATGGCTAAAGGAAACATTGGGGTAACGAGTGACAATATCTTCCCCGTTATCAAGAAATTTTTGTACAGCGATCACGAGATTTTTCTTCGTGAATTAGTATCGAATGCCGTGGATGCCACACAAAAGCTGAAAACACTGGCTGCAGTGGGTGACTTTAAAGGCGAACTGGGCGACCTCACCGTACGCGTAGATGTAAATAAAAAGAAAGGGACGCTGACCATTACCGACCGTGGTATTGGAATGACTGCCGACGAAATTGACAAATACATTAACCAGATAGCATTCTCAGGGGCTGAAGAGTTTCTTGAAAAGTACAAAGACGATGCCCAGGCTATTATCGGACATTTTGGGTTAGGCTTTTATTCTTCGTTTATGGTTTCCAAAAAAGTAGAAATCTTTACGCAGTCATACAAAGCTGACACAACAGGCCAACACTGGTCATGCAAGGGTGATCCTGAATACACCCTGGAAGATACCATCAAAGCCGATCGTGGAACAGAAATAGTTCTTCATATTGATGATGAAAACAAAGACTTCCTCGAAGATGCTAAGGTTCAGGAACTGCTGACCAAGTATTGCAAATTCCTACCGATTGAAATAGCCTTTGGCAAGAAAAAAGAATGGAAAGATGGCAAGAATGTGGAGACTGAAAATGACAACATCATTAACATCACCAATCCAGCCTGGACCCGTAAACCTGCCGACCTGACCGACGAAGATTACAATGCATTCTACCATGAGTTGAATCCAATGGCCGAAGATCCTCTTTTCCATATTCACCTGAATGTAGATTATCCGTTCCACCTGACAGGAATCCTGTATTTCCCGAAAATCAAGAACAATATTGAAATGCAACGGAACAAAATCCAGTTGTATTGCAACCAGGTATATGTGACCGACCACGTTGAAAACATTGTACCCGAATACCTGACCCTGTTGCATGGCGTGATCGATTCACCGGATATTCCGTTGAACGTATCCCGTAGTTACCTGCAAAGTGATGCCAACGTAAAGAAAATTTCAAGCTATATCACGAAAAAGGTTGCTGACCGGTTGAATGAAATCTTCAAAGCCGACCGTAAACAATTCGAAGAGAAATGGGATAACCTGAAACTATTCATCCAATATGGAATGCTTAGCGACGAGAAATTCTACGAACGTGCCGAGAAATTTGCTTTGCTTAAAAACATTGATGGCAAATACTTTACTTTCGAAGAATACAAAGCACTTGTGGGTGAAAACCAAAAAGACAAAAACGGGGACGTGATTTACCTGTATGCCAACAACAGCAACGAACAATACAGCTATATACAGCATGCTAAGGACAAAGGTTATGATGTGCTGATCATGGATGGTCAACTGGACGTTCATGTGGTGAGCCAACTGGAACAAAAATTCGAGAAAACACGTTTCGTACGTGTGGACAGCGACGTGATTGATAAAATCATTCAAAAAGATGATATCAGCAAGGTAACCCTGACCAACGACCAGCGCGATGCTTTGATTACGGTATTCGAATCACAGATTCCTGCTCTGGATAAAACGAACTTTATCATTACCTTCGAGCAACTGGATGCAACCACAAGCCCGGTTTTCGTTACCCAGAACGAGTTTATGCGCCGTATGAAGGAAATGTCTTCCTTGCAGGGTGGCATGGCAAGTTTCTATGGTGAAATGCCGGACAGCTTCAATCTGGTGGTCAATACTGCCCACCCGATGATCGAAAAGATATTGACAGAAGAAGAAGCAGCTTGCTCAGTAAGCATTGCTCCTATTACCTCTGAATTATCAGAAGTGAAAGCCAAACATGACAAGCTAAAGGAAAGCCAGAAAGACAAAAAGGACGAAGAAGTCCCTGCTGCCGAAAAAGCTGAACTGGGAGAACTGCAAAAGAAAATGGATGAACTTACCGATAATAAAAAAGCGGTATTGAAATCATTTGCCGGTGAAACCAAACAGGTTCGCCAACTGATTGACCTGGCTCTCCTGGCAAGCAATATGCTGAAAGGTGAAGCGTTGGCTAACTTTGTAAAAAGAAGCGTGGAATTGCTTTAATTCCTGACTTATTATCTATATTTTACAGGCGGAAAGACTTTTAGTCATTCCGCCTGTTTTTTTTTCAACATGTGAGCCAAAGGATTGAAAGTTTGAGGATCCCTTTTTAAAGCATGCTTTTACAACCATCTATTGATCATGCTTTGGCTAAGAGAGGGAAAAGCCATATGATTGATTCACAGCCTCTGCTTTAAATCATGGATTATAGCTATGCAGCTACCGGGAATAGGGTATTGGGAGATTCACAATACAAAATTGCAACATGGCAAATGAGATCTCCATATTCTTTAAATTCATGTTGGAATATAAATTTCATTCAATTTCACTGATAATAATTTCAGTTTGAAATCAAAATGGCAATTAGATTTGAACAATCAAAACAAAATCCTTATTTTTGTACGAATTATTAAACCTCCAACATTCATCCAGTACCTTGAAACCATATAAAAAACCCTCCGAATGTATCTGTAAAGAGGAAATCCGCGAACAAATCGACCTTATTGACCAGGAGATCATAGCCCTATTCGGGTTACGGTTTCAATATGTGAGTGAAATTGTCAAGTTCAAAACAGATGCTGAAAGCGTGGTGGCTCAGGTAAGGAAAGACCATGTAATAAAGGTACGGGGCGAATGGGCCGAAAAACACGGGTTGGACAAAGACACTTTTGAGCAGATATACCGGTTTCTGGTGGATCATAATATCGGGAAAGAGTTGGAGATACTGGAGAAAAAAGGACCCCAAACCCCTAAAGGGGCTTAAAGACCATATATATAAAAGGATAATTTTTTATAACAGAACAAATAACAACCAATACTATTTCAAAACTCCCCTTTAGGGGTTGGGGGTAGTATTTATTTAAAATAAAAAGATGTACAAACAGGATATTAAAGTAATGGACTGCACTGTTCGCGACGGCGGTTTGATGAATAAATGGCAATTCAGTGATGATTTCGTCCGTGGAGTGTACCATGCTTGTGTGGAAGCAGGGATCGACTATATGGAGATTGGCTACCTGAGCAGCGAAAAGGCTTTCGACCGGAAAGAAATGGGACCCTGGAAATTCTGCCATCAGAAAGACCTGGAACGTATAGTGGGGAAGAATGAAACAAGCCTGAAACTTTCGGCTATGGCAGATATCGGCCGGATTGAGCTCGAAGACATCCCCATGGCTGCCGACAGTGCACTGGACATGATCCGGGTGGCATGTTACATACACCAGGTGGACAAAGCTATTGCACTGGCCCATCACTGCATGGATAAAGGCTATGAAACGTGCATTAACCTAATGGCAGTCTCCACAGTGGGGGAACTGGAACTGGACGAAGCATTGAAAGATATTGCCAAATCACGCATCAAGGTATTTTATGCTGTGGATAGCTTCGGGAGTATGTACATAGAATCCATTCAACATTTGGTTCGTAAATATGTTACAGCCTTGCCGGGTAAAGAAATCGGGATTCATGCGCATAACAACATGCAAATGGCCATGTCGAACACCTATACTGCCCTAATGGAAGGTTGCACCATGCTGGATGCCACTCTGCTGGGGTTAGGCCGCGGAGCAGGCAATTGTCCGATAGAGATACTGATTGCCTTCCTGAAAAACCCAAAATACAGACTATTGCCTTTGCTTCAGGTGATACAGGATTATATCCACCCATTGCAGAAGGAAATTGAATGGGGATACCACATACCCTACCTAATTTCAGGGGCGTTGAACGCACATCCCCGAAAGAGCATGGAATGGATGGAATCAGACCAGAAAAACGATTTCGTGACCTTTATGAAAGAAATGCACGATAACGAGATACTGGAGTAGAAGTTATTTGCTTATTCATTTACCGACGGGGTGGCTTAAAGCCACCCCGTCGGCGATTATAAATGTCTTATTTTAGGGATTGAAGACCTATTTTACATATCCTTTTTAATTTACCATTTCAGGCTAATCAAACGTAAAATACTCCGAAATAATAGCGTTTATGTCAATTATTTGTGGTATATTTGTCTGTTTTTTTAGATACAATTCAAGATCTGAAAACAGATTAACAATAGAACATCAAATAACTCGAAACAAACAACTTAGAATAGAAATGAACGAAGTAGAAACAGCAAGAGCAACTGCCAGTGCCAATTACGGTGCCAGTAGCATTCAAGTGCTTGAAGGATTGGAAGCAGTGCGCAAACGACCTGCCATGTACATTGGAGATATTGGAATAAAAGGGTTACACCATTTAGTATACGAAGTAGTTGATAATTCCATTGATGAAGCAATGGCCGGATTTTGTAATAACATTCAGGTTTCTATCAATGAAAACAATTCGATTACAGTCATTGATAACGGTCGTGGTATTCCTGTCGATATGCATGAAAAAGAAGGCAAATCAGCACTGGAAGTCGTAATGACTGTACTTCATGCTGGTGGTAAATTTGACCATGGAAGTTATAAAGTTTCCGGTGGATTGCATGGTGTGGGTGTATCGTGTGTGAATGCCCTTTCTACTTTATTGCACGTAGAAGTTTCCCGTAACGGAAAGTTATACATGCAGGAATACGAATGCGGTACTCCAAAATTTCCGGTGAAAGAAATCGGAACTTCTACCACAAACGGAACACTGGTTACCTTCTTGCCTGATAACAGTATTTTCATTGAATCCATATACAAATGGGACATTCTGGCAAATCGCCTTCGTGAACTATCTTTCCTGAATGCAGGAATAACACTTTCATTGACCGACAAAAGGGTATTAAATGAAGATGGAACTTTCAAATCGGAGATATTTCATTCAAACGAAGGATTAAAAGAATTTGTTGAATATATCGACGAAGCACGTGAGCCGCTGATTGATAATGTAATTCACATTTCGACTGAAAAGAACGGCATCCCGGTAGAGATTGCCATGACCTACAACACATCGTACAATGAGAATGTACACTCGTATGTAAATAACATCAATACCATTGAAGGAGGTACCCACCTTGCAGGTTTTCGTCGTGGTTTGACCCGTACATTGAAGAAATACGCCGAAGACACCAAAATGCTTGAAAAGCTAAAGATTGAAATCAGTGGTGATGACTTTCGTGAAGGATTGACAGCTGTTATTTCGATTAAAGTTCAGGAACCACAATTTGAAGGACAGACTAAAACCAAACTTGGAAACAATGAAGTGATGGGTTCGGTAGATATGGCTGTTGGTGAAGCGTTAGGTAATTACCTGGAAGAGAATCCGAAATCAGCACGAATCATTGTTGAGAAAGTAATATTGGCAGCTACTGCCCGTTATGCAGCCCGTAAGGCCCGTGAAATGGTGCAACGCAAATCACCACTTTCAGGTGGTGGATTACCAGGCAAATTAGCAGATTGTGCAGACAAAGATCCTGAAAAATGCGAATTATTTCTGGTCGAAGGGGATTCAGCAGGTGGAACAGCTAAACAAGGACGTAGCCGTCAGTTTCAGGCTATCCTACCATTGCGTGGTAAGATTCTGAATGTAGAGAAAGCTATGCCCCATAAAGTGCTGGAAAGTGAAGAAATACGCAATATATATACCGCTTTAGGCGTTACTATAGGTACGGAAGATGACAGCAAGGAATTGAACATCAAAAAGCTTCGCTATCACAAAATCATTATCATGACCGATGCCGACGTAGATGGTAGTCATATTGCGACACTGATCATGACTTTCTTCTTCCGTCACATGAAAGAACTAATTGAACAGGGTTATTTATATATCGCTACTCCCCCACTTTATTTATGTAAAAAAGGGAAAGTGGAAGAGTATTGCTGGACCGATATACAACGTCAGGTGTTTATCGAAAAATACGGTGGTGGAGTAGAAGGTGGCATTCATACCCAACGATATAAAGGTTTGGGAGAAATGAATGAAACTCAGTTGTGGGATACGACCATGAATCCGGAACATCGTACGTTACGTCAGGTAAATATTGAAAATGCCGCAGAAGCTGATCATGTATTCTCCATGTTAATGGGTGATGATGTAGCTCCACGACGTCAGTTTATCGAACAGAATGCTACTTACGCGAAGATTGACGCTTAATCGGTTAAATGGCTGATTGTTCTATCAAGTTAATTGGTTGATTAAGATTAGTATAAAATTTCAAGCAACACAATTGTTCTTCATATTCAACTAACCAGTCAACCAATTAATTAACTCAGCTACTGAACTAAAATGAATATAGCCGTTTTCTGCTCATCGAGTAATAACATTGCCGACCACTATAAACAAGCTGCATTTCAACTGGGGGAATTAATAGCCAGCAGCGGAAACAAGCTTGTATATGGCGGTGCAACGGGAGGATTGATGGACGCAGTGGCTGAAGGAGCACAAAGTAAAAACGGGGGAATAATCGGGGTAATATCTCAGGCAATTATAAAAATGAATCGCCAGAGCAATCTGCCTACCGAACTTATCACTGTAGAAACCCTGAGCGACCGGAAAGCACAAATGAAAACACTGAGTGATGTATTTGTGGTTCTACCCGGGAGTTATGGAACATTAGACGAGATGTTGGATATTGTAACATCCGGTATCGTAGGTGAACATAACAAACCGTTGATTCTGGTTAATCAGGAAGGCTTTTATGATCAATTTCTCAATCAGATACATAAAATGCGTAGTGAACTGTTTATTCCTGTCGAAGAAAGATACAAACCACTCATTGCACAGAATGTGAATCACTGTATGGAGTTAATAAATTTGTCAACTAAAAACTCATAATAAAATTGCATTATGAATCTTTTTTGGAAAAAACTTTTTGGAGGCATTACTCCTACAGCAAAACTTGAAAGGAATGAAGCAGAGCTTATAAAAGCAATGCATCGTTACGCCGAAGTGGAAAAGTCGATAGAGCTTGTGGACTACAAGAAACTGTTTCACATCGTTAAATCCGCCAATTTCCAGGACAATAAAAAGATTCTTAAAAACCGGAAATACAAAGACACCGAAGAATACAGAAATACCCGGAAATGTAATAAACTGCAAAACACTCCTGCAATCCGGCTTTATTACCAGGTGCTTGAATCTGAAATTTTAAAACAATACCTTCATTTTAAAACAACTCCGGATTATGAGTTGCTGGGAGATACGAAAAAGGTAAAAACCTCAGATACTCTCAGAAAATTCAAACAATTCGAACATTCTAAAGATTATAAAACCTATATACGGTTTCATGATTCATATGTCATCAAGGAATTTGAACTATTGAAAACCAAGGTTGCATCTCCTGAATTTAAAAAGGCAAATGATTTTTGGACCAATGAGAAACGCTGGCTTATCACACCTGAATTTGCCCAACAACAACGATACTATGAGCTTGCCAAGAACCCGGATATTGTTTTTTATGAGAATGAAAAGCCTCAGCGGTTTGAACGATTCAAAGCCTTGAAATTATCCTTTCAGGACGAATTTGACTGGCATGTGTTGGATAAATCACACTGGAACTTCGGATTTCATTATAAAAGTGAACGACTCATTGGCAACCATTCCTTTAGCAATGAAAAACAGGCAAACTATTCAGGAAAAAATATATCAGTAGCAGAAGGAATTTTAAAACTGGTCACAAAACACGAAAAAGTAAAAGCCCGTGCCTGGGACTTCTCCAAAGGATTCATTGAAAAGGAGTTTAATTTCACATCAGATGTTCTTCAGACAGCCGAATCATTCCGCCAAGAGTATGGTGTTTTTCGTGCGAAACTCCGCTGTACAGGGGATGTCCAACATGCATTCTGGCTAGGTTCCGATAGCAAACTACCACATATAAACATTTTTCATTTCAATGGGAAATCAATTACATTGGGGAATATAAACAAAAACATCGTTGATGGCATACAGATTAAAGGAATTAATCCGGCCCAATTTTATATATACACATTAATCTGGTCGGCGAAGGAACTAATTTGGATGATCAATGATCTGGAAGTCTATCGTACAGCCAGTAACATCCCTTCGGAGTCGATGTATCTTGCATTTAACTCATTTATATCTCAAAAGCAAAAAGGCAGTACCGGAAATCTCGAAGTAGATTGGGTTAGAACTTATACACTTGCTTAATTAATTGAATCTTGATGATCAACGATACCTACAAAATAAACGTTCTTAATCGGTTTGATATAGGTGGGCATAATCGGTTTGTTCTGATTGCCGGCCCATGTGCTATTGAAACGGAAGAAATGACCATGGAAGTAGCTAGGACACTTAAAAAAATCTGTGAAGAGCTTCATATCCATCTAATTTTTAAATCGTCATTCGACAAAGCCAATCGTTCCTCGGTAAAATCACCCCGTGGAGTAGGTATGGAGCGAGGCTTGCAAATCCTGCAACGTGTCAGGACAGAACTCAACTTACCCATTGTAACCGATGTTCATGAAACATGGCAATGTGCTGAAGTAGCAAAAGTTGCTGATATGCTTCAAATACCGGCCTTTCTCTCCCGCCAAACCGACTTATTGGTTGCTGCTGCTAAAACAGGTAAAATTGTCAATGTAAAAAAAGGACAGTTTATGGCGCCCTGGGACATGAAAAATGTGATTGATAAATTACGTGATTCGGGAAATGACAACATATTGCTTTGCGAGCGGGGCTCCAGCTTCGGATACAACAACCTGGTAGTGGATATGACAGGACTGGTAGAAATGAGAAGCTATGGCTTCCCTGTGGTGTTTGATGCCACCCATTCCGTCCAAAAACCGGGAGGACAAGGCACTTCTACCGGAGGCAACCGCGAAATGGTACCTTACTTGATGCGTGCTGCACTGGCTATAGGAGTTGATGCTATATTTGCCGAAGTGCATCCGGATCCCGACCATGCCTTTTCCGATGGTCCCAATCAATTGTATTTATCCGGCATTCGTGAAATACTGCAGCAAGCCATAGCCATCGATAATATCATAAAAAACAGTTCCGGAACCCCAAACACTGAACCTCAAACGCAGAACGCAGAACGCGGAACGCAGAACACGGAACATCAAACATCAGACATCAAACTTTTACTAACTGATGTGGATGGTGTACTGACAGATTCGGGCATGTACTACTCCGAAGCAGGTGATGAATTGAAAAAATTCAACACGCACGATGGAATGGGATTGCAGCTCATTCGTCAAAAAGGAATTAAAACAGGCATTATCACATCCGAAGATACAAAATTAGTAGAACGTCGTTTTCAAAAATTAAAGCTGGATTATTTATACCAGGGGAAGCGTGAAGGAGGCAAACTGGCTTCAGTGAAAGAAATATGTGAGAAAGAAGGAATTACACTTGCTAACGTGGCCTATATAGGAGATGATGTAAATTGTTTTGAATTGCTTTCATCGGTAGGTACCGCAGCCTGTCCATCAGATGCATTGGATGCAATAAAGAATATTCCCGGCATTATCCTTATGAAGAAAAAAGGTGGGGAAGGATGCGTCAGAGAGTTTGCGGAAATGATTTTAAACAAACTCTAAGTAAGTACAGCCATTCTACAAATAGATTATATAGCATCTCTGGTTTCTAAATAAAGAAAATAGTTTTAAATGCTGCTTAGTGATACGTTATATACTAAGTAACTTAGCAATAAAGTGATAAAGAAAAATGGATTTTACAGAACGAAGTAAAGAAATATTCAAACTTGAAATTGCCGAACTGCAAAAGCTGGCGGATAAGATAGGGCCTGAAATGAATAAAGTTGTAGAATTGATTTATTCCTCAACCGGCAAACTGGTCATTATGGGCATTGGCAAAACCGGCATTATTGGTCATAAAATTGCATCTTCGCTTGCTTCCACAGGTACACCTTCAATTTTTGTAAATGCAGCAGAAGCTATGCATGGCGATTTGGGCATGGTAAGCAAACAAGATATTGTACTCCTTATTTCAAACAGTGGAAGCTCTTCAGAAATACTGAATATAATTGCTCCTTTGAAAAAGATTGGCTGTTCCCTGATTGCCATGACCGGTAATACCAAATCTGTGCTTGCCAAGGAAGCTTTATTAGTTCTAAATGTAAGTATATCAAAAGAAGCCTGTCCTCTGGGATTAGCTCCAACGACGTCCACAACAGCCACTCTGGTTATGGGTGATGCATTAACCATTTGTCTTATGGAGCGACGTGGCTTCAAGGCCGAAAACTATGCTCTTTATCATCCGGGAGGTGCACTGGGCAGACGTTTAATTTCAACAGTAAAAGATGAAATGTTTACGGATATCCCAAAAGTATACGAGACAACGCTCTTCAAGGATATCATATACGAAGTAAGCAATAAACGTCTTGGAATGACCATGGTGTTTGATAAAAACGAACAAGCCATTGGAATTATAACCGACGGGGACATACGACGAGCCATTCAACGCTTTGATGAGATCAAGCCACTCTCAGCTGCAGACTTTATGACTAACGGATTCAAAAAAATTGCACAGGATGAATTGCTGACAGAAGCATTAGAAATGATGGACATGAACAAAATCACAACGCTAACAGTTGTGGACAATTCCGAAAAGGTAGTTGGAATACTATCCATTCACAATATTATTGATTTTCGTAATCTGACACATTGAAATTCAAAAAAATATATATTGAAATAACCAATAGCTGCAATTTCGATTGCAGTTTTTGTTTTAAGACTACCCGACAGAAGAAGTTTATGTCAGTGGAAGAATTCAGGTTCATTGTGGAGAAGATCCGCCCG
>Ga0302208_10001214_pt1 | contig 11250 bp, 12 predicted proteins | sample II_Fen_E2_3_FD_194577 | JGI IMG/M metagenome (GOLD analysis project Ga0302208, IMG submission 194577) | Peat permafrost microbial communities from Stordalen Mire near Abisko, Sweden - II_Fen_E2_3 | ecosystem: Environmental > Terrestrial > Soil > Wetlands > Permafrost | place: Sweden: Abisko...
CATTTCAACAGTCAAACTCTTGATGATACTGCACCCTGCCAAGGTGCAGTTATATTATGCGCTAATGACGGAGCTCTTTATATTATTTAATCATTATTATTCCCTCATATCATCAAAAAACGGTGTACATCTATCCTTCACACATTTTGCAGCATAGAGATAAAGTGCAGCGCTCCAGGTTTGCCAGTCTTGTCCCATTGGTTTACCATCCTGCGCTTTTATCCATTCGTTAAATCCAAATTCAAGATTGTCTGTTCTTGATTCTTTCACAAAATGAGTAAGTACTTCCAGCTTTTCTTCGGCAAGTGCGTACTTTTTAGCTGCAACTAAAGCTGCAATGTAGATACCGCAGATAAAAGGCCAGATACCACCGTTGTGGTAATCGCCGGGGTTATTGTATTCAGCATAGCGTTCGTTCCACTCAGGATCTTCCGGTTTGACGAATGGGAAAAAGTTGGGTGGCAAGTCAACTACCAAATCTCCTTTAGCACGCATGGCGGCGCATTCCTCTTCAATCCACGAAATCATTTCGTTGGCTCGGGTAGGGGAGGCTATTCCCGATAAAATAGCCAGACTGTTGCCCAACAAATCGAACCGTTCACTACTTAAAATTTTGTAGGACCACATGGCATAGTAAGGTTTGTGTTTTACCACCAGCCCTTCGTGTACGTGGTGATGTATAGTTCCTCCGGTAATGGTAAATTTACTCATTTCTTGTTGAACTTGGTCGGCTCTTTCATTCAATCCTAACAGTCGCAAATAGCTATAAACAACCGTGTTTACAAATAATCCGTAACCAAGCACCCATTGCTCGTCGCGCCAGTCGCTGGTAGGTTGCTGTGCCACCATGTACCGGTCGGACGGACTCTGATATTCCATCCAGACGAGGGCTTTTTCAATTGCTTCATGCAGGAACTCCGACTCTCCGGTTAGTTTTCGATAAATAGCAGCTCCCAACAGAAACAAGGGGGTAGTATCGCTCGAACCGCGATCTTCACTATCATGAACCAATGAAGGAATATGCCCGTGTTCACTCTGATTCTTAGCCAATGTTTCCAATACCCTACGGATACTGTCCAGCAATTTTTTATTTCCGCTGACCGCAATTCCGAAAATAGAAAACATCAAATCACGCGTGTACGGTTCGGGATAACCCCAACCTGCCGTGCGTGGAAGTCCCATATAAGGACCATGAGCATTATGAAGCAATACTTCCAGTGCTGCTTTCTTTGCATCTTCAATTTCTTGTAAATCAATTTTTTTCATTGTTATTGATTATTTTTTCTTCTTTTTTGCTACGTCAAAAGCTATTGCTATAGCCTGTTTCTGCGCTTTCTCGTTCGACTCCGGAGTTGATGTTCCTATTGTTCCGGTCTGATGATAACTGTGCATTATTTCTTCAATGTTCTCAGAAATAACTTTTTTCGACTTTCCTTTTTTTAGTGGCATAATTTTTTGATTTGATGATGTGATGATGTGATGATGAGTTGATGTGTTGGGATGAAATAATTTTTTATTGAATACTATGATTCTTTCCTATGTTGATATTGGATTTTGATATTATATTTAATCATCACATCATCACATCATCACATCATCACATCATCAAATCATTGTATTCCTAATTTATCGCTCACAATCTGAACAAACTTCTTAGCTACCACACGGTAGTCGAAATTAGCTACCACACGTTCATGACCGGCTTTACCCAGTTTATCACGTAAAGAAGCATCATTCATCAACAACTCCAGGTATTTGGCAATGTCCGGCACATCGGCACGGTAATCAACAATACGTGGCGTATCAAACACCACTTTATGCCCCTCTTCAAATCCTGCAGCAGCACCAAGTATCACTTCGTTTACCACTATTTTCTGTGCTACTCCGGCAAGCAAAGCCGTTTCACCATGCACCAGCGTGTCCAACATTCCCATAGCATTAATGCTCAATACAGGCTTACCGCATGCTCCGGCTTCCACCTGTGGCATTCCGAATCCTTCCAATCTGGATGGGGCGGCATAGATATCGCAGGCACCTATCAGATAGGGCATAAAAGTGCGTGATATGGTGTTGACTGCGTAAATTATTTTGTTGTCAATGCCCAGACTTTCTGCCAATTCTTCGTCGGATGCATCCTGAATGCTGGTTCGCTGTTGTGGCCATACTTTACAAACATATTTCCATTTCGGAACCTTTTTATCGATACTAGCGAGCGCCTCCATAACTTCCCTGCCGCCTTTCGATGCAGCATCGCCACCCACGGTCAGAATCATCAATTCATCCGGTGCAATACCCAGTGCTTCGCGCACGGCTATGATTTTCGGGTCATTCTTGCTATAAGGTTTAAACGTATCGGTATCGCAGCCCACAGGTAGAACCACTATTTTGTCGCCACTAATTCCATCGCGTACATACATTTCTTTTACCCAATTGGAAGTAACTAAAATGAGTGGAAGTGCGTTGAGTACATTCTGATAATTGGCTATGTAACCATCGGAAACAAGCCACGGAACTGCCAGTGCTCCAAATTTTTGTGGGTTTAGAATTAAATGAGGTGTGTATCCCCAATAACCAATCCCTACTACCACATCGGGTTTAAACCAACGGTAATACCATTCTTTTTCCTGATCCGATTCGAAATGCGCTGCATGAACATCCACGCCCAGTTCCATTAACCCCTTATATAACAGGTCTCCCTGCGTAGCCAGTCCGCCCGGAGTAGGAGGATACTCATACAATACCAATACTTTCATAATAAGATGATTTTAATGTTTCTATACTTGACGTTTTGAAAATTCTCAATTCTTTTTCCAGTTTATCCAACGATTTTTTTACGATTGGTTCAATAATTTTTGTTGATATTTTTTCGAAATAGTTGAATTCAGTTTCCAACTTACCTTTATTCAGCAAATAAGATTTACTTTTATAGTAGAGAGATTTTAAAATTTCGATATTGGGAGTTTTAAATATATTCAGCTCTTTTTCCACTCTATTCTCTTTTTCTGCATTGCCTGTTTTTACATGTGATGGACTTTTATATTGCCAGAATGCTTCTGCTAATGGAGTTGTTTCTGCTTCCCAACTATCCTCTTTGAATCCATACGTTTTTGTTATCAAAGCATATTTCCGCAGCCATATTTTTTCTGAAAGCGCTTCGAATATATTGGCATAATCTATTGCTTTCGGAAAATAAGCCTTCTTGCCGTCTTCGTAAGCAAATGTCCAAAGTTCGTTAGCCGTTATTTTTCCTTTTTGCCAAAGAGCTACCACGGCTTTGTTTACTTCTTCGTGGCGCAGGTGTTTGGTATATTCACCGGCAAAATCGTGTGTCAGAATAAGATCGAAATGAGTGTCCGGCAATAATTTTAATATCTCATTCTCTACTTCAGTTTCGTCTAAAGGATGTTGATCCGGACCATCATCCAAATTACCCATAATACCTTTTGCTTTAAGCAGTACCAACGCATTTTTAAATCTGACTGATCGTTCACAATCATTGGCTCTGCACAGGCAGACTATAAACCATTCGTTCAACGGATGTTCCAGTATTGTTCCTCCTGCCCAGAGTGTTTCATCATCCGGATGAGCCACAATGACTGCGATTGACTTTCTGTTTTTACTCTTCATTTTTATATTTCTCTACGGTTAAGCGTGCCATTAGGTAACTTACCGTTGACTCCGCTCCCTGATTCAGATTTACATGTGTTTCTTCCAGTCCGTCGTAACATCCACCGGTACAGGGATTATAAATGATCTGATGTAAACGGTTATCACCCAAAAACCAGTTGAAAGCGGTTTCCATTTTTTTGTGATAATCTTCGTCCATAAACACATCGTAAAATTTACTCAGCGTCATGATGGTGTAGGCTACATCAATGGGCTGTTCGCCAAATTGTCCGGCTTCCTGACCTTTTTGCAACCAGCCTTTGTTTGAAATTACTTCTATTCCGTTTTTATTGAAAATCAGCGAAAGCAAGAAGTTGAAGGAGTTTCGGGCTATGTCTTTATAAATACTCTCGCCCGTCATGAGCCATGCGTACAGCATTGCTTCGGGCAAAATGCTGTTAGCGTAAGTCATATAACCCTCGAACCATTCCCATATAATGTTTGATTCATATTTATACATTTCAAGCAGTCGGTTGGCATAAATATGCACTACGTCCAGGTAGTCAGTTGATTTTTTACCTTTATGAAAATAGAATATACCTTTCATGGCAAAAGACATGGCTCTGGGAGATTTTACTGAAATTAGATGTTGCATAGCCAGCTCAAATATTTCAATGGCATCATTAATAATGGCTTTAGGTAAAATGTCTTTTATTGAAACCACATAACCCAATGCCCAAAGTGCTCGCCCGTTGGAGTCATCCAGGTTTACGTCATTGTTCTGCCCTGTGAAATTCTTTTGCTGATCCACATAGTTTAAAAAATTACCAGTCGTTTGTTGACAGAATTTTATGAAAGCCAGGTATTTTCTGATTTCAGGGATGCTGTCTTTGTCTCCTGAAGTTTTAAAATACATACAGGTAGCTACTAGTGCGCGGGCATTATCATCGAGTGTATAGCCCGATTTTAAATCAGGTTGATTAATCTTCGAAAACTGAATCATTCCGAATTCCGTGGTCATGGCTTTCAAATGATTCAGATTAATTTCCGGCAAATTATATTGAAGCTGAATTTTATTGCCGGACATAAATTGAAATAACATGGCATGTGCTACAGCCGAATTTTCCCAGGCGGTTGACACAATTTTTTGCAATGTATTGGTGATGATACTTTTTCGTAACGGATAGTCGTTGAGCAGAAGATTGACACCTTCGGCAAGTTGAACAGAATTTTTGAAATCGAAGATTATACCCGTATCTTTTTCTAAAAATTCTTTGGCATGCGGTATAGGTGTGGAGATAATGGGGCAACCACAGCTCATGGCATACGCAAAGGTACCACTCACTGCCTGATTAGGGTCATTGGTAGTGAATAGGTAAATATCGGTAAGCTGCAGGTATTCAAGCAGTGTAGGCAAGTCGAGGTATTTGTTTATAAATTTGACATGATCTTTTATTCCAAGTTTATCTACTTTGTTAATCAGACTTTCGCGATATACTTCTCCATCGTTTTTTACCACTTCAGGGTGTGTTTTTCCGATAATCAGAAAAATAACTTCCGGACATTGTTTTATTATTGCCGGTAGTGCATTCAGAGTTGTTTCAATACTTTTTCCGGAGCTAAGTAACCCAAAAGTAGTAAGTACTTTACGTCCGGTTAAATTGTATTTCTCTTTCAAAAACTTCTCGCTCAGATGGGGCACCAGATGCGTGCCGTGAGCTATTACATTTATTTTTTTAGTAGATACGCCATAATCATTTATCAGTATTGCTGCGGAAGTTTTAGTCATTACAACGATTGATTTACTGGCTGCTACAATGTTTTTTACTTCCAACTTTAATCGTGCATCAGGATTGGGAAGAACGGTGTGAAAAACGACTACAATCGGTTTGGAAATCTCATATAATAATTGCAGAAAAGCTTGTTCCTGATCTTTGTAAAAACCAAACTCGTGTTGAATAAGAATGAGTTGGATGTGATCATCTTCATTGATCTCTTCGGCAAGGTTCAGATATGATGTTACGTGCGATGTGTCCAGGCGATATTTTACTTCATCGGGATAATTATAACTGGTTATGCCGTTTTCCAGCGCACAAATTTTAATTGACAACGAGTTGTTGAATTTCTTATTGAGTGCCGTAATCAGGTCTTGTGAATAAGTGGCAATTCCGCATTCGCGGGGTGGATATGATGTTATGAATAAAATTTCGGCTTTATTGACAACGGTGTGATTTGGGTGGATGTGATGCATGTTTTTCCGTATCGTATTAGGCGAAAGCGTTGTGCTGTCATAGCTAAATATAGCTTCCTGACTGATAAGTCGGTCTATCTTTTCGGGAATATTTTCATTTTTCATTTTTTCGGTTTTTTAGTTTGTTTGTGTACCTTGTGTGCGCTTGGTGACTTATCTTTTTTGTCAACGACGCTTTCCTCATTACTTTTATTAGCAAGCAACTCATTTACCAGATTAGTTAATTTTAGCGATGCACAAGCTATGTATGAATCGGCTGCCCCGTAGTAAATAAATAGTGTATCTCCAAACAAAGCAGTGCCGGTTGGAAAGCATACGTTATTCACTGCACCCAGCAGTTCCCATTCATGTTCTGGTTTAAACAGTACTTCGGGTAGCCTGGCTAGTTCTATGGATGGATTGTTTAAATCCAGTAAAGCAGCGCAAGCTGAATAGACAAGCCCGTTTTCGGTTTCTTCCACTCCATGGTATATCAGCACCCAACCATGTTCTGTTTCGATGGGTGGACAACCACTGCCAATGTAACTCGACTCATGTTGGTGAATAGGATCCATCACAATATGGCTTTGAAAATTCAGAAAGTAATCTTGCCAGAACTCAGGAGTTAAATCAGAGATTTCGTTGATGCGCACCAGTTGAATACCGGGACGAATACGATGCAGAAATATAAGTTTTCCATTAATCCTTCGTGGAAAGAAAACCACATTTTTATCCCACAACAGAATTTTTTCATCCGGATCGGATTCCTGATAATAAAATTTATGGTTGTGATAATAATTCTCATTCACTTTTCCGGCAGACTCTACCAGGTATACAAAATGAGCATATGAAATGGGAGGTACTATCAACCCTCGTTTGGTGAAATTCACTAAATCTTTCGATGTGGCTAGCGCACCACGTGCATTGGTTCCATCGTATCCGGTATAGGACATATAATAAGTATCGTCAATTTTGACAATACGAGGATCTTCAACACCTTGCGACTCATAATCAAACTCGGGAAACATAAAAGGCTTTTCACATCTTTCGGCCACATTAAGTGGACCATCTAGCCGACAATAGCCAATCGTAGATTGATTCCAGAGTTGAACAGCACGGTAAAAAATATGAACACTATCTCCCTCGCGAATTACTGCCGGATTCAATATACCTTCATTCTCAAATTCCAATTCAGATTTGGAAATTATTACTCCTTCTTTCTTAACTTCTACCATGATTATTTTTTTAATAATGAATTCTTTATTCTTGTTTTATTGCTTCTTTCGTATTCTTTTTAGAGCCGGCATAGTATCGCCCAGCAAATATCCCCAGGGTTTGGTAGAGTCTATATGATCGAAAATGACTTTTACAATTGCCAAAAGTGGCAACGAAAGAAACATTCCGGAAATTCCCCAAAGTGCGTTTCCTACCAGTACCACCAATATAGAAAAGAGTGCGTTTATTTTTACTTTTGAAGCTACTATTTTGGGAACTATATAATCATTATCGATTATCTGAACAATAGTATGGACTCCGAGTACATACAAGGCAAACCAGGCTGAATCCTTAGTAACCAACGCCACCATCATGAATAATGCAATGGAAATAATACCACCTATGTATGGAATCATGTTGAGTACAGCGCCAAGTACTCCGAGTAAAATGGCGTATTGAATTCCAAGCAACAGAAGCCCCGCAGTATTAAGTATACCAACAATAATTGCTTCAATAATTAACCCCACCAAATAGTGCTGCACAACCGATTTGGTTTGAGTTACAATAGCTCGTACCTGAGTTTGATGTTCTTCATCAAAAAGCTGACGGATAAATTCTATCAGATGCGGTTGATAATACAGAATTACAAAAATATACACCGGAATCAATAACAGGTTTGCCATGGTACTGCCGACTGTGACAATGGTATTGCCGATTAGAGTGCTGTCGATGGTAATAAGTTCATGCTGGGTTTTGGTAATCCATGCATGTATGAGCGATGGTTTGATTTCAAAATAACGTGCTGCATAACTTATGCTATCGTTGAGAATAACAGTAAATTTTTGAACGAATATAGGCCATGAATCGCTGAAACTTACTGCCTGAGTATAAATGAGAGCTATAAAAGCTGCGAGAACTAAAATTGTTAGCAGTAGTGTAATAAAAATCGCTAAGATTCTGTTTATTCTGATCCTGACAAAAAGATTGACAAGCGGATGAAGTAATATGGCAATGATAAATGCAAAGACTAACGGAACAATAATGCCCTGAGCTATATATAATATGGCTAACAGGGCTGATAAACCGACTAAGAAAATGCCGGCTTTGGCATAGAAAGGTAATATGGATTTGCTCGTTATCACAGCTTTTCTGATTTATCTTCATTTTTTTTAAATAGATGTTGAATCACAAAATTACCCAGTGTTTTTAATGCATCCGGGTTCTGTGCTACGATATTTGTAACTCCGAATTGCAATACAGAACCTATTATTTTTCTGAATAAACTATGCGATGTCCCCACAGCTATTTTTTTAGACACATAGCCACTAATTAGTCCTGTCACCGCACCCATCATATTGTCGATTAAGTAAGGAGACGAAGTTATTTCGCTTAGGGTATTTTTAATTAAGTTAGCTGGTTTCAGGTTATTGTATGCAATAAAGAAGTCTTCTTGCAGCAGTTTCCCCTGAAGGTTGTGTTGAAACTCTAACTCCTGAATGGCAATTTTAAGTTCGGCTGCACAGGTTATATTTTCCATCTGTATTTTTATTTTAGCAGTTGTTTAATCATATAATCGTATAAAATTCTCTTTAGCCATTTGCGCATAAAAATATGCATGATAAAAGCTATCAATGCATAAAAACCTGCAACAATGAAGAATCCGTAGAAGAGCTCACCCAAGATCTTTCCGAGCCAAAGAGCTAACCCTAAATTCGCAAACAAAAGAAAGGAGCAAAGAATGGCAGCTATTACCGTATTGGGTAGAAATGAAGAAAGACCGTCGGTGGTCTTATCTACGACTTTCAGCTTTACCAGTTCGTAGCTTGTTTTGCCATAGTCAGTCACTCTTTCGAGCAGCGATTCTATTAATTTCGTATTATCTTCCATAATGAGGATTTTTTTCGATAGTTTCAATTGATACAGGAGTAATGGCTGGTTTGTAGTTTTGTAAACAGAGCCTACTCCGAAAAACCTAAGGCAGGTTAATTTATTGACAAATTATAATTCGGAGCAGACTCTATTGTTGTTGGTTTCAACACTACTTTTTAGAGGTTTTGTGATCTTTTTCAACTTCTTCAACCTTTAACTCTACGTCATCAATCAAATCAGTTACATCGTCTTTTACTTTTTCGAATCGTTCGGTGATGCTATCAACGAAATCGCTGAATTTATCTTTCAATGCATCCACTTCGCGTTCACCTTTACGGAGAATTGACCTACGTGTTACAGCACCTTTTGCAGGAGCAAATAAGATACCCAACAAAGCCCCGGTGGCTGCGCCGGCAATTACGCCTAATACTACTTTTCCAGTACTCATAATGTTTTTTGTTTTTATATTGATTTATACCTTTTTGAATGATACAAATGTATGCCTGTTTGCCATTTCAAAAGTTACACTATTATTGAAAAAGGTTGCATAATTCACACATGAAACAACGCTTCCGGTTACAAAAAAATAACCCTTCTCTCTATCGGTGGACAGAAGAGGAGGGTTATATAATTATCGCATCAGACTAGGTGTCTGATTGCAGTTTAGTATTGATGAGGCTATTTATAATCTGAATCCAACGGTAGCCTGCGCCCAAACGTTTTTGTAACGGGGTGTTGTAGAAGTTCCATCGCCATTGTTATTGTACATATCCATGCCAACCCTTGCTCCGAGAACAATATTACTCAAGTTAATATCCACTCCACCGACAAGACAGAAAGTATTCTTACGAATGTTATCTGTATTAAAATCAGTGTTTGTTTCAATATTGGTAATAGGATTTGTGAACTTGTCATTCTGTTTCATCAAATATGAGTATTGAGGTCCGACAAGTATTGTTATCATTTCACTGGGTTTAATAGCCAAAAATACCGGTACATCGATATAGTTGGTGGTACGGGTCAGCTTAATATTAGCACCAAGCACACTACTTGTGGCTGTAAATCCTTTTTGCGAAAACAATACTTCAGGTTGAATGCCTAAATATGTGCCAATAGGAATACTCACAAAAGCACCTGTTGCAAAACCGATTTTACCATCAGCATTATACTTTTCGCCTTGTGAATCGTAAATGTTTGAATAATTACCACCCACTTTAAATCCAATATGGATTTGATCGCTCGAATTCGTATCCTGAGCATTCATTGTATTAGCCATGACGATACATGCTAATATTGTAAAAAGATTCTTTTTCATTTTGTTTGTTTTTTAATTAAAAAATAAAGGTTATTTGATTTTTAATGTATTGCTATGCCGATGGTCGAAACCCCGGTTGATAAATCAAGAAATGCACCAATGTTTTTATTGAAATGATATTCTGCTCCTAAATGAAGGTCGAGATACAAAGGGTCAACAGAATGATAATATGCTCTGTCACCGTTATAATTAGCATCCCAGGTTGTGTTTACAATGGATACTCCCAGTGATCCTGCTGTATAGAAGTCCCAGTCTCTTCCGGCATGTAGCAACTGATCTAAGTAGAGTGTACCCTTTACACCAACCGGTGTAACTAATGCTCTGTAATTGTTATCCGAATAAGAATAAACGGTTATGAATGGAGCTAATGTAAAATTCTTAGCAACTCCAAATTCGTAATTGATATCAAAAACTGGCAATGTATGCCCGTAGTAGCCGTAATATCCTGAATATCCGCCAATACCTAGCCCGATGTTTAATGTGTGACCATATTCATCCGAATATGAGCTGTGACGTTGAGCCGATAAATTAGTTCCTACAGTTAATAGAGCCAATGCGATAATAAAAGTTATTGTTTTCATTTTTTATGTATGTTTATTGTTTGTTTCCGGTGATTTTTATTTGCGATTTCCGTTATCATGACCATCTTTCTTGTCATTACCACGTTCTTGTTTTTTTTCATTCCCGTGTCCGCGACCTTTGTCATTCCCTCTGCCATTATTTCGGTTGGGATTAAATTCATTATTACCTTTCTGATGGTTGTTTCTTTCGCCTATATTCCGTTGTGGGTTACCACGATATCCATGAGCATATTTCATTCTATGTTCCCTGAAATGAGAATAAGGTGAGTTACCACGATAGTCGTTCATAACCACTTTGTATCCTCCATACAAATCGTAATTCCGGTAACGACCCGGTAAATGAGATCTATGAACCCATCTGTTACCAGACATGTAGATAAACATAGAAGACCTGACATCATAGTAGGCTTCTACATCAGGTAAATAATAATAGC
>Ga0302208_10001230_pt1 | contig 11181 bp, 7 predicted proteins | sample II_Fen_E2_3_FD_194577 | JGI IMG/M metagenome (GOLD analysis project Ga0302208, IMG submission 194577) | Peat permafrost microbial communities from Stordalen Mire near Abisko, Sweden - II_Fen_E2_3 | ecosystem: Environmental > Terrestrial > Soil > Wetlands > Permafrost | place: Sweden: Abisko...
GCTAAGCTAAAAATAAAAGTTATTCCATCATTATTTTCTTTTACAAAAATAGTTTTTTTAGAAACTTTATTTTTAAGATACTTTTCTCTGGCTGAAAAAAAAGCCCAAGCTAGCAATACTGCTGATAACAAATACCCGGTTAACATGATGATGATTTTTTCTTGTTTGCTTTAATTTTTAACGATCTCTGAACTAAAAAGCATACTATGATTTTATTAATATGTCAATAGTATTTAGTCAGACTGTTTATTGGTGTCACTCTTATGTTCCCCGCTTTTATTAGAATTTTCACTATTTACTTTATTATTACCGCTACTATCACTGTTGGTAGTTCGGTCAGGGTTTGAATTTGTAATAACTGGTTGGGGTATTTCCTGATTTAGTTGATGATTAATCAAATTAGTACCAGAATCTGGGGCCGGTTTCTGATCTCGAGTATTATTGTTATTTTCTTGATTTATTTTAACTGGCGAAACTGTCACCGGTATTTGATGATCATTATTGTTGTTATCTCTATTTTTATTTTCTTGATTTATTTTAACTGGCGAAACTGTTACTGGATTTTGATTATTTTCAGATGTCCCTTGGTTAATTTTATATTCCTGTCTACTAATTCTGTTTTTAGCCTCGTTTACAGTCCGAAGAACCTCTTGATTATTTGTCGTCTTAGCATAATCCGCAATTTTATTTAAAGAATTAAGCTCAGCTTGATCATTCTTTTTAGCTTGAGAGATTGCCTCAGTGGCCTTAGCCGAATCATTAATATTATTAATAGAATTTACAACCGCCTGATGATTACTTATTTCAGAATTAATATTTTTTTGAATATTTTGATTAATGGCTGTTTGATCGGTACTGGTCGCTAAATTTTTCTGACTTAAAGTAACTGCCTCTTGTAGACGACGGGCTGAAAATTTTTCATAAGTCGAAATTTTGGTTGGCAGATTAACCGAAATTTTTTGTTCAATAGTTTCGATTGCTAATTTTATTGGGTAAAGTTGAGTGCCTGGTAAAACATTGCCACTAGCATAAGCATAAATTGCTGTCGTACCAAACATCATAATTAAAAGCATCGCAAAAGCAAGTCCTTTGTGAGCAAAGACTGGAGTTTTTTCTAACTTACCTAAAAATATTAAGCGGTAAAGTTGAATTTTTATTTTAAAATCCGCTTGTCTACTAAGTTTATGCTTTGGTAAAGCGGCTAAAATTCTGTCTAGTTTTTCCATATGTTTAAAGATTAAATATTGTTGTTTAAAATGTTTCGCAATTTATTTAAACTGCGACTAATCTGAGTTCGGATCGCCCCTTCTTCCTTAGCGAGAATATCGGCAATTTCTTGATTACTGAGTTCATCAACTAATTTCAAGCGGAGAACTTCTCGATCACTTAAATCCATTGAACTAATAATTTTTAAAACTCTTTCTAGTTCATACCGATCTTCGGCACCGTTATCTGAATAATGTAAAAAATCTTCAACCAGTTCTAGCGGTACATTATGCTTATCAGATTTATAATGATTAACCAAATGATTATGGGCAATCATATAAATCCAAGATTGAAATTTTTTACTTTCATCAAAATCATCAAAACTTTTTAAAGCCTTAACAAAAACTTCAGAGGTTAAATCCTCGGCCAATGATTTGTCGAATCCGACGCGATATAAGAAATAATTATAAATCTTATTCTTAAATTGATTGTAGTACGGGATAAAATTATCCTGATTTTTTCTCATATCTCTTAAACTTAATACAAAAATTCAGTCTAAACGTTACAGACCACCTTAGAACAATTATATATTGTATAACGTAATGTAACAAAGTTCAATTAAGTTTGTATTAAGTTGTATACACTAATTTATAATTAATTGGCTCATTTACTATTAATTAACCCTTTTTTAGTTTATTTGCCTCTACTTATTTATATGAAAAAAATCTCCTTAATTTTATTAAGCTTCCTTATTGGTTTGCCCTTATCGGTCATGCCCGTACTGGCGGCTAACACGTACACAGCGCAACAAGTTGGGGCTCATAACACAGCCGCTGATTGTTGGATGATTATTAACAATAATGTTTATAATTTAACCACTTTTATTCCAACTCACTCGGGCGGTTCATTTATTTCTTCTCGCTGCGGTTTAGATGGCACCGCTTTATTTAATAGTGGCCCTCACGCTGCTGGAGATTTAAATGTTTTAAACCCTTTATTAATCGGAACTCTTATTACCTTAAATTTAACTAGTGTCGTTGTTACCCCAGCAACTCCTGCTCTTGTGACTGGTGGAACAGTTCAATTAACGGCTACCCCAGAAGATCAAACTGGAGCAACTTTTGCCGGCGCAACCACTACTTTTGTTTCAAGTAATTCCGCTATTGCCACGGTTAGTAATACCGGATTAGTAACTGGTGTCTCTCAAGGTTCAGCCACTATTACAGCTACCTCCGTTAGTGGTAGCACAAGCGTAACTGGAACTTCCGTTGTTACCGTTACCGCTCCGGTTCAAATTCCGGTTCTAACCAATGTTACTGTTTCTCCTTTAACCGCCTCTATTATAGTTGGGGCAACTCAACAATTAACTGTTGCAACCGTTGATCAAAATGGAACAGCTATTACTTCCACTTTAACTTATTCATCAAGTGATCCTGCAAAAGCGACTATTGATAACAATGGTTTAGTTAGTGCTATTTCACCTGGAACAAGTACTATCACCGTTACAGCTGTTAATGGCACCACGACTTTAAGTGGTACTGCAACTATTACGGTTACGGCCATCCCGGTTTTAACTAATATTTCAATTACACCGACATCCACTTCAATTATTGCCAGCTCAACCCAACAATTAGCGGTTGCAACAACTGATCAAACAGCTGCACCAATTGCGGCTACTTTATCTTTTGCTTCTGATAATACCGCCGTGGCTACTGTAGACAATACTGGATTAGTAACTGGTGTGTCCGCTGGTCTTGCCACCATTACCGTTAGCGCCGTAAATGGCACAACTACTATTAGTGGGACTAGCGCCATCACAGTAACCCTTTCTCCCATTGTGGCTTTTACCGCTAATCCAACCTCAGTTGTCATTACTAAAGCGAGTGCTTTAATTAGTTCAACTAATGGTAAAGCTGATAATAATGCGGCCGTTGATTCAGTTGTTAGCACAGGAATTATTCCTATTCAAATAACCATCAATAATACTGGTGGCGATTATCCAAATAATTTAAGAATTAACGCTCTTAGTGCTAACTCTCACATTCAATTATGGGCTAAAGATTCTTTAGGTGATTGGTACGACTTAAATGTTACCGGATGGGGCCCAAGCACTGGTTTTGCCGCTCCTAGTAACTTTAATTTAATTACTTCTGTTTATCCGGTTTCTGATACCACTGGTTCTTACCCTCTAAACTTTAATTTAATTTCTGTTAATAACTTAGCCGTCGTGGCTACTACTACGGCTACTGTAAATGTTGAAACTTTAGCACCGGTTGATTTAGGCTCGGCTGGAAATTTTGCCATCCTAGCTAAGACTGGTATTACAGAAATACCAACCTCAAGTATTATTGGTAACATTGGGGCTAGTCCAATTACGGGCGCTTCAATTATTGGTTTAAATGCTTCTGATGTGACCGGTACAATTTATACTGTTGATACCGCTGGCCCAGCTGGCAGTGTCGCTAGTTCTTCATTACTTACAACTGCGGTTAATGACATGGAAGCTGCTTACACTAATGCTGCGGGTCGAACCGCTGGTACTGGCGCTTTCTTAAATGTTGGTGGCGGAACTTTAACTGGTTTAACATTAGCTCCTGGTGTTTATACTTGGGGAACTGATGTGACCGTACCAACTGATTTAACTCTAGCCGGTGGCCCTAATGATGTTTGGATTTTTCAAATATCTGGTAACTTTAATTTAGCGGCTGCTAAACATATAATTTTAACTGGTGGGGCGACTCCTGGAAATATCTTCTGGCAAGTGGCCGGTCAAGCTGTGATGGGTGTTGACTCTGTCTTTAATGGAAATATTCTTGGTCAAACTGGAATCGACTTACAAACTGGAGCCACCTTAAACGGTAGAGCTTTAGCTCAAACTGCCGTTTCTTTAGACCATGCAACTGTTTCTATTCCAAACCCAGCCCCTTCAACAATTACTGCTTTTAACTTTTCTGTCGGTTCTGGTACGATTGATCAAACCAGCCACACCATTTTAGTAAATGTTCCAGCTGGTACTGATGTTGCGACTCTAACACCAACCATTAGCATAACTGGAATCTCAGTTACCCCTAACAGTGGTGTCGCACAAAACTTTACCAACCCTGTAAAATATACCGTTACTGCCGTTGATGGCACTATCTTAAACTATCTTGTGACTGTCGCTGTTTTACCAGCTCCAGTAACTAGTGGCGGAGGTGGTGGAGGAGGAGGTTATACTCCAGTCTCTTTCTGTAATGATGTTACTTATGGTCCTTGGAAACTGGGAACCGATGGTATTGAATATCGAGATGTTATTAGTCAAACTCCTAATTTCTGTTCCTTAACTAACAACCAACAAGAAGCCAGATCAAGAATTACGGGCACAACTGTTACACCAACTACACCTAGCACTCCAACAAATCCTCAAGTACTTGGTGAAACAAAATATGCCAATGGTGCTTTACTAAAAGGTAGCAATGATAAAATTTATGTCATCATCGATAATAAATTAGTTTATATTTCCAGCTTAAAAGAATTAGCTAAATATAAAGGTGCTATCTTAAAAGTTAGTGATTCCGTTATAGCCAATTTTACAGCTAATAATGTTTCCGGAGTGACAAATTATATAAACGGAACTTTACTACGCAATAACAATAAAATTTACGTCGTCGTTAATAACAAATTAATCTACATTCCTAGCTTAAAAGAATTAGCCAAACATAAAGGTCAAATTCTAAATGTCGACAGTGCTACTATTAATAATTACTTAAAAAATAATTACCCTAATGGCACTTTGATTCGAGCAACTAATGACAAGAAAATTTACGTCATCTTAGAAGGTAAAAAAATGTATATTAAATCTTTAACAGAATTACAAAAATATAAAGGAAAAATATTAAATATTTCCGCTAGTGAACTAAGTAATTATTAATTACTAATTACTTTTACTAAAAAATCCGGCCATTGGCCGGATTTTTGTTTTGTAACAAATAGCTGACTACTTTGTACTATATAGTATACGCGATTCTTTATAATTAACCGGCCTGTTTATTAATTTAATTAATAAATATGTCCTTAAAAAATATATGAAAAAATTTGCCTTTATTATGCTGAGTTTACTGATTGCTTTGCCGCTGTCAGTCGCCCCAGCATTTGCCGCCAGTTTTACGCCCCAACAAGTAAGTACTCATAACACTGCTTCTGATTGTTGGGCTATCGTAAATAATAATGTTTATAATTTAACTAGTTTTATTGCCACTCATCCGGGTGGAGAGGCTGCTATTATCGCTTTATGTGGTACTAATGGTAGCACAACTTTTAATGCCATTCACGGCAGCAGCAGTTCAGCTAACGCCGCCCTAGCTTCTCTGTTAATTGGCACTTTAGCAACTACTGACACGACCGCTCCAAGCGTTCCTACTAATTTAGCTGCTTCTTTGAATTCAAGTCACCAAGTAGTTTTATCTTGGACAGCTGCAACCGATAACGTTGGTGTTACTGGTTATAAAGTAATGCGAAACGGAATCGCTTTAGCTACTTCAACCGCTCTTACTTTTACTGACATCACTGTCGCAGCTAACACCACATATGCTTATTCTGTATTAGCTTTTGATGCCGCTGGAAACAATTCAGCTGCCTCAACTCCAGTATCAATTACTACTCCAGTTTCTACTGATACTAGCGCTCCAAGCGTACCAACAAATTTAACGGCTTCAGCTATTTCTTCAAGTCAAATTAATTTAAGTTGGACCGCTGCCACTGATAACGTTGCCGTAACTGGTTACAATATTTATCGTGGCACTAGCTTAATTGGAACTTCAGCTTCAACTACTTTCAGTGACACCGGACTAACACCTTCAACTTCATATAGTTATATGGTCAGTGCCTTTGATGCCGCTGGAAATACTTCAGCTCAGTCCGTTTCAGTCTCTAGTGCAACCCTAGCGGTTAGCTCTGATACTACTGCGCCTACTATGCCAACTGGTTTAGCAGCTTCATTAAATTCTCATAATCAAGTGGTATTATCTTGGAACACTTCAACTGATAATGTTGGAGTTACCGGCTACACCATTATGAGAAATGGAACTAACTTAGCCACTTCTACTAGTAACAATTATACTGATACCTCCGTTGCTTCAAGTACCACTTATTCTTATTCTGTTTTAGCTTTTGATGCGGCTGGAAATAATTCCACCGTTTCAGCAGCCGTTTCTATTACGACATCTGCATCTGGCGTTAACAATAACCCAGGTGACAATCATCATAATGGAAATGATAATGATAACGAACAAGATCATAATCAAGATCATGGACAACAAAATGTTGGTCATCATGATAATGGTCACGATGGTAAAAACGGAAACAATGGAAACAATGGAAATCACTTTGGAGAAAATCACAATCAACAATCCAATCAACAGTCTAAACAAGTAACGCACACTAACAACAATGATTAAACAATAAATCGAATCCTTATTGTTTATGAATTAAAATAATTTATTAAAACGATTGGAAATGTACACTAAAAGGTAGACTCAAAAGAGTCTACCTTTTAGTTTTAAAAAAATGACTCCTAAACTTAGGAGTCATTTTTTTAAAACTTATATTGCTCTTTATATTTTATAGAAGTAGGCCAACAATCAGTAACGCTACAATGTTTAAAACTTTAATCATTGGGTTAATCGCTGGACCAGCAGTATCTTTATAAGGATCACCAACGGTGTCACCAGTAACAGCTGCCTTATGAGCGTCTGAACCTTTACCGCCGAAGTTACCCAGTTCAATATACTTCTTAGCATTGTCCCACGCACCGCCACCGGAAGTCATAGAAATAGCTACAAATAAACCAGTAATAATTGAACCAACTAGTAAACCACCTAAAGCTTCTAAACCATGAGTCCCAAAACCAAAACCAACAATAATTGGAACTAGCACTGGAATCAAAGCTGGTACAATCATTTCTTTAATCGCCGCTTTAGTAACAATATCTACCGTGCGTCCATAATCAGGTTTTTCGGTATTTAACATGATTCCTGGTTTTTCTTTAAATTGAGCGCGCACATCTTCAACGACTGAACCAGCTGTTTTACCAACTGCTTTCATCGCCATGGCACCAAATAAATATGGTAGTAAGCCACCAATAAATAAACCAACTAAAACATATGGATTATCGATTAAGAATTGAGCATTACCACCGCCATCTTTAATTTTCTGAGTGAAGTCAGCAAATAAAACTAAGGCTGCTAAAGCGGCCGAACCAATGGCATAACCTTTAGTAACAGCTTTAGTTGTATTACCAACTGCATCTAAAGGATCAGTAATATTTCTAACATCGTCACCTAACTCCGCCATCTCAGCAATTCCACCAGCATTATCAGTGATTGGTCCGTAAGCATCAATTGTAACAATAATACCAGCCATCGATAACATCGCCATCGCGGCAATAGCAATTCCATATAAACCAGCCAAAGAATAAGCGCCTAAAATAGCAGCACAAATAACTAAAATAGGTAGAGCAGTTGATTTCATGGAAACCGCTAAACCAGCAATCACGTTAGTTCCGTGACCAGTGGTCGAAGCCTCAGCAATTGATTTAACTGGGCTATAAGCCGTGGAAGTATAATATTCAGTAATAACTACTAATAAACCAGTAACTACTAAACCAATTAAACTAGCGGCAAAATATTTTATAAAATCATCAGCCATGAAATATTTAGTCACAAAATAAAAGGCGATTGCAGATAGTATTCCTGCTGCAGCTAAGCCTTTATATAAAGCCCCCATGATATTTTGTTTTTTACCCAAACGGATAAATAAGATACCAATGATTGAAGCAATAATGGAAACGGCTCCAAGTACTAAAGGAAAGAGAACAATTGTTTCGTTACCTTTAAAAATTAAATGACCTAAAACCATAGTCGCAATCGAAGTCACGGCGTAAGTTTCAAATAAGTCAGCCGCCATCCCAGCACAATCACCCACGTTATCACCCACGTTATCAGCAATAACCGCTGGATTACGAGGATCATCTTCAGGAATTGAAGCTTCCACCTTACCTACTAAATCAGCCCCAACATCAGCGGCTTTAGTATAAATACCACCACCCAAACGAGCGAAGATAGAAATTAAAGAGCTACCAAAAGCAAAACCGATTAAAGCATTTAAATCATGAGTTAAGAAATAAAAGCCAGCAGTACCAAGTAAAGCTAAGCCAACCACTAGCATACCAGTGACACTGCCACCGAGCACAGCGACGTTTAAAGCTTTTTTCATACCACCTCGAGCGGCTTCAGCGGTTCGAACATTAGCGCGCACGCTAACGAACATACCGATATAACCGGTTAAAGCTGATAAAACAGCTCCAGTTAAAAAAGCCCCGGCGGTTAACCAACCAAGAGATGGAATAAAGCCAATGGCTAAAAATAGAACTGCAGCCACAATAGCGACTGTTTTATACTGACGGTTTAAAAAGGCTTTAGCCCCTTCTTGAATCGCTTGAGCAATTTCCTTCATTCGGTCATTGCCATCTGACATTTTAAGAATCAGGCGGATAACGATAGCCCCATAAATAATGGCGGCTAGGGCGCTACCCAAGATAATTAGGTTAATCATAGGTCTCTTGGAACGACTCTCTACTTTACTAAGATCAGAGAAGTCGACACTTTAGTTTTATTTATAATATATTATTCAGTTAACTCTTTTTCAAAATCTTGAGCTTCTTCAGCATCAACGTGAGCCTCTTCCTCAAAAGCTTCCGCAATTTTTGGATCCTCACTATCAATTACTTTTCCAACCCCATCTTCAATAATATCAATTTTCCAACCCGTTAAGTGAGCCGCTAAACGAACATTTTGGCCACTTTTACCAATAGCAAGGGATAATTTATCTGAAGCTACTTTAACAATCGCTTTATGATCTTTTTCGATTAGTTCAATAGCGGTAATTTTGGCTGGCGCTAAAGAGTTAGCAATAAATTTAGCTGGGTCTTCATTGTATTCAATAATATCAACTTTTTCACCACCCAGTTCCGAAATAATCGTTTGAATTCTAGCTCCCCGTTGTCCAACACAAGAACCAACTGGATCAACATTTTCCGCCTCAGTATAAATGGCTACTTTAGAACGAGAACCAGCTTCACGAGCAACAGATTTTATTTCCACTAAACCATTAGCGACTTCCGGAATTTCTAAATAGAAAATTTTACGTAAAATTTCTTCACTACGACGAGATAAAATAACTTCTGGTCCTTTATGTCCTTCACGAACTTCTTTAACATAAACTTTAACTCGATCCGACACATTATAACGTTCACCAAAAATTTGTTCTTCAGCTGGTAAAATACCAATGGCCTTACCTAAATCAACAAAGACTAAGCGGCCTTCACGACGTTGCACAATACCAGACACAACTTCGCCTTCCTTATCTTTAAACTCATCAAAAATCATATCGCGTTCCATTTCACGTAATTTTTGAATAATAACTTGTTTAGCGGTTTGAGCAGCCATACGTCCATAACTTTCCGGAATCGGTAAATCAGTAATTAATTCATCGCCAACTTCAACGCCCGATTTTAAAATAGCCGCTTCTTTTAACTGAATATCCGTTTTAGGATTAAATTTACGAATCTCTTGACCATTAGCGTCTAATTCTGGCTCAGTGTAAGCTGATTCTTCTTTAGCGTTTTTATCTTGAGGGCCATAAAGACGTTGTAGCATTTCTGCTTCTTCTTGTTCTGGTAAATCTTCAACCACCGTTTTAACATCAAAAATTTCGCTAGTCCCTGTACTAACGTCAAATTTTACTTTGATATTCTGATTTTTTTCACCGTAATCTTTACGATAAGCAGCAGCTAAAGCTAGTTCAATAGTAGACACCACTGTGTCATACTCTAAATTTTTTTCTTCACACACCTGTTTAATGGCGTTTGATAATTCAGACATAATATTTTATAGACATCGTTATTAATTGACGTCTTTACTTATAATTAGAGAAAAAGCTAATTGTAAGAACAACTAGCTTTATAAAGACATAATAGCAAATATGAGAGTTTTGTCAAAATTACCAGATAGAAGAACAGCTCGTACCACTGGTCGTTGAACAAACTAACCACTTGATTAAATAGTAAGTAACTCCCCAAGAAGCTAATACAATTATTAAACCAACGGCTAAAGCTTGAATCTGGCCCATCGCTTCTTTCATCTTAGCTTCGTTACCACCGGAGAGCATATATTTAAACCCCGCCCAAATCAGTAAAGCTACCATTAAGATACTAATAAAAGTCAGTATTGTTTTAAGGATTTGTAAGGCAACCACCTTAATATCTTTAGGATTATTACCGTAATTATTAGCTGTTGATTCTTGAAGTAGTGATTGATTACTTAGTAAAGTCGAATCCGCACTAGCTGGTGAAATTACTGGCAGCATGTTAAACTGCAAAATCCCCAACGAAATGATGAATAAAAAAGATAGCAGATACTTTTTAGCAAGAAGCATATTATTTTGATATAATTATATAACGCTATTCATATTATACGGAAAAAAAATCCAAAAGACAAACTCATGAACCTATCTTCTAAAATTGCCTATAACACCATTATCCAATTACTTGGTAAAATAGTTTCCACTATCCTGGGTCTTATTTCTTTGGCGATGATGGCCCGTTATCTAGGACAAGCCGGTTTCGGTTCCTATACTACCATTATTACTTTTGTATCTTTTTTTGCAATTATTGCTGACCTTGGTTTAACCTTGGTAACCGTTCAGATGATTAGCCGTCCCGGGGCTGACGAAATTAAAGTTTTAAATAATTTATTTGGTCTTCGTTTGGTGTCAATTATTATTTTTTTAGGACTAGCGCCTCTGTTTGCTATTTTTTCACCTTATCCCGTTTTTGTTAAGACCGGAATTTTAATCGCCACTTTATCTTTTTTATTCCCCGCTTTAAATCAAGTACTCATCGGTTTATTTCAAAAAAGATTGCGTATGGATAAAGCGGTT
>Ga0302208_10001234_pt1 | contig 11137 bp, 7 predicted proteins | sample II_Fen_E2_3_FD_194577 | JGI IMG/M metagenome (GOLD analysis project Ga0302208, IMG submission 194577) | Peat permafrost microbial communities from Stordalen Mire near Abisko, Sweden - II_Fen_E2_3 | ecosystem: Environmental > Terrestrial > Soil > Wetlands > Permafrost | place: Sweden: Abisko...
TCAGTAATTCTTTAAACAGGATATCTACCTCCTTGGGATTTTCATGAAGAAAACCTACATACGAAGCTATTTTATCTATTTTATGAACGTCCATCCGGCGTTCAATCCGACGATAAATTGTATTTTTTTTATACAATGTAAAATCGTTTCCGGTTTGTGCACGCAGAATAATAATAATCTTATCCAATGCACTTTGGTCTTTTATTTCAATGTCTGTATCCGATGCCACTATATGTGTGTGTTTTAAGTATCCGAGTATTTTTACAGGTAACTCATTAGCCGGAGCCAGAATATCCACTGATGCACTATCCATAGCATTGCGGGGCATGCTGTCGTATTTTGCATCTGAGGGTTCCTGCACCGCTACAATTCCATTTTTATCTTTCAATGCACGAACTCCCGCACTACCATCGGATCCCATACCCGAAAGTATAACAGCCACACCGTATTCTTTTTGATCTTCGGCAAGTGAAAGTAAGAAAAAATCGATAGGTAACCGAAGTCCTCTTGTTTCAACGGGATTGAATAGATAAAGAACACCCTTTAGAATCGACATGCTCTTATTGGGTGGAATCACATACACGTTATTTGGTTTCACCGTCATATTATCTTTCACCTGAGAAACAGGCATCCTGCTAATTCGCTGAAGGAGTTCAGGCAACATACCTTGCTGAGTAGGATCAAGGTGTTGAATAATAATATACGCCATTCCGCTGTTTTCAGGCACATTGCCCAAAAACTGTTCAAAAGCATCCAAACCACCTGCCGAAGCACCAATACATACGATTGGAAACTTACCGGTATTTGAATCGGAAGAATTCACATTCGAAGTAGCTATTAATTCTGTTTTTGGAGGTTTCACGTGAGGATATTTTGATTGTTTAAACTAAATTATACGCTTTGAAAAAATGTTTTTAAAGATAAACAAATGTATGATAAATAAATCATTAAACCCCACGTAATCTCATTTTAGTAATGAGTTTCTTTTATTTTTGGTTCATAACAAAAATACTCCACAGAACTTTTTGAATAACAGTTTGATATTCAAATATTGTCAATAATTTTTCATCGACACAGGTTGTCCTGTGGCTTCCAGCACATTCCACCACAATTCATCGCTACTGCTAATCTTCTTTTGTTCCGAAACAGCTATTGGAATGGGCAACAATGTGAATATGTGATTCCAGTGTCCTACTACAAAGTCAGTTTTACCCGCCATGGCGGCATGAACTGCATTTTGACCAAGCAGTGCGCAAAACTTACTGTCGTTAGCATTGGCCGGTGCACTTCGGATTATATAACTCGGGTCGATGTATTTGATGGTAACCGGAATATCTCTTGATTGAAAATCTGCACTGATTTTCTCTTTTAAATAGAGACCTATGTCTTTATTTTTAATATTCCCTGAAGCATCTCTCTCTAAGTTTTCACCTTCAAAAAAATGTTGTCCGGCTCCTTCAGCTACAACAATAAGCGCATGGTGTCTATTCTCGATGCGGTTGCGCAATGCCTGTAGAAATCCTTTCGGACCCTCTAAATCGAAATTCATTTCCGGGATGAGTACAAAGTTGGTTTCCTGAATTGATAGCGCAGCATAAGCTGCAATAAATCCTGAATTACGACCCATAAGCTTTAAAATGGCTATTCCATTGTAAACACCACGGGCTTCATTGTGTGCGTCAAGGATAATTCTGTTGGCGATACTAAAAGCTGTTTCGAATCCAAATGATTTATCAATCATGTTTATATCATTATCAATGGTCTTTGGAATTCCGGCAATGGAGATATTCAGGTTACGGCGGGCTATCTCTTCGTGAATGACATGAGCTCCACGTAACGTTCCATCGCCTCCAATGCAAAACAGGATATTCACTTCCAATTCGCAAAGTCTGTCCACAATTTCATTTATAGGCTGATTACCCCTCGACGAACCAAGAATAGTTCCACCAAAAAGATGAATTGCATCAACGCTTTCAGGGGTAAGTTCAATGATTGGGTGATTGTATTTTGAGATAAAGCCTTCGAATCCGTACTGAATACCAATAACATTATTGACTTTATACCGGTAGTAAAGTTGGTTTACCACACTCCGTATAACATTGTTTATTCCCGGGCATAAACCTCCGCAGGTTACAATGGCTACTTTAGTGTGTTTTGGATCGAAGTAAAGAAGCTTATGAGGTCCGGCTTTTTCTGCTGAAACAGGTATTATACCGGTGTTTATATATTTTTTGAACTGCTCAACTGATGAGTCTAACAGAACCCGGTCGTTCTCTATAAACCTGAATGACTGCCCATCAGGATGGAAAGTTGGCTTTAAGGGAGACTTTATAGTTGTTCTTCCCTGTACTTTTACTTCAAAATCTTCGTGTGTCATGAACTGATTTTTTTGAGAACAAACGTACAATATTTAAAATTAATCCGGTATAAAAAGAAGAAGTTTTATTCTTTTTTTCTGGCCTGCAATATTAAATACACACCAAAAACCATTACAGCAAGACCTATAAATGGAATCCAACTAAAGTACTGTGGTTGGCTGTGGGTTAATTCCACCGTCCCTACTTTTAAAATTCTTTCCTGAGTGAAAAAACTGATGGAAGTATAGATTGTGAACACTAAGCCAAAAATCATTATGAGAAGTCCTATTATTTTCATTTGGAAATGGAATTAAGTTATTAATTTCAGTTTAAAATTTGACCAGTTTGTAAAAAACAGTTTTAGTTATTTCAGCTGCAAAAATATAAAGCACCACAATAAACAACAGCAGTAGATAAGTAGTAAAACTCAGTGGACTGAATCCAAATATATTTCCAAGTGGTGTGAATGGCAAAATAATGGTTATAACTGCAATCAAAAACGTTGCTATTAATAAGTATTTACCGGGTTTACTCTTGAAAAAAGGTTTCCGACTTCGAATAACCAATACAATCATTGCTGCCGAGATAACCGATTCCATAAACCAACCGGTACGAAACTGGCTTTCATTCGCATGAAGTACAAGCAACAATAACCCAAAGGTAAGATAATCAAACACAGAGCTTACCAGACCGAAAGTGATCATAAACTTACGAATGGCCTTAATGTCCCATCGTCGTGGATGATCTACCATTTCGTCATCCACATTGTCGGTGGCTATAGTCATTTCAGGAAAGTCCGTCAATAGATTGGTTAATAGTATTTGCTTTGGTAGCAGAGGAAGAAAAGGAATAAAGAGCGAGATGCCTGCCATGCTGAACATATTCCCAAAATTGGCACTTGTTGCCATAAAAACATACTTCAGCGTATTGGCAAAAGTAGTTCTGCCTTCGCGAACACCTTCCACCAAAACACTCAGATCTTTTTCCAACAGCACAATGTCGGCAGCATCTTTGGCAACGTCAGCAGCAGTATCCACCGAGATTCCTACATCGGCAGCATGGAGCGCCGAAGCATCATTAATGCCATCGCCCATATAACCTACTACATTTCCCGCCTTTTTCATGGCTATGATAATTCGTTCTTTCTGATTAGGCTCTATTTCTGCAAAAACATTTATCGAACTTACTTGTCTAAGCAGTGCTGAATCACTTAGTCGGTGAAGTTGGTAACCTGTAATAATTTTATTATTTTCAAGGTCCAACTTTTTGCTTAAGCTGGCTGCCACAAGATGGTTGTCACCGGTAATAATTTTGAGTGAAATACCCAATTGCTTTAAACTGGCAATTGTTTCTGCAATGTTTGCTTTGGGAGGATCAAATAGGGTTAGAAATCCAACAAACGTCATATCTTTCTCCTCTTCTTTTGTAATCAGAGAGCCGGAAGATAATTTTTTATAGGCAATACCCAACGTACGAAATCCCTGATTACTAAACTCCTCAAATTTCTTTTGTATTTGATTCTGCATTGATTTGATGGCAACCACAGTTCCTTCTTTGGTTTCCACCGTTGAACATACTTCGAGGATATTTGTCAGTGCGCCTTTGGTAACCAGCATATAATCATCACCTTGTTGAACTGATATACTCAGTCGTTTTCGAAGAAAATCATACGGAATCTCATCATGCTTTTTATATCCCTTCAGATCCAACTTCCGATATTTTACAATAGCCTGATCAATTGGATTGGTAAAACCAGTTTGATAAAACGCATTCTGATACGCGTAAAGAAATGCTTTATCACTTGCCTCGCCGTTCACATCAAGAGCTGCTTGTACCTGAACTACTCCTTCGGTAAGCGTGCCGGTTTTATCGGAACATATTATGTTCATACTTCCAAAATTCTCAATAGAAGCAAGCCGCTTCACAATCACCTTCTTTTCAGCCATTTTCTTGGCTCCATGTGCCAGATTAATGCTAATAATGGCCGGTAATAATTGAGGAGTTAACCCCACAGCCAATGCAAGTGAGAAGAGTAAAGCATCTACAACCGGTCGATGCAAATAAACATTGATGGCAAATATGATGACTACCAATATAAGCGTAACTTCACCCAGAAAATATCCAAATCGCCGTATTCCACTTTCAAATTCTGTTTCAAGAGGCTTAAGTTTAAGTCGCTCCGACACTTTACCAAACTCGGTATCTTTGGCGGTAAAAGTAACTACAGCTTTTGCAGTGCCACTTACTATATGCGTACCCATCCAAACCGTGTTTGACCGTTGAGCAAGAGTAGTATCGACTGGTAGTATCGCTACCAATTTTTCAACCGGAAAAGTTTCACCCGTAAGCATGGCTTCATCCACAAACACATCTTTTCCTTCCAATAACAAACAATCTCCGGGCACAATATCACCGGCATTGAGTATCACAATATCTCCGGGTACAACTTCTTCAATATGAATTTCAACTTGTTTTTTATTGCGTAGCACTGTGGTTTTAATCTGAACGACAGCCAATAGTTTTGCTACGGCATTGGATGCGCTGTACTCCTGCCAGAAACCAAGTAATCCGCTAAGAAAAACAATGGTAAGAATAATGGAAGCATCCACCAGGTTATGTAAAAATATAGATAATCCGGTTGCAAATAATAAAATGAGAATAATTGGACTTTTAAACTGGGCAATAAAGAGCGTAAATACATCCGACCGTTTTTGAGGTTTCAACCGGTTAGAACCATATTCTTTCAATCGGTTATTAGCTTCGTCGGTGGTAAGACCATTAGCGGTTACCTGAAGCTTTTTTAGTAAATCTATATTGGAGATACTCCAAAATGACTGAATATTTTGTTCCATTGCTCTCAGTTTTTCTAATATTGAATGGTTGCTTTATTTCTTGAGTTAGCCTGAGTTAGATTTAATCACTTATAATAATTCAACACAAATTCATGTATTTGAAAATCGGTCATTTTATTGGTGTTGATAAACTCTATTTTTATATTCTTGAAATGCTGGTCGGTTTCTAAAAGTTTATAGAATTTCTCTTTCGTATTAATCGGACCAAAAAGAACCACTTGCTGGTAGTTTCGGATAATATCGCTTATTTCTTTGTAATAGGCCAAATGATGCCATTGCAAACTGGTGCTTCTTACGGGTGCACTATAGTTATAGTCTATATACTCTTCATTCTCTTTCGATTTAAATACTATATTTCTTGAAACAATCATATGATTGTAAAGCTCCATCAATAAAGCATTTGTATCATCCATAAAAATGGCCAATTGTTTTATTTTTATCATCTTTCTGCTTATTATTGATTTTATCCGGGAAATTACAATTGCCGTTCCAACCACATTTTGCTGGATTGTTGGTAAGGAACGGCAATTGGCAACTAGCAAACACAAACACTACTTTTTCACAGAGGTTAAATACTATCTGAACTGAACTGAACTTAAATTATTTTCTATCTGTTGATACTGCATCAGGGACTTTTGCCTGCTCTTTTTTTATCTGTTGTTTTATGGATCTCTGTTGTTTTGCCGGTTTGTTATTCCGACCTTGATTTATGTTCTGATTTTGCACAGGCTGTTTATTTTGCACATTTGCAGGTGGAGTATTCCGCTGCTCGGGTTTATTAATGTTGTTTTGCTGATTCACATTGCGTTGTTGTGGCTGATTATTGTTTTGCGGAGTCACATTCTGTTGTTGAACCGGCTTAGCTTGTGTAGGTTGCACATTAGTATTCTGTGGAGTTACTACCACAGGTTGCCTGTCGGGTCTGGTATTATCTGCCGGAGTTGATTTAGGCGGTAATACAGATCGGGTATTATCCTGATTTACAGGCATTGTATTTCTCTTATCCGGTTGATTTACATTTCGTTCCTGAACAGGTGGAATAGTATTCCTTAAATTGTCATTATTTGGTTGTCTGATAGGTGTGTTTGTATTATCAGGCTTTGTTACCGGAGCTTGTACGTTCTTATCCGTATTTATCGGTGAAACAGTTCTGTTTTGAGGAATTTGTCTGTTGTCCGGTTGATTTATATTTCTTTGAGGAACGTTATTATTTTCATTAATAATCCTGTTTGAGGGTTGTGTAGCGGGTTTATTATCCGGTTGTCCAATCTGATTTTGATTGGAAGCATTCCGGATCGGACTACGTTTCACATCCTTCACGTCTGTTACTTTTGCCGGGGCATTCTTTTGTTCCCGGTTGTTCTTTTCTACCTGAGGTCGGTAAATTCGCAATTGTCCATTGCTTATTTCTTGTCCCGGTTTATTATTTTCCTGAATAGTAAGCGGTCTGATAGTTCTTCCGGTAGCACTTTGTACAGACTCTCTTGTAGGGCCCGAAACATAAGTTGTATTTCGGCTTCTATCAACATAAGTTCTGTTGATTACAGTTGAGTTACGCACTATTCTGTCCCGATCGGAACGATTGGCATAATAGTTATTTATATCTGTTCTTTCAAAATCACGGTCTCTTACAAACAACCAATGATCATTATGGCTGTCATACGACCGGCCAAAACTCATGCTAACGCTTATGCCCGGTTCCATAGGAGACCAACCGTAATAGCCATCAGACTGACGCCAGTTTACCCACGCAGGACCCCATTCATTATCGGGTACCCAAAACCAACCAAATGTATCTGCATAACTCCAACGACCATAATGGAAAGTTGCCCAACCCCAGATATAATCCGAAGCCCAAGTCCATCCATAGTCAGTCAGAATCCAATGACCGTCGGTGGAATAAGGCACAAAGTCTTGTCCTGAATCCGGAATCCACACATATCCGTAATTAGCATAATCAATCCATTGCCCGTAAGGACTCAGCTGATCATAGAAAACCTGAAAGCTGACATTGGTTTGTTGAGCTTCCGTTTGTCGGGGTAATACCAGGCACGACGTAGTCAGCACAAGTATTAAGGTGAAGATTTTAATGTTTGATTGCATGGGTTGTATATTTTGAATATATTGCTGTATAATTAAGCTGTAATCTGAGTTAATCTTTATGGCTCAAAGATACCGTGGTTGATAATCTAAAGTGTTACATAATTTTGTAAAGAAGTTACATAATTCCGAGAAAAAAAGAAGAAAATATTAATTGTTAATGATAAATTATCAATGGTGAATGGTGAAATTATCCTGACTTCTATAATGTTACTGTTTTTGAGAATTTATTGCTGATTTGAATCGTGTCTCGCTAGTTTCAACTCGAGAAACCCAAATAAAAGACACTTCTGAAAAAGGATGACTTCGATAAATACTGATAAATTATGAAAGGGTTGAATTTTGGAAATAAAAAAGTCACTCGCATTACTAAAATACGAATGACTTATTTCTCTCATCAAAATTAATAATTAACAATTCGCAATTGATAATTATTAATTATTTTTCATTGATTCAGCAGTTTATACAATTCATTCAAATCGGGCGATAGAATGATTTCTGTTCTACGATTATCCGCACGTTGATCTACAGTATCATTGGCTTTCAAGGGGTGAAATTCACCTTTGCCCGATGCTGTGATTCGGCGTGAGTCAAAACCATTTTCGCGGGTAAGTATACGCACAATGGAAGTAGCCCGGGCTGTACTTAAATCCCAGTTATCTTTAAATAGTTTTGTTCTGATTGGCACATTATCTGTGTGACCTTCAATCATCACGTTGATGTCTTTGGTGCTGTTCAATACCAATGCCAACGATTTAAGTGCCGCAACTCCTTTTGGATTTACCACATCGCTACCCGATTTGAAAAGCAATTTTTCCTGAAGCGAAACATACACGCTACCATCTTTAATCTGAACCGACAGTTCGTCGGTTTTATATTTCATCAGGGCATCCGAGATGGAGTTTTTCAACCTGCTCATAACATCTTTCTGTGCCTGCATCATGTTTTGAAGAGTTTTTAATCTGTTAGCCTGTTCGGCAATAGTCATTTTCGAAGCTGATGAAAGTGCTTTTAAATCACTGGTTACTGAAGCATTCTCATCTTGTAATGCCGATTTATCTCCACGTAGTTTTTCTACCAGCGTGGTACATGAATTCAGTTGCGTGTGAGTATCCGAGCTGTCTTTTTGCAGCTGATCAACATGATAACGCGAAGCAACAAGTTTTTTACCCGGTCCACACGAAGTTAATAACACGCACAAAATCAATGTTGAGAATGAAAGTACATAATTTTTCATTTTAATTGTTTTTAAGTGATAATTAATATTGCGGCAAAGTTCCGTATATAAAAACGAGTATAGTTACATAACTTTTTCTATAATTTGTAACATTCACACATTTACAAAACACTACACACCGCCATGATAATGCTAAAAAAAACTCTCAGAGCATAAACAAGTCTTATAATACACACAATAAGCACCTTACGGGATATAATTTGTTATTCAGCATTGCGTCCTGGTAGTTTTTCATTTCTTCCAGCCACCTTGACGTTTCTTCCAGCCACCTTGACGTTTCTTCCAGCTACCTTGACGTTTCTTCCAGCCACCTTCACGTTTCTTCCAGCTACCTTGACGTTTCTTCAAGCTACCTTGACGTTTCTTCCAGCCACCTTGACGTTTCTTCAAGCCACCTTGACGTTTCTTCAAGCCACCTTGACGTTTCTTCCAGCTACCTTGACGTTTCTTCCAGCCACCTTGACGTTTCTTCCAGCTACCTTGACGTTTCTTCCAGCCACCTTGACGTTTCTTCCAGCTACCTTGACGTTTCTTCCAGCCACTATTTCATTTCATCAAGGCACTATGTAGGCATGAAAAAGCACAAAGACATTTTAAAATTACACTACGTAAAGCTGAAAATGCACTACCTTATACCATCCTTGCTCTAGCACAATCTGTCCTTCTGTGGTGTAGCAACATATTAATACCCACATGAAATCTCTATCCACTATGAAAATAAAAACATACAGACTCATAGCCTCTACAAGCACTATGACCTGTAATAAATAAGTATTTTTAATCTAAATTCTAAAATAAACATAATTATTGTTGGCGACGTTAAAAAGAGTTTGTATTTTTGGAGTGCTAAAAAATGAGTTAGGCACAACAATCGATGATTCGGTAGGGAGATGTTAGATGCTAGAGTGGATGAGTAAATTCATGGCAAATCAAGCGAAGATAACGTCGTATAAATTAATTAGAAACAAAAATTACAATAGCAACTAGTTTTATTGACAAATTGGATATCCCCAGTAAAGTTAAATTATTCATTCATTTTATATACCTATATAACAGCGATATAGAAGAATACTTGAATACAGATAAAAGTGATATATCCTCAGTTTACTAAGGATACACATTTTCAACTGAGGATATATATATGTTATGGGGCATTTTAGAAAAAAAAGATAATGACTGTGCATTATTAAATCGACTTCATATAAATTCAAACTTTAAACTTATTAAGACATGAAAAACCCAAAAGATGTTCTAGTTACAACGACCGCAAGTATTGACGGATTGAATGTAAAACAATATATTAAGCCAATTTCAGCTCATGTAGTTGCAGGAACTGGATTCTTTAGTGATTTTGCAGCGTCATTAAGTGACGTTTTTGGTGGTCGCTCGCAAACATATCAAAGACAACTTTCTTCAATCTATAATGAAGCCATTGAGACACTGAAACGCTCTGCCTATGAAATTGGAGGAAATTGCATATTAGGATTAAAAGTCGATTTAGATGAAATTTCAGGAAAAGGAAAATCCATGTTTATGATTACTGCTGTTGGAACAGCCGTGATTATTGAAAATCCGACAAAGAAAACGACTGATTCAAATGAAAAAAACGAAAATATCAGTCAAGACAAAATGATTGAATTAAGACTGCGTAGGAAACTAATTCAAAAAGCTAGAGAAAACAAACTAGACTTAGATGATTCGACTTGGGAATTTCTGTCAGAAAACAATGTACATGAAATATCAAAAGAGGTTCTTAAAACAGCACATACTGAATACGAGGCTGCATATGAAGGAAAAGAAAAGATTTATCAGAAGTTATTAACATATTTATATTCTATTTCCGAGGACGTTAGAACTACGCTTTTATACAACTATCTAATGGAAAATAAATCAGAAAGTTTTGACAAAAAACTTTATTCGCTTATTAAAGAATTAATGGTTTATGACTCTGAAAAATTAGAACAATATTTAGGAGCTGAAGATTTAGAAATTAGAAAGAAAGCACTGCAAATCGTTGTTAATGACAAATCGTTTTATTCGACTGAAGATATAGATGTATATGAGAAGTTCATTAGTCTTATAGAAAAGAACTATCCCAAAATAGTACAATATTCCACGCAGAAGAAAATGTTATCTTCAAAGGAAACTGAAATTTGGATATGTAGTTCATGCGGTGTAAAAAATGATGCTACACTTAAACGTTGTACTGGTTGTTCAACTGACATTTACGGTTTTTATACGACTCAAATAAATCCCGAAACAGCCATTGAGAAGTTGAAAGAAAATATTGAAATAATCAAAAACAACTTTATTTGACTAATATAACAAGAAAAAACGACCCCATAACACACGCCTATGCGCATTGGCTGGTTGACGTGCAATTAGCAGTCTTTGCTCCCGCATTCACCTTGTCGTTCCACGACAGCGAATGCTCCCGCAAACCGCCAATGCCCATAGCCTTGGGCGTCAGACTGCGCAAAAACATCGGAAGATGTTTTTATTTTGATAATAAGACAAAAGATAAATTATTTGCAATAAAATACGTTTAAAGTATTGTGTATTAGCAGGAAAATATATAACTTTATGGTGTA
>Ga0302208_10001238_pt1 | contig 11119 bp, 10 predicted proteins | sample II_Fen_E2_3_FD_194577 | JGI IMG/M metagenome (GOLD analysis project Ga0302208, IMG submission 194577) | Peat permafrost microbial communities from Stordalen Mire near Abisko, Sweden - II_Fen_E2_3 | ecosystem: Environmental > Terrestrial > Soil > Wetlands > Permafrost | place: Sweden: Abisko...
GAAGATCAGCCGAACCCAGAGGCGGCCGCGCTCCCAGCCGGGCCGCGTGACGTCGAGGCCGGCCTGTACGACGCTGGCGAACACCAGCACGACGAACAGCGGATAAAGCGTTTGCCACACCGGAGCGAAATGCATAAACGCAAGGCCTGGGCCGAAGATCCAGAACTGGTGCTTCAGCCCTACCAGCCACCACGCACCGAAAATGGCGGTGAGCACCAACGTCGCGACCGCCTCCGCCATCGAGTGCTTGGGCTCTACCATGGTCAGCTTCGGCAGGTTGCGCGGGTTCCATTTATCGAAAATGTCGAGCTTGACTTGTACGATGTCGAGCACCACGAAGACGATCGTGACCCATGCGAAAACCGAGATCGCCGCAAACGGATATTGAAAAATGACGCCCAGTGCCTTGCCGAAGCCCTGCCCCGTGGCGGCAACAGATATGGCGGCTATGGACATCCCGAACAGGGTGACCAGAAGCACCAGTCGCAGGACCAGCCAGTAAATGGCAAAGACCGTCGGGTCGATGAGGTAGCGCTGCTTTCGGTATCGGCTGGCCAGCAACATGGGATGGCCCAGCTGCTTGAGCAGCGCCACCTGTTCGTCTTCCGTTAGCGGGCGACCCAGCGCGGTCTCCTTCTCTTCCACTTGCGAGAGAATCTCGTCCGACAATTCGCGGATGACGTCATCCTGCTGCTTGCGGGGAAGCGCCCACTTTACGGATTGGAGATAGCGGTCAATGAGTTCCATGGCACTAATCCTTTTACGAGGCGGGTTGCGAAGATCCGCCGTTTGAATTTCGCTCGGGGCCTGACTTCTGCAAAATCGATTGAATCGAGGCCGACAGGCTCTCCCAGTCTTGCAGTAGTTGCTCCAAAATCAGCTCTCCCATGGGCGACAGGAGGTAGAAGCGCTTATTGCGCTTTTCGTGTTCCCGCCACTCGCTTATAAGCAATCCTTGCGTCTCGAGGCGCCGTAGGAGGGGGTACAGCGTTCCTTCGTCGATCATTAACCCATTTTCTTCCAATGACTTACGAAGTGTGTACCCATACTGCTCGGTACCAAGCTGGGCAAGCACCGCAACAATCAGCGAACCGCGGCGGAGCTCAAGGCGAAGGTTTTCGAGCACTTCGGGATTCATCGTAATTGCAACAGTGCGAGACATAGTGTATGACATACACTGTATGACACACAGTATGTGTTGTCAAGGAAAATTTTGCGAAAGACCGGGGGAGGCCGAATTCACCACGGCGGCACGGAGGACAAGGAGAAGAACTTGGCAAAAGGCAACCGCAACAGCGGATCTTATCGGTATGACCGTGAAATTCGTGGCTGCTTTTGCTTTCTGGCGCGCTCGCGATAATCTCGAAACATGGCCAAACCAATTCCAATCTGCACGCGCGGCGAAGCCGAAACCGTCGTTCAGGCAAAGAACACACTTACGGCGTGGAAAGAGCACCTACCCCCGGTGTACTCCACGCCCAGCATGATCGGCATGATGGAGGCCGCGGCCTACAACGCGCTGGAACCTTTCTGTGAAGGGGACGAGGTCAGTGTAGGAACCGCGATCAACATCGTGCACCGCGCTCCGGCGCTCGAAGGACAGACCATCAAGGCCGAGGCGGTATTGGAATCGTTTGATGGTCGCTTCTACACCTTCAAAGCAAGCGCCTCGAACGGGACCGAAGTAATTGGATACGGAACGATCGCGCGCGCCATTGTCAGCAAAGCCAAGTTCGAAGATAAGCAGCGACAAAAAGCGGCGGCCGCAAAGAAAGAGGAAAATTACCAACCGGCACCACCGACTTCGACCGCGTGAGGTGTTCATGAATTGCATCGTTTGGGCGGTATCACTCTGCTCATTCGCACTGCTTAGCCCAGTAGCGTTCAGTCAGGACGCCAGACCGTCTCTCCCTCCTCTTGTCGGAAGCCAGGCGGCCACGATCACACGAGCCGAGGTTGAGCGCGCGCTAGCGGTCGCCCCAAAGACAGGCATCAAAGATGTGGCCCTGCGAGTGGTTCCCATGGGCAGTGGTTACAACGTGGGAGTGTTTGCGGTGCGCCGTTCGCTGGTAAACGGTAAGCCGATCCCCGACGCATATCAGCATCACGAAGTGTCAGAGATCTACCAGGTTGTGAGCGGCGAGGGAACGCTGGTTACGGGCGGAACGCTGGAGCAATCCACCGAAATGCGGAAGGACGATCCCAGCGTCGTGAAGCTCATGGGCCCGACGGAGCAAGGAATTGCGATCAGCGGTGGAAAGAGTCAACGAATCGGACCTGGGGATATCGTTGTGATTCCTGCGAACACGCCGCACGGTTTTACGAACCTGGGGCCAGATGGAATTTCCTATGTGTTGGTACGGATCGATCCCCACCATTTCCTGCAGGCAAGATGAACGGCGGACGATCCGTCCTTTTTCATCTCTAATCCAAAGACTAGAGCGAGGGCAAACGACAATGTGCCGGAACATCAAAACGCTTTTCAACTTCGATCCGCCGGTTACGGAGGAAGAGACGCGGGCCGCAGCCCTGCAATTCGTTCGCAAGATTACGGGGTTCAACAAGCCATCGAAAGCGAATGAAGCGTTGTTTCTCGCAGCAGTCGATGACATTACTGCGATCTCAATCAAACTTCTCGGTTCGCTGCAAACGAACGCTCCGCCGAAAAATCGGGAAGAGGAGGCGGCCAAAGCGAAAGCGCGCTCGGTCGAGAGATTCGAGCGCTAGCGCCCACACGGACCACTGGCCTAAATGGGCCATCTGCCACCGCACTTTATGGCGAGTTACGTCGCCACCTAGATGCGGCTAGCCAAAAGACCCATCGGTCCGTAGTATTGTGACTGTCCCACAATTTGTCGTGGCGTAATTCTTGTTGTCTGGCCGGAATTCTAGGTCCCCCTGACTTAGGTTCCAGAACGATTAACCGGTACCTTCCCCTGTGCTACGGTCTCTCCCCCGGAAACCAAGCGGTCAGGGCGTAACCGCGAGACGATTCGCTTCGCGGTCCGTAGTTCAACACAACATAAAACAATTTAGTTCCATTTGGAGAAGACTACTGTGAAGACTCGCACCGCTTCTTACTGGCTCCTGCTCGGATTCATCTCAATCATGGCGTTGGCATCGGTAGCATCGGCCAGCGTAACTGCCGTCTACTACGATCTCTCTCAACCTACGGGCAATCGTGGTCCGAGCTACACCTATGGCACCAGCCCCTACCAGCTCCCGATCTACGGCTTCATGAGTAACGTAGCTCAACCAACCACCCTCGGGGCGACATGGACACCGGGTGGCGCTACCGCAAACCTCTACGGAAAAGTGACGAACGGTGACCCCTCGGAAACCGGGCTGGGCATGACCCAAGACCCCCTGTCGGGCCAGCACGAGATTTGGGACTTCCCCGGCGCAAACGGAGTTGACCAGTACGGCTTCGTGGTGATCGACACCTACAACATTCAGCAAAACCCGAACTTGTTGTACTTCCACATCCAGATCGGGAGCGCGCAGCAGCACGAGTGGTGGTCGATTTACACCAGCAGCGGCCTGCCCGGTACGAGCGGAGGGGTGGGAACACTGACCCAGCTCGCCGGCTTGACCAGCGGCAGCCAGACGCCGTTCTTTACAGTCCCGGGCTGGAGCAGCAGCGCCAGCAGCCGCTACGTCTGGATCGGAGCGATCATCGAGCCGGGTTCCGGCAATGATCACTCCAATATCGTGCTCGATTCGACGGTTGCGTTTAATAACAACGGTAATGGCCTGCCTCCCGTTCCCGAGCCGGGAACGCTGGCAATGCTCGGCACCGGTGTGATTGGGCTGGCAGGAGCTCTGCGCCGGAAGCTGTTCTAAATCGAAAACCAGTAGTGAAAAAGCACGCCGGGGCGCAAGCTCCGGCGTTTCTTGATGCACAATACCCACGCGCGGACGTGCCAATCCCGGTTAGCTCAACTTCTCTGATACGCAGGGCGGGCCAACAGTATCGCAATCAGGATGTGTGCAATGCTCGCTGGCAACAGTAGATAGCCATCAAAGCCTCCACCGACCCGAAGATATCCAAGAAATACTCCGGCCAACAGGTTGTAGAGGAACAGTGCGCGAATTGCTCGCGTGCCCGTACCACCTTCTCCTGGCCAGCACGCTATCGCCATAGACAAGATTCCGAAGCCGGCAACACGAGCCACAGCGACGCCGCTGGCAGCAAGATCGGTACCCAGGAGCAAGCGAGCGACCAAGTCCGGAACGGCGACTAGAGCAACGCCAGTTGCCGCCTCAATTGCCGCCGACACCGTCATTACTGTTTTTGTATTCATTGCTGAGTTTGAATGCGCTGCCGGCTTTGCAACCGGCAACGCGTAAGGGTTTCTCGTAAGGTACCCATTTAGTTGTTCACTCTGGCCAGGGCGTCATCCACCTTCTTCTGGTCCTCGGCATTCAACTGCGAGGGTCCTAACTTAAAGTTTAGTTTGTCAATGGTCCCGGTGAACGCGAATGGAACTTCATAGTTGAAGTCCACCGGCGAGCGCGTATCGAGTCCGATGTCAAAGGTTTCGTCAATAGACATCAGCAGCGGAATGGTGTGCTCGATCGTTTTGCGGGCGACCTCTTTGCCATCTACGGTCAGCACACCGGTGCCGCCTTTACCTGGTCCGGGGCCGTTGTACTTGAAGTCGAAGACGATGGTGTGCTTACCCTCGTCTAACGAAGAAAGCCCTTCCCAGCGGAAGCGCTCCAGGTCCATCAGGTTGTACACGAACACCGGTCTGCCACGGCCAATGTGGAACATTCCGATAATGAAAGACAGAAAGAGCCCAACGGCCGCGACCAGCAGTAGGGCGTAGCCGAAGCGCTTTCGCCCTCTGCCGGCCGTACCGATCAAGATCAGGAGCAAGCCCAGAATCAGCAAGCACAGGCCCAGGTACTTGAAGAATGGAGTGCTGAACACCCATCTTGCACTTGGACTCAGCAGGAGCGCGTAGCCGCCGAAGCGGCCTCCTATCGTCGAAATTACTCCTTCCGCGCCGCCACTGGGGATCGTTACCTCGGCAGTGATGGTGTAGTCCTTGTTCAAGATGCTGGGAGCATTGCCCGGGGGGATGCCGGGATTGACGCCCGTGTAAGTAAAATCCGTCTTCCCCGCAATAGCGCTCGGCCGAGCGGTCAGCAAGCGCACGAAGCCCGAGTTGTCCAAGGGAAATACCTGGTATTTCCCCGCCTCTGTCAGAAACAGAGCTTGAAGCTCCTTCAACTTGTCGGGATTGCTGGCCGCGAGGTCGTTGAACTCCGAATAATCGTTGGCGATGTTGTACAGCTCCCACTTGTATTGGTCGAGGGCCGGCAATGTGCCCGTTCCCAGCTCCCAGGGCGGAGAGGGAGGCGTAGTGGCCGCGATCCAACCATCGTGGTAGATTGCTCGGTTGCCAAGCATTTCAAAGTACTGCGTATCTCGTTTCGAGGGAGCATTGGCGTTGGCCGAGTCAAAGGTGTAAAGCATGCTCACGCCTTCAATCGGCTTTTGAGGGATGCCCTTTACTACGTCCGGCGCCTGAATGCCGGCGGCTTCAAGAATGGTCGGAACAATGTCGATGACGTGGTGGAACTGGGTGCGAACCCCGCCCGGGTCTTTGATATGGCCAGGCCAGGAAATAGCCAGCCCTTGCCGGGTCCCGCCGAAGTGAGACGCCACCTGCTTGGTCCACTTGAAGGGCGTATCAAACGCCCACGACCAGGCCACAGACATGTGGGGATAAGTCTTATTCGAGCCCCAGTCGTCATAGTGCAGTGCATTGAGGGCCAGCACCGGCTTGACTTCCGGCATGTTGAGAATACCGTTGTAGGCGGTCATCTGGTTGAACGTGCCGTAAACGCTGCCTTCGGCGCTGGTGCCGTTGTCGCCGTCGATGTAGATGATTAGAGTATTGTCGAGTTTGCCCATATTCTCGACTTCCTGAATCACGCGGCCAATCTCGTAGTCGGTATAGGCGGCGTAGGCGGCATACACCTCCGCTTCGCGGGCATACATTTTCTTTTCCGCATCGTTCAGCGAATCCCAGCGCGGCAGCTTGGCTCCCCCCATCTCTGCCTGCCCGTCGGGCCACGGTGTCAGCGTCGTATTCGCCGGAATTACCCCCAGCTTCTTCTGGTTTTCGAAGATCTGCTCGCGCAGCTTTTCCCAACCCATATCGAACTTGCCGTGGAACTTGTCAATCCATTCCTGCGTGGGCTGATGAGGCGAATGCGTACCGCCGGGCACGTAATATAGGAAGAACGGCTTGTCCGGTGCCGCAGCGTTTAACGACCGCAAGTACCGGACCGCATCGTCGGCCAGGTCGGTGGTTAGGTTATATCCCGGGTGGCCCACCCACGGAGTGACCATCTCCGTATTGCGGAACAGGTAAGGCGTCCACTGGTCGGTCTCGCCTCCCAGGAAGCCATAGAAATACTGAAAGCCCATGCCGACCGGCCATTGGTCGAACGGCCCCGCGCTGGTGCTGTACGTATAGGTCGGTGTGTTGTGGTCTTTGCCAAACCACGAGGTCGCGTAGCCATTTTCTTTCAGGATCTCGGCGATGGTCGCGCTTTCCACGCCGATGATCGAGTTATAGCCGGGGTAGCCGGTGGACAATTCGCCGATGACGCCGAAGCCGACGGAATGATGATTGCGGCCGGTGATCAGCGCAGCTCGCGTGGGCGAACAAAGCGCGGTGGAGTGGAACTGCGTGTAGCGCAGCCCCGCCTTGGCGATGCGGTCCAGGTTCGGAGTCGGAATAACACCGCCAAACGTGCTGGGCACGCCGTAGCCCTGGTCGTCGGTCATGATGAGCAGCACATTGGGTGCGCCCTTGGGCGGCACGATACGCGGCGGCCACCATGGCGTGGAGTCGGTCGCGGTTTGGTTGATCACTCCGCCGAACTTCGGTGCCGGTGGAGGAATCTGCTTACCGTTGATGGTGGTGGTGGCGTCGGCCTGACCCAATGTGCCCGTGACCTGCTGTGCGGCCACATTTTTGACGGCGCAGAGGCTGGCTATAGCGAACACACTCAGGGCTAGAGGCCGTTTGCCCGCTAGAAAGTTCATCAAGTATCTCCTCGTGACAGAGTCCGGTTGTTCTCGCAAGGAGTCCGTTGCGAGGAATCAGTCTCGCTTACAGAGTGCGAAGGATGTCCGCCTCGAATGAATCGAACAGCGACCCCACAGAACCGGTTGTGCGTGGCCGTGACTTTAGTATGCGGGCCACGCGAAAGCAACTAAAAAAAGGTGACCTGAAGGCAAGTTCTCGTCTCCGGCTACAATCAAATTTCATGTCTTTTCGCTTTGAAATCGAGGCTCACGACGGCAACGCGCGGGCGGGGCGGTTCTTTACGCCGCACGGCGTGGTGCAGACTCCGGTGTTTATGCCTGTGGGCACGCTGGGGACGGTGAAGGCCGTCGCGCAGGATGTGCTGGAAGAGCTGGGCGTCGAGATCCTGCTAAACAACACGTATCACCTTTATTTGCGTCCGGGCGTGGAGATGGTGCGCTCGCTGGGAGGGGTGCAGCGCTTCATGGCGTGGGACAAGCCGATCCTGACCGATTCGGGCGGGTTCCAAGTGTTCAGCCTGAGTGATTTGCGGAAGGTGACCGAGGACGGCGTAGCGTTTCGCTCGCACTTGGATGGCTCGTCGCACATGTTCACGCCCGAGAGCGCGATTGCCGCAGAGATCGGACTGGGCGCCGACATCATCATGGCGTTCGACGAGTGCACCGAGCATCCGGCCAGTCGCGAGCGAGCGCAAGCGTCAATGGAGATGACGCTGCGATGGCTGAAGCGGAGTCGCGATTATTTTGAGGCGCATAAAGAAGAGGTGCCGTGGTTTAGCGGAATTCAGGGAGATCGTCGTGGACAAAGGGTCCCTCGACTACGTCCGCCGAAGCAGCGGACTCCGCTCGGGATGACAAAAGAATGTTTGTAACCCCCGGCCAAACGCAAGCCCTCTTTGGCATTGTGCAGGGGGGCATGTATCCGGACCTGCGGCGCAAATCTGCCGAGCGCACCGTCGAGATTGACCTGCCCGGCTACGCGATTGGCGGACTAAGCGTGGGCGAGCCGCGTCCGATGACCCACGAGATGGTCGATGCGGCGATTCCGTATCTCCCGGAGAACAAACCGCGTTATCTGATGGGAGTCGGCACTCCTGAAGAAATTGTTCACTACGTGGTACAGGGCGTGGACATGATGGACTGCGTGCTGCCGACGCGCGCGGCGCGGCACGGTTTGCTGTTTACGTCGGAGGGAAAGTTGAGCATCAAGAACGCGAAGTTCGCCGGAGATGAGGGGCCAATCGATCCGAAATGCGGCTGCAAGGTGTGCGGGCGCTACTCGCGGGCGTATTTACGGCACCTTTACGCGTCTAACGAATTGCTGGCGCAGACGTTAAACACGGTCCACAATTTGGCATACTACCTTGACACCATGCGGCGCGTCCGGCAAGCTATACTACTTGGGGAGTTCGCCACTTTTCTGTCTGGTGTGAAACCACCGCATCTGAGTGTGCCCTAGTGACCGCCCAGCGGTAGCTGCTCAAAAATTCCAAAGTTTCGAAAGACGTCCTGCGGTAACCCCTGCTCGATGTTTGGATGCAGCGAAGAGGGAGTGCGTCGCTCGGCGGCTGTGGATTTCAGGAATTTCCGGGGCGAGAGCCCCGTCGGTAAGAGTGTGGCGCGTGACGGCCTCCGAAAGTCCGGCCGGTGAAAGTTGAAGATATGCAGACATTGATAGGTTCGTATTTTCAGGGAATCGGCGGTCTCGGATCGATGGGTCCGATTGTGATGATGGTGGCGATCTTCGCCATTTTTTACTTCCTCCTCATCATGCCGCAACAACGCAAACAGAAGAAGTGGGCGGAGATGCTGACCCAGATCAAGCCGGGCGACCGGGTTGTGACCAGCGGTGGCTTGACCGGCGTAATCATGTCGGCCAAAGACGACACGCTGATACTGCGGGTGGCTCCGGACAACATCAAACTGGAAGTGGCACGGTCGTCGGTGGTGACGCTGACCACCAATGAAGACGAAAAACAGCTGAAGTCCTAGCAGGGTTGCAGTGACTCATGAATATTAAGAACCAGACACTAAAAGTCGTCTCTATTATCGCGGTGCTGATCTTCTTTCTGTTCGGCATCTTCGGCATTCCCAAAAGCTTCACTCCCTCGGGCCTGCTGGCTTCCATGCAGGAGCGCATTCACCTCGGGCTCGATCTGAAGGGCGGCACGCACCTGATTTTGCAGGTGCAGGTGAACGACGCTATCAATGCTGACAGCGATCGCGCCGTCGAGCGGCTCAGGGATGACTTCAAGACGAAGAACATCGTCTACGCCGAGATTACGAAGCCGAATCCGCAGCAGAATCCCGATGTCATCAGCATCAAGGGTGTGGCGCCAAACTCGATCAGCGACTTGCGCAGCCTGGTGGCCGACCGGCTGCCGGACTACGACTTGGCGTCGGGCCCGGATAACTCTTTCACGCTCAGCATGAAGCCGAGCATCGCGAAAGAGACCAAGACCAAGGCGCAGCAGCAGGCGATTGAGACCATCCGCAACCGCATTGACTTGTTGGGCGTTAACGAGCCAGTGATCCAGGAGCACGGACTGGGCGATTACCAGATCCTGGTGCAACTTCCCGGCGTCGACGATCCGGCGCGCGTGAAAGAAATCATGCAGTCCACCGCCATGCTGGAAATTCGTCAGGCGATCGGCGGGCCCTACGGCAGCGAGCAGGAAGCCATGCAGGCGAATGGCGGACTGATTCCCGCCAACGGCATGCTGATGAAGGGCAAGAACATCGGCGGCCAGGGAGGGAACAACGACTCCTATTGGATTATCACCCGCGCATCAGCGGTGAGCGGCAACGACTTGCGTACTGCCGATGCGGGCCGCGACGAGAATGGTCGTCCGGACGTGAAGTTCACACTGACGGGCGAGGGCGGACGTCGCTTCTACGCATTTACCAGCGCGCACGTAGGCGACCGGTTGGCTGTGGTGCTCGACAATAAGGTCATGGAAGTGGCCACCATTCAGGAAGCAATCCGTGATGAGGGCCGCATCACTGGTGCCTTTACCGAGCAACAGACGCAGGACCTTTCCCTGACGCTGCGTTCGGGCGCACTTCCGGCTGGCATTAAGTATCTTGAAGAGCGGACGGTTGGTCCATCGCTGGGTGCGGATTCGATTCACGCCGGAGTGCGAGCTGCGGTCATCGGCATGCTCGCGGTCATGATCTTCATGCTGTTCTATTACAAGTTCGCGGGCATCAACGCCGACCTTGGCCTGTTCCTGAACCTGGTGATCCTGCTCGGATTCCTCGGTTTCACCAGTGCGACTCTCACTCTGCCGGGCATCGCCGGCGTGATCCTTACGATCGGTATGGGCGTTGACTCGAACGTGCTGATCTTTGAGCGCATCCGCGAAGAGCTGCGACACGGCAAGACGCCTCCGCAGGCTGTGGATCAGGGCTTTAAACATGCCTGGGTAACGATCGTTGACACCCACGTGACGACCATCGTGTCGGCGATCATCCTGTTCCTGTTCGGAACCGGTCCGGTACGCGGTTTCGCCGTGACCTTGAGCTTCGGTCTATTGGCCAACCTGTTCACCTCAGTTTTCGTATCGCGCGTGATTTTCGACGCCATCCTCAATCGCCACCAGCGTGGCGAGGCTTTGAGCATTTAAGGGGCTAGCGGTGGAGTTATTTCGTAATACCAACATCGATTTCCTGGGCAAGAAGTGGTACTTCCTCGCCTTCTCACTGGTCTTCAGCGTTGCCGGATTACTTTCAATTTTCTTCTGGCACGGCATTCCATTCGGCGTGGACTTCAAGGGCGGCACGCTCGTCTATGTGAAGTTCGCTTCGACACCCGACCTCAACCACATCCGCTCCGCCATGGATCGCGCCGGCTTGAAAGACCCTAAGATTCAGGCTTACGGGCCAGCCGCCAACAACGAAGTGCTGGTGGCGCTGGAGCAGCGGCAGACCAGCGAGTCGGCGTTAGACCAGGGCAAGAACACGATCATACAGGCGTTAGAGGCGGGCCAGCCGCAGACAGCCGGCAAATTGGACCTGAACAACACAGGTCCCTCGAGTCTGCAGCAG
>Ga0302208_10001246_pt1 | contig 11081 bp, 9 predicted proteins | sample II_Fen_E2_3_FD_194577 | JGI IMG/M metagenome (GOLD analysis project Ga0302208, IMG submission 194577) | Peat permafrost microbial communities from Stordalen Mire near Abisko, Sweden - II_Fen_E2_3 | ecosystem: Environmental > Terrestrial > Soil > Wetlands > Permafrost | place: Sweden: Abisko...
GAAGTATCATTTTCTTTTCCAGAAAATATTAGTTTAGTTGATATTCCAGCTAGTAGTACGGCTACTAGCACTGATAATGGTTTAACGGTTGCTAAAACTAGTAGTTTAATTTGGCAAGTTCATGGTTTGGCACCAAATTCTAATCCTTATCATTTACCAATTCATTACAAGATAAATAAGAAAGTTGATGATAATCAGGAAATTGTAATCAGACTTAGTAAGAGAACTGATGACGGCAAATCTTATATTTTTTCTGAAAAAACTATTCAACTTAATGTTATGAATAGTAGTTTAAATTTGACTTTGATTTTAAACGGTAGTAAAAATGACAACACCGCTAGTTTCGGTGATACTCTAAATTATTCTTTGGTTTATGCTAATAAGAGTGATAGTCAATTGAATGATGTGATTGTGATGGCGGTTTTAAAGAGTGATTTCTTAGATTGGTCTAATTTTAAAAATACGCAAAAGGGAACACTGGGTGAAGGTACAATTACTTGGACTAAGGAACAAATACCAGCTTTAGCTAGTTTGGCCCCAGGGGCAGAGGGGGTAATTGATTTTTCAATTCCTGTTCGAGCCTATAACAGTAGTGATTTAGGTAAGAGTTTTAATATTACAAGTTACGCTCAGTTTAATATTAATAATAGACAGGGTGGTTTAAATGATAGTAAGAGTAATAATATTATTACCAAAATAAATAGTGATTTAAATTTAACTGAAAAGATTTTGTATTTTGATGAAAATAATGTTCCAGTTGGTTCTGGTCCTTTACCTCCAAAAGTTAATCAGAAAACTATTCTTAAAGTTTATTGGAAGATTGAAAATAATCTTCATGAGTTGAGTAATACTAGAGTAGTAACCAGATTGCCTGACTATGTAAATTTTGAAACTAAAAATAATGCTTCGACTGGTGATTTAAGTTTTGATAATGCTAGTCATTCGGTTATTTGGAATATTGGATCACTACCAGTATCCACTTATCAGGCTCAAGCTGATTTTACTATTAGTGTCACCCCAAACGAAGCTCAGCGTAATAGTTTATTAGTGTTGTCATCTGGCTCAGTTGTTAGTGCCACTGATTCTGACACTAAAGCTACTTTAGAAAAAAAGATTAACTCCAAAACAACTAAATTAGAAGATGATGATATTGCTAATCTAAATAATTCTGGTCAGGTTGAATAATTATTATGTTTAAAATTGATAGTAAGAAAAAGCTACGTTGTGGTGAAATTAGTACGGCCCACGGAAAACTAAATACGCCATTTTTTATGCCCGATGCGACTCGTGGTTTTGTTAAGTTATTAACTGAGAAGGAAGTAAAATCAACTAACACGCCAGCGATGGTAGTTAATACTTTTCATTTATATCTACAGCCAGGGCCAGAATTAATCAAGCAAGCTAAAGGAATTCATAAGTTTATGAATTGTTCCAGGCCATTATTATCTGATAGTGGTGGTTTTCAAGTTTTTTCACTGATTCACCGTAGTTCTAATATGGGCAAAATTGATGATGCTAAAGTAACTTTTAAATCTCCAATTGATGGTTCAAAGCACGAGTTAACTCCAGAACGTTCGATTCAAATTCAATTTGATTTAGGAGTCGACATGATGGTTTGTTTGGACGATTGTCCGCCAAATGAATTCTCTCGCTCGGATTTAGAAAAAGCGGTAGACAGAACTATTGCTTGGGCTCATCGTTGTAAAATTGAATATGATAAGCAATTAAAACTTAGAAAATTAAAAGGTTCTAAAAGACCATTATTGTTTTGTGTGGTGCAGGGTGGCGCGGAATTAGATTTACGCGAGAGATGTGCTAAGGAACTCGCTATTATTGGTTTCGATGGTTATGGCTTTGGAGCTCGTCCGATTGATAAGGATGGCAATTTTTTGGCTGAGGTGATGTTTAAAACAGCATCTTATATTCCGACTAATGCAATTCGTTTCGCGCTCGGTGTAGGCACTCCTGACGACATCTATCGTTCTTATATTATGGGTTGGGATATGTTTGATTGTGTTATTCCGACTCGTGAAGGTCGCCATGGTCGCTTGTTTAATTTCACGGAAAAATTTAAAGGTTTTGCGACCCCTAAAAATTTAAACAAAGCGACAGAAACTGCCCCAGAATTTTATCGAACTTTAAATATCAGCAATGCCGAATATACGACTGATTTTTCACCGATAAATGCTAAGAGTAAAATTCCGGAATTACGCAATCACACAAAAGCTTACTTACATCACTTATTTAAAGTTAATGAGCCACTAGGACAAAAATTGGCTAGTTTAAATAACTTAGAGTTTTTCGCTGACTTGATGGAGCATTTAAGGAAAATTAAGTAAAAACTTGATAAAATTTAACAATTCCTTTATACTATAGTCTGCTATTTAATTTTTAAAATATAATTATGAACACAAAAATCGTGGCCACTGTTGGGCCTAAAACAGAATCAGAAGAAGCGTTAACCGCTATTATGAAAGCCGGTGTTGATATGGTACGTGTTAATTTCTCTCACGCTACTTACGATCAATACAAAAGAATTAAAAAAATTATTGACACTTATAACAAGGAGCATGATGCTAAGGTATCTTTAATGTTAGATCTTCAAGGTCCAAGAATTCGTGTTGGTAAATTTCCTGAAGGTGGTATTACTTTACATGTTGATGAAGTTTATCAATTTACTTATTCAAAATTACCTTATAAGAAGGGCGGAGTTCTTCCAATTGATAATAGTGATTTATATAAAGACATTAAAAAAGGTCACCCATTATTCTTATGTAATGGTGCTATTGAACTTACTGTTTTAGAAGTAAAGAGTAAAGTAATTACTGCTAAAGTTATTAATGGTGGCGTTTTAAGTTCTAATAAAGGTATCAATGTTCCTGATACTAATATGCAAAAAGGTGGTCTTACTGCTAAAGATATTCAAGATTTGAAATTTGGTATGAAGGCTGGTATGGATTATGTCGCCTTATCTTTTGTACAAACTGCCGCTGACGTTACTCGTTTACGTACCTTATTAGGTAAGAAGAGTAAAGTTAAAATTATTTCCAAAATTGAACGTGGTATCGCTTTAAAGAATATTGATAAAATTATCATGGCTTCTGATGTTATCATGGTTGCTCGTGGTGATTTAGGTATTGAAGTACCGATTGAAGAATTACCAGTTATTCAAAAGAATTTAATCAGACATTCACACTGGCACAATACTCCAACTATTTTAGCTACTCAGGTAATGACTTCCATGATTAAGAATCCACACCCAACTCGTGCGGAAATTAGTGATATTGCTAACGGCGTATTTGATGGCGCTGATATGATTATGTTGTCAGATGAAACTACTATTGGTGATTATGCTTTAGAAGCAATTAAGTTACTTAAGAAAGTTATTAATTGTACTGAAGAAAATATCTACAAGACTTACATGGATTAATATCCACTTAAAACTCTCTTTGTAAAATTAGAGAGTTTTTTGATAAATATTAAAAAATCAATTATATGAAAATAAAATCAATTAAAGCTTTACAAATCCTTGACTCCAGAGGTAATCCAACTCTTGCTGCTACTGTTACTTTAGAAAATGGTGCTATTGGTTGGGCGGCTGTTCCAAGTGGCGCTTCTACTGGTAGCTATGAAGCGGTTGAACTTCGTGATGGTGATAAAGCCATCTACGGTGGTCAAAGTGTTTTAAATGCCGTAAAGAATGTTGAAGAAAAAATTGCTTCTGCTTTAGTAGGTCTTGATGCTACTGATCAAGCAAATATTGATGCTGTTATGATTGCTTTAGACGGTACAGAAAATAAAGCAGTTTTGGGTGCTAATGCAATTTTGGGTGTTTCGATGGCTGTAGCTCGTGCCGCTGCTAATGGTTTAAACCAACCTTTATATCAATATTTATCTAAATTTAATCCAGAATTTAACGGTACATATCAAATGCCAGTACCAATGATGAATGTTTTAAATGGTGGTAAACATGCTAATTGGGCAACTGATATTCAAGAATACATGGTTTTACCAGTTGGTGCTAAATCTATTACTCAAGCAGTTCAGATGTGTGCGGAAATTTATCAAACTCTTAAAAAAGTTTTAAAGGCTAAAGGCTATGGCATTACTGTTGGTGACGAAGGCGGTTTTGCGCCAGCAGTTTCATCTAATGAGGAAACTTTTGATTTGTTAACTGAAGCAGTTGCAACAGCTGGTTATAAATTGGGAGATGATATTGTTTTTGGTATTGATGCCGCTGCAACCGAATTCTTTCAAGACGGCGCTTATCATTTAAATAAAGAAAATAAAGTAATGACTACCGATGAGTTAATTGCATTTTATCAAGCTTTAGCTCAGCGTCATCCAATTAGATCATTTGAAGATATTTTAAGTGAAGACGATTGGGATGGTTTTAAAAAGTTTACAGATGCCTTTAATCGTGAAGTTCAGGTTGTTGGTGATGATTTATATGTAACTAATGTTAAACGTTTAGAACGTGGAATCACCGAAAAAACTACAAATTCAATTTTAATTAAATTAAATCAAATTGGTAGTTTAACGGAAACTATTGCGGCTATCAATGAAGCTCGTGCCGCTGGCATGACTGCCGTTGTATCTCATAGAAGTGGTGAAACTGAAGACGCTTTTATTGCTGACTTCGTTGTAGCGATGGGAACTGGTCAAATTAAAACTGGTGCTCCAGCACGCTCCGAACGCACTGCTAAGTATAATCGTTTAATGGCAATTGAAGCTGAGCTTGAAGGAAAATCTCAGTATGCCGCTTTCCCATTCTTGAAAAAATAAGGTTTTAAAAAACGGGCCTTTTATAGGCCCGTTTCTTTCTATATGATGGGTGACATGTATTTTTATCTTAATATAAGTGTTTTAAGTCTGGGCAGTATTTCTGCTTGGTACTTGATTAATTATCTTTTTGGTATTGATAATCCTTTGGTTCGTTTAATTTTAGGTATTATTATTTTTGTATTAGCAGTTTCAACTTTTTTTGCTTCTTTTATTGTTAATAAAAAAGATACCTTATGGGTTAGAATATTTTATATCATTTCTTGTTCCTGGCTAGGTATTTTGCTTAATTTTGCTTTGACAGCTTTAGTTCTTAGCCCAACTTTTTGGTTATTAAAGTTAAATGGTATTCATTTGTCAGATGAGTTATTTCGTATTTTATTATTAGTAATAACAGTAATATCGTCAGCTAAAAGTTTTTATAACGCTCACGAAATAAAAGTTCAAAAATACGTTGTTGCTATAAAAAATTTACCAACCGCTTGGCAAGATAAAAGAGTAATCCATATTTCTGATGTTCATTTAGGACCAATTTTGCGTGAAGATTTTTTTCATCGTGTCATTCGTAAAATAGAAGATTTAAAACCAGATGCCGTTTTTTTAACTGGTGATTTATTCGATGGCTCTGAATCAGATTTTTCTTGGGTAAATAGTCCCTTAAATAGTTTGAATGCTCCTCTGGGTTTGTATTATTCTTTAGGTAACCACGATTTTACTTTAGGGGCTGATAGAGTAATTGATTTGCTTCGTGGCGAAGATATTGTCGTCTTAAGTAATCGAATGGTTGTTAAAGAAGGAATGCAAATTATTGGTTTAGATTTTAATCCTGATCATAATTTTGATTTAAATCGGGCTATTTTAGCTCATTCAGGTTATTCAGCTTTTGAACCATCAATTTTATTATTTCATGAACCAAAGGAGACTGTTAAATCTCAAGGTGTCGGTATTGATTTACAATTATCGGGCCACACTCATGCTGGTCAAATGTTTCCATTTAATTTTTTAGCTCGTTATTTTTATCATAATCATGCTCATGGCTTATTCCGTCGTGGTGATTATACCTTGTCAGTTACGGCCGGTGTTGGCACTTGGGGACCACCAATGAGAACCGGCAGTCGTTCTGAGATAGTCGAGCTTACTTTACGAAAAAAGTAATCCGTGTTAGACTTTTTACCTATGAATCTATCTATTTTACATCAAACAATTGAAAATGAGCCAAAATTCCGCCACAAACAGCTTGATCAGGCGGTTTTTGTTGATTTAATTGATAATTGGGAAGCCGCTTCAGTTTTGCCTAAGGCTTTGAGAGACAAACTAAACGATGTTTGTCCGCTTAATATTTCAGCCGAACTTTTTAAAACTAGTGGCGCGGAAACTACCTGGAAAGCTTTGATTACTTTAGAAGATGGGGCTCAAATTGAGGCTGTTTTAATTCGTCAAAGAGGGAATCGTAACACTGTTTGCGTATCGTCTCAAGTTGGCTGTCCTTTGGCTTGTGCCTTTTGCGCTACCGGACAACTTGGTTTTACTCGTAATTTAAAATCTCATGAAATTGTAGAGCAGGTTCTATTCTTTATGCGCGAGCTTAAGAAGGAGGGTGATGACTCTAAGGTAGATAATATTGTTTTCATGGGTATGGGTGAGCCATTCTTAAATTATCCAGAAGTAATTAAAGCTCTTAAGTGGCTTAATGATCCCGAAACTTTTAATTTTGGTTCTCGTCGTTTATCAATTTCTACTTCCGGTGTGACTGAAGGTATTATCAAAATTGGTGGTGAAAAACTGCAGATTAATTTAGCGGTATCTTTACACTTTGCCACTGATTTATCTCGCCGTCGTTATATGCCAATCGCTGACAAATATCCGTTAGAAAAATTAATGCCAGCTGTAGATGAATATATTAGAAAAACGGGACGCAAGGTAATGTTTGAATATCTAATGATTAAAGATGTAAATGATAGTGATAATGATGCTAAATTACTGATTGCTTTAATGTCTAAGCCTCTTTATATGGTTAATTTAATTCCATATAATCCAACTGGACGTTTTTTACCATCGACTGAAGAAAGAGTTGCCAAGTTTAAGAAAATGTTGGAAGACGGTGAAGTTAATGTTACTACTCGTCATTCTTATGGTGGTAGTATCGATGCTGCCTGTGGTCAGCTAGCTGCTAAAAAATTAAATAAGAAGATATAATAAAAAGCCCGATATTCGGGCTTTTATTTTGTTAATTTTTAATTTACCTATTAATTTGCTATAATAAAAAAGTTAAAATACTAATAATTAATTATAATAATATGCACACTTTACCTATTTTGCCTTTCGAAATGACTGATTTGGAACCACATATCTCGGCTAACACTTTAAGTTTTCATTATGGTAAGCATCATCAAGCTTACGTTGATAATTTAAATAAATTGATTGCTGATACTCCAATGGAAAAGGATTCATTACAAAGTATTATTTTAAAGACCGCCGGACGTGAAGGGAAAGAAGGAGTTTTTAATAATGCTGCTCAAGCTTATAATCATGAATTTTTCTGGAAATGTTTAAAACCAGTACACCGCGAAACTTTAATTCCTGTTGAACTTAAAAATGCGGTAATTCATTCTTTTGGTTCTTGGGAGAAAATGATTGAAGAACTTAAAGCGGCTGCTTTATCACAATTTGGTAGCGGTTGGGTTTGGCTTGTTAAAGAAGATTCTAATGTTAAAATTGTAAAAACTGCTAACGCAGATACTCCAATTGTTCACGGGCAACAGCCATTATTTACGATTGATATTTGGGAACATTCTTATTATTTAGATTACCAAAATCGTCGTGCTGATTACGTTAATGCTTTAATTGAAAATTTAGCTAATTGGGATTTTTCTTTAGATAATTTAAGAGATTAAAATGCCTTACCAGAATCCTTATGTTAAGTTGCGACCAAAAACTCGTCGCCCTTATACCGTTATATATTTAATTCGTCATTGTCATCCTGATTATACTCAAGAGAAGAAATTGGGTGATTTTAATATGCCTTTGTCTTCTTTTGGTAATGAGCAATTACAATTCTTAACAGAACGTTTAGCACAATTAAAAATTGATCGTATTTACGCTAGTGAACTTAAAAGAGCTCAAGAAACCGCTACTCCATTAGCTAATATTTTAGATGTCAAAGTAGAAATTGAACCAAGGCTTAATGAAATTGATTGGTGGGACTGGTATCGTATTCCATACTTCAATACTAGTGAATCTAATCGTCCTAAAAAAGTTAAGGATTATTTAAGATTAGAAACCCAGTTAAATAAAATGCAAGTTAGCGCTCGTCGTTTCTTGCATGATATTTTTAAAGAAAATAAAGGGAAGACAGTTGCCTTATTCACCCATGGTAATTTTATTAAATCAGTTCTAACCGGAATTCTTAATGCTGATGTAATTGGTTTTTTATCTCAAGAAATATTTCAATCATCATTATCTAAAATAGTGATTGATCGGGATGGTTATGTTCGAATTAATTTTATTAATAACGTTGATCATTTACCTCAGCCACCAGAAGAAGATTTATTTATTACTCTAGTTGACTAATTATATGGCCAGTAGATTTAAATATCTATTTATATTAAGTGTTATTTTTTTAAGTAACACTTTTTTGACTTATTCAGCTCAGGCGGCGACTTTAGCTTCTCAGTTGTCTGGTCGTATTCTGCTTCAGGTTCAAAGTAAAGGCGAGGCTTGGTATGTTAATCCAGCGAATTATAAAAAATATTATTTAGGAAAGCCAGATGACGCTTATAACTTAATGCGTCAGTTAAGTGTTGGTATTTCTGAAAAAGAATTTGCTAGTTGGAGTAAAGGTGCACCAGCTTGGGCTCGTGGTCGTTTATACATTAGACCACAAAGTCATGGTGAAGCTTATTATGTTGATTTAAATCAAAGATGGCATTATTTAGGTAAGGCTAATGATGCTTGGCTATTGTTTAGAGCTCAGGGAATTGGTATTACTAATAGTGATTTAGCCAAAATTACCAGTGCCGTTAGTTCTGTAGTTAGTACTAGTACCAATAGTAATCCTGCTGATTATGCCACAACTTTAGCTTGGATTTATAAATTAGAAAATTTTAAATTAAATTTTCCTTTAAAATCTAGTATGAATTCGGCTTATGCAGCCTCTACTAAAAGTTTTTATTATACTGGCGACGTGGAACCATCCAGTGCTCGGGAACAATTTTATAGCATCTTCTTTAATAAAAAAACTGGAGATACGGCTGTTAAAGATTTAGTAGCTTATGGTAAGCAGGTAGCTGATAGTCGTTCTTGGACTCAAGACCAAACAACGGAGTTTTTAATTGCTTTGATTCAGTATATTCCATATGACAAAGCTAAATTAAATCAGGATCCAATGCAACCCAACTATCCTTATGAAACTCTGTATCGTAATTCTGGTATTTGTTCTGATAAAACTTTTTTAACCGTATCTGTCCTGCGAGAATTGGGTTATGGGGCGGCTATTTTAGATTTTCCTAACTTGAATCATTCGGCGGCCGGAATTTCTTGTCCCTTAAGTGATTCAGTTAATAACTCTGGTTATTGCTATGTGGAAACTACTAATTATTTTCCAATTGGTGTTATTCCGCCATCTATTTCTGGTGGACAGGCGACCGCTAATCAAGATGATTTAAATAATCTATTTAGTAGCTCTCACTTGAGTCAAATGCAGGTATTTCAGAAGACCACCGGTTTAGTTTATCAGGGGGTAAGTGGTACCAAAAAGACAGTAGCTGGCATTCAAGCAATTAAAACTTGGATGGCTACTCAGGAGCCAATTTTAGCTCAAAAAAATTCAGCCTTAGAAGCTAAACAGGTAGTTTTAAATACTCAAAGAGCACAGTTAGATGCTTATCAGGCTAGTGGTAATGCCAGTGCTTATAATGGTCTGGTGGACACTTTTAATGCTGGTGTAATTCAATATAATGCTGATTTAGCAGTTTATCGTAGCGAACTAACAGTTTATAATAATAAGGTAGTAGATTATAATAACGGACTTAAGGCTTTATATCAGTATTAGGCCGTAATTATTGACATCTTATCGTTTTTGCTCTAATATGAGATATAGGTGAGTCAAATCTTGACCCCACCTATTTTTGTTTAATATTAAAAAAATATCACACTCTGAAAATTTTTCTTGGCTATATTCTATAATATAGACTCGCAGAGTGGACGCTTTCTCATTATTTGAGAAGGATAAAAGAAAAAACATTATGGTAAATTTACCAAGCGTAGAAGAGATGTTAAAAGCGGGTATGCATTTTGGTCACAGAACCAATCGTTGGCATCCAAAGATGAAACCTTTTATTTACACTGATAAAAAAGGTATTTACATCATTGATTTAAATAAGAGTCGTGAAAAATTAGCGGAAGCTATGGAATTCATGAGTCAACTTATTTCTGAAAACAAGAGTGTTTTATTTGTTGGTACTAAAAACCAAGTTAAATCAGGTCTTAAAAAGATGGCTGAAGAAACTGGTATGCCTTACATTGTTGGTAAATGGTTAGGTGGTTATTTAACTAACTTCGCGGTTGTTAAAAAATCAGTTCAAAAATATAAAGATTTGATTGAAGCTAAAGCTTCTGGAAAATTAGAAAAATATACTAAAAAAGAACAGTTAGATTTTGCTCGTGAAATCAAGAAATTGGAAGAACGTGTAGGCGGTCTTACTGGTTTAAATAAATTACCAGACGCTTTATTCGTTTGGGATATCAAAGAAGAAGAAACAGCTGTTACTGAAGCTAGAATGAAAAATATTCCTATTATTGCTATCTGTGATACTAACGTTGATCCAGGTTTAGTAAATTACCCAATTCCAGCTAATGATGACGCTACAAAAACTATTACTCTTTTAATGGAAACTATTAAAAATGTAGTAGCTGATGCTAAGAAGAATATCAAAACAGCGTAATAGTTGTTTATAAATTATAAATTTTTTCTCTTAAAATATTTGGTTTTTTTCGTTTATGTGTAATCGGAAAAAACCACCATTAACAATATGGAAACTATCAAGAAACTTCGTGAGATGACCGGCGCTGGTATGGTTGATTGTAAAAAAGCTCTTGATGAAGCCGCTGGTGATTTAGAAAAAGCGGTAGAAATCTTACGTAAAAAAGGTATTGCTAAAGCTGCTAAACGAACTGATCGTGAAGCTAATGAAGGTATTGTAGTTTTAAGTGTTAACTCTGAGTCAAATGAAGGTTACATGGTTGAAATCAACTCTGAAACTGATTTTGTTTCTCGTAGTGAAAAATTTCAAGAATTTGCT
>Ga0302208_10001250_pt1 | contig 11047 bp, 8 predicted proteins | sample II_Fen_E2_3_FD_194577 | JGI IMG/M metagenome (GOLD analysis project Ga0302208, IMG submission 194577) | Peat permafrost microbial communities from Stordalen Mire near Abisko, Sweden - II_Fen_E2_3 | ecosystem: Environmental > Terrestrial > Soil > Wetlands > Permafrost | place: Sweden: Abisko...
CTCCTCACAAATCCACTGCACATTTTCCTCGTTTTCAGCTATATTATAGGTGCATGTGCTGTAAATCAAAAAACCACCGGGCTTCAATGAAGACCAAATGTTGCCGACGATGTCCCGTTGCCTGGAAGCGCATACGTTCACATTATCCACGGACCACTCCCCGACTGAGTCCGGATCCTTGCGAAACATCCCTTCACCCGAACAAGGCACATCGGTTAGAATCACATCAAAAAAATCGGTCATTCCAGAAAAAGCCGTAGCATCGCTCTGCGTGGTCACCACATTGGGAAGTCCCCATTTGATGAGGTTTTCCGCCAGAATATTGGCACGCAATCGGTTCAGTTCGTTAGCCACCAGCAGGCTGTCATTAGGCAGACAAGATGCCAACAGCGTGGATTTCCCACCCGGTGCGGCACACAAATCCAAAACGTTCAAGGGCTGTGAGCCAATGATTTCAACCACCTGTTTCATAGCCTTTTCCACAAACATGGAAGACGCTTCCTGCACGTAATAGCAACCGGCATGGAGCAAGGGATCGAACGTAAAGGCGGGGCGTTCAGGCAAAAATTGGCCCATGCTCGACCAAGGCACTTGCGCCCCTGAAACAATGGAAGAGGGTTTGAAGGGATTCAGCCTGATGCTCACCGGCGATGGCTCGTCCAGTGCTGCAAAAAGCGCTTCAGCCTCCTCTCCCAGCAAGGCGCGGGTTTTTTCTAGAAAAGCATCGGGTAAGTTCATCGCTCGAGTTTGAACTGCAAAGTAAGCCAGAATTCTTCAAAGACGGCAAATTTCCGTTATCTTTGTGCACCTAAAATTCCACTCGATGCCAGGCACGCTTTACCTTTTTCCCGTACACTTGTCCGACAGCCCACTGGAGAACGTCCTGCCGGAATTCAACAGGCAGTTGCTGCTTCCCATCCGTCAGTTCATCGTAGAGGACGTTCGCACGGCAAGACGCTTTCTGAAAGCCTCTGACAAAGGCTTCGACATTGACGCCTGCACCTTCCATACGCTTAACAAGCATACCACCGCCGATCAAATTGCCGGTTACCTGAATGCCTTGAAGGCAGGCCAAGACATGGGCTTGCTCTCCGAAGCCGGATGCCCAGCCATTGCCGATCCTGGTGCCGACATCGTTCGTATTGCTCAGGAAAAAGGGTACAAAGTGGTTCCTCTGGTCGGCCCTTCCTCCATTTTACTCGCACTCATGGGTTCCGGTTTCAACGGCCAACGCTTTGCCTTCGAAGGCTATCTACCTGTTGAAAAAGAAGATCGGCTCAAAGCGATAAAAAGGCTTGAAAACCGTTCTTACAGCGAAGACATGACACAGATTTTCATCGAAACGCCCTACCGGAACGAAAAAATGCTGGAAGACCTCATGACCACCTTACGGCCGCAAACCCGCATTTGCGTTGCCTTCGACCTGACCGGTCCCGAAGAAAGCATCCTGACCAAAAGCGCTTCCGCTTGGAAAAAAAGTTCGCCTGAACTCACAAAAAAACCCTGCATCTTTCTAATATACAGGGCTTAAAATTAAATTTGATTTTCCGCGTGGTAGGAAGACCGCACCAACGGTCCGCTTTCCACAAAGGCGAAACCCTTTTCCAATCCGATTTCCTTATACCGTTTGAAATCATCCGGGTGGATGTAAGCCTGAACCGGCAAATGTTTCCGTGTCGGCTGCATGTATTGACCCAACGTCAGAATGGAACAACCATTCGCAAGCAAATCGTCCATAGCCTCCAGCAACTCCTCTTCCGTTTCACCCAATCCCAGCATCAATCCCGACTTCGCGCGAACACCCGCTTCAGACAACTGTTTCAAAACCTTCAGACTCATTTCATATTTAGCGGCTGAACGCACCTGAGGTGTGAGTCGCCGAACCGTTTCCAGATTGTGCGAAACAATCTCCGGTTTCACGTCGATGATTTGTTGAATCAACTCGACACGACCCTGAAAATCAGGAATCAGCACTTCGATGGTGGTCGTCGGATTCACTTCCCGCAACATTTTTATCACCTGAACCCAATGCGCAGCTCCCAAATCGGGCAAATCGTCCCGATCCACCGAAGTCAGCACCACGTGTTTCAGCCCCATCAGCTTCACCGATTCCGCCACTCTGCTCGGCTCGTCCGGATCCGGTGCCAAAGGCCTGCCGGTCAATGTATTGCAGAAGCCGCAAGACCTCGTGCATATCTCGCCAAGCACCATGAAGGTGGCCGTTCCCCGACTCCAGCATTCCGCCTGATTGGGGCATTTTCCGCTGGTGCAGATGGTATGCAACTGATGGCCCTCTATCACCCGACGGGTAAGGGCAAATTGCTCATTGTCGCCCAGTTTGGTTTTCAGCCATTCCGGCTTGCGAACATAGTTGCCCATTATAGATTGTGCTTGAAAAAATCGAACATTTTCCGATACAGATGCAAACGGTACGTATCGCCCAAAATGCTGTGGTTGCTGGTGGGATACACCTGCATGTCAAACTGTTTGCCCGCTCTGATCAAGGCTTCTGTCATATCCATCGATTGGTTCGACCGTACATTGTCATCGGCCAAACCATGAATCAGCAACAAATTGCCTTTCAGGTTGGCGGCCCTCAAAATAGGAGACGTTTTAGCATAACCATCCGGGTTTTCCTTCGGCGTCCGCATGAATCGCTCCGTATAGACTGTATTGTAATAATGCCAATCACAGACTGGGGCTACCGCCACACCTGCCTTGAAGGGTGAGGTGGCATCCGTCATGCACATCAGCGTCATATAGGCTCCGTAACTCCAACCCCAAATACCGATGCGATCCGGGTCCGACCAAGTCTGGTTTTTCACCCAATTGGCCACGGCGATCTGATCCTGCGTTTCCTGCAAACCCAATAACATATAGGTCGATTTTCGGAATGCGGCACCACGGCCACCTGTTCCCCGACCATCCACACAGACTACGATATAGCCTTCCTGAGCCAGCGAATATTCCCAATCAAAATCGTAGTTGTCCAATGCAAGTTGGGAATCCGGCCCACTGTACTGAACCAAAATCACCGGGTATTTTTTTTCACTGCTGAAATCGATAGGCTTGAGCATCCAACCGTTCAACTGTTGACCATCGGCCGCCGGCACCTTGATGAATTGCTTGTCCTTGAAACCAAAATCAGCCAGTTCCCCTTTCAATTTCTTGTTATTTTCCATCACCCTGAGTTCCACACCAAGCGGATCATTAAGGGTATAAACCGGCGGTGTGTTGATATCCGACCAAGTCTGTACGGAATAGGTGAAATCGGCATTGAAGAACGCATCGTTCACCCCTTTTCGCGAAGTCAGACAAACCTTCTTTCCTTTCAGGTCAACGCTGTAAACCGAACGCCTGGTAGCGTCGTCTTCGTCCGATTGGTAATAAAATACATTCTTGATGGTATCGCAACCAATGAATTTGGTCAAGTCCCATTTTCCCGAAGTCAGTTGCTTTTGCAAACCACCATTGGGACCATAAAGATACAAATGGCGGAATCCATCCTTTTCACTGACAAAAGTGAAGAATTTTGAATTGAACTTGATGGCATCCAACATCGGATCCAGATACGTATCCGATTGTTCGGTCAGGATCAACGTGCTTTGAGCCGATTTGGGATTGGCAAAATACATCTTGAACGTATTCTGAGAACGGTTCAGCGTCATCACTGCCAATTGGCTGCTGTTTCTGGTGAAACGGATTCTGGGAACATAATCTTCCTCCTCAATAGGCAAATCCATCTGTCTGGCAGAACGCGTCTGAATGTTGAACGCCCAAACAGTCACCACCGAATTCTGTTCACCGGATGAAGGGTATTTGAAGCTGTACTGCCCAGGATAGTATTTTTCCCGCTTCTGCTTGCTTACAAAAGCACCAAAAAGCGAAAACGTGTACGAAGGAATATCTTTTTCATTGAAACGGACATAGGCCAGAAACTTACTGTCAGCAGACCAGTCATACGCTCTGGTTTCCATGAATTCTTCCTCGTATACCCAATCCGTCGCACCATTGATGACCGAGTTTCGAACGCCATCCGTAGTCACTTGAATTTCAGTTCCAAAATCCAAACGCTTAATAAACAGATTGTTATCACGTACGAAAGCGATGGAGCGGCCATCCGGCGAAAATTTTGCATTGCGTTGTGCTCCATTCGAAGACAACGGTTCGATGGTATTGCGCTTACGGTCATATACATAATAGTCCGTCAAATAAGAGCGACGGTAAATCGGCGTCTTCTCCGTCCATAGCAAGATTTTACCTTCGTTGGGGCTGAATTCGTAACCGATCATCCGTTCCGGTGCCTCTCCTTTCACGGAGCCCAAATCAAAAAGTACATCCGCCTGTTTGCCGGTCAGAAACGCATAGCTGATGATGTGCTTTCCCAATTCATCCAGGCACGTATAATACTTGGCATCCAGCATGGGTCTCATTTCCGGAAGTGTCAATGCATTGTATTTTCCGGTAACGACGGAATCCAATTCCAATGTGGGTCTGACAGCCTGAGCAGCCAGCAGGCTGAAAGTAAAGGCCAATAATAGCGCGAATCTCTTCATCAGTTGTTTTTTTATCCACGCAAAAATACAAATTTGAATTGGGTAGCACGCTCTTTGAGGTACCTTTTGTGTATTTTTGTCAAGAAAATCAAGCAAATGCCCTCCAAGTCCCTTTACCGAAAGTTTCAGTTTTTTTTGGACGAACACTTTGAAACGAAAGTCCAAAAGATATCCATCAACGCCGGCTTCACTTGCCCCAACCGCGATGGTAATAAAGGCTTGGGAGGTTGCACGTATTGCAACAATCAAACGTTCAATCCGGCTTATTGTGCAACCGAGAAAACCGTCACTTCTCAATTGGAGGAAGGCATCCGTTTTTTCGCGCGCAAGTATCCAAATATGGATTATCTGGCTTATTTCCAAGCCTATACAAACACCTACGACGAGCTGGCAAGGCTTAAAAAACTCTATCAGGAAGCGCTGGACGTACCCGGCGTCAAAGGCCTTGTCATTGGCACCAGACCCGATTGCATGCCGGAAGAATTACTGGACTATCTCGAGGGTTTATCAAAAAACACCTTCATTCTTATTGAATACGGAGTAGAATCCACCCTCGACCGAACCCTAAAGTTCATCAACCGTGGGCACGACAACGCTTGCACAGAAGATGCCGTTCGCAGAACTGCTGCAAGAGCCATTCCTACAGGTGTGCATCTTATTTTGGGTTTGCCCGGAGAAAGTCGCAATGAGTTGATCGGGCATGCCGATGTGCTGAGCCAATTGCCCATTCAGACCCTCAAACTACATCAGTTGCAGCTCATCAAAGGCACTAAAATGGCTGCTCAAGTCGCAACAGACCCAAGTCTGGTCCACATTCCCGAACCCTTGGAATATGTTGAAACGGTTTGTGATTTTTTAGAGCATCTTAGGCCGGACATCGCAGTGGAACGCTTTGTTTCACAGTCGCCTCCGGAATTGCTCATCGCCCCGAACTGGGGATTGAAAAACTATGAGTTTACCCATCTTGTCGAAAAAGAGTTGAAGAAAAGGTGCAGTTGGCAAGGAAAAGCCTTCCTTCTCCCATGAATTTTACAGGAGTATAGCTTTGACCTTTTCCTTAAGTTGCATGGGATCAATAGGTTTGACCACATAATCCGAACCACCTGCTTCCATAAACTCAATACGGTCTGAATTGAACGCAAAAGCGGTTAACGCAATGATGGGTATGTTTGAATCCAACTCCCGGATAATCCGAGTTGCATCAAGTCCGTTCATTTCAGGCATCTGAATATCCATCAGAATCAAACTAGGATGCAATTCCTCAAACAACCGAACTGCTTCATTACCATTGCTGGCACGGACAATGTTGAATTCTTTCCGAAGCATGATGTCAACCAATGCGAAATTGCTGTCAATGTCTTCAGCCACCAAAATGGTATGCATTTTTTCAATGGGCTTCATGTCTGATTCGGACAGACTAATCTGGGATTTCATAGTTCAGGTATTACTTTTTTCAAATACGGCTTTGCAGAGAAACAAATATAAGACTTCGTTTCCGATTTTGGAAACAAAAAGATTCTACCTGATTTTTTTTATGCATCGGTTTGATTTTTCCTAATAAAGCGTACATTTGTTACTATACAAAGACACTCACCGATATTGAACCAATGTCCAAAAATCAATCCTCCGAATTCGGATTTTTGAACAATCCTGAAAACGCCAACAAAATACTCAAACTCACTTCGGACACCATGTTCCTTATTGATAAGGAAGGAGTCTGCGTTGATTTGGAGATACATACGGACCGATGGTTTATGCAGGATACCTCTTATTTCCTTGGAAAAAACCTGTTCAAACAAATTCCGGAATCAACAGCGGAAGCACTACGAAGCAATTTCATCAAAGTCCTCGAACCCGGTGACCGGTCCGAAGAAAACTACGAAGTGCAGGTAGCAGGTAAGAATTATTATTTCAAATGCATTATTTCCTGGTATGACGATAAACATCTCCTATGTCAATACCGAGACATCACACAGCGTGTCATTCTTAAACAACGCATTGAAATAGTCAATCACAAACTCCAAGAGGTAGAAAAAGTTGCCAAAATCGGACACTGGATTTTCAACCACAGGACAGACCTGCTTCAATACAGCAGTTTTCCGGATGGTATTCAATCCAATAAAAACGATAACAGATCCATCGGTTTCAATGATTTTATGGAAATGGTTTATCTGGAGGACAAGCAACAGGTCAGCGATTATCTGAACGCTGAACCCAAAATGCTTGATAAGGAATATATTGATTATCAAATGACTATTACCGGAAAAATAATGCATTTCCGGATCAAGATCATTGACACCATCACGGATGAAAATGGCGATCGTGTGACCGAAGGTTATATTCAGAACATAACGGACATCATAGAAAAGCAGCAAGAGCTTGAAATGATCACGCTGGCGGTTCAGAATTCCACCGATTACATTTTTGCCATGCAAACGGAAGGCAAACTTGTTTTTGGGAATCAAAAATTCAGGGAACACCACGGATTGGATGATAGTGTCCAACTGACCAGCATCAACTTCTTCCAGACCATTGTTCGCGGATCAGGTAAGGTTCGTTGGCAGGACATCATCCAACAACTCATCACTACCCGCAAAACGCTTAATTTCGTCTTGCCCAAGCCCATACCTGACAAACCTGAAATCCTGGCTTTCGACTGTACCTCCTATTTAGTGAAGGACGCCCGAGGTTTCGACCAAATCTGGACCTTCGGAAAAGACATCACCGAACGTGTTCAATACGAAAAGCAAGTCAAGGAACTGAACCAAATCATGAGTACCGTTCTGACGAACATACCTATGAACATTGCCGTAAAGGATGCCGACAACGACTTCCGCTATATTTTCAGCAATCGGATGGGCAAGAAAATCCATTGGGGCGTCATGGATGACATCATCGGAAAAACCGATTTCGACCTTTTCCCGATTCAGGAAGCCACCAAAATGCGTTCCGACGACGTCGATTCACTCGAATCCCGTGAGGAAACCCGAAAAATCATCCTCGACAAAGACGGGGATGACAATACCATTTTCTTTGACCAACTCCGCCTCCTGGTCGAGGACGAAAGCCGTGCCTTGTTGATTTCCATCGAACGGGACATCACAAAGGACAAACTGATGGAGCAGGAACTGATTGATGCCAAGGAACGCGCTGAAGAATCCGACAAGCTCAAGTCTGCCTTCATTGCCAATATGAGTCACGAAATCCGTACACCGCTCAACGCCATCGTCGGATTTTCCAAAATCATTGCCGAAACACAAGATCCCGAAGAACGGAAGTCTTATTACTCCATTGTTGAAACCAACAACGGCAGACTGCTTGGCCTGATCAACGAGATTCTGGACCTTTCTAAAATCGAATCAGGCATTATGGAATTCGATTTGGAACCCACCAATCTGGCTTCCCTTTGCCGTGACATCCTCCAAACCTTGAGCCTCCGCTGCCAACCAGGTGTCAAACTCATTTTCGAAGACTCCGACCAGGATCTAATCATCAACACCGACAAGAACCGCCTGAGCCAAGTGTTGAACAACCTTATCGGAAATGCCATCAAATTTACCAAGCAAGGTTCCATCCGTTTTGGCTATCACCATATAGGCGACTTTCTGGAATTTACAGTGACCGATACGGGTTCTGGAATTTCTCCAGACAAAATCCGTAAAGTTTTTGACAGGTTCATAAAGGGAGATAATTTCACCCAGGGCACCGGTCTTGGACTGCCCATTTGCAAATCCATCATCGAAAAAATGGGTGGTTCCATTTCGGTGGAATCTGTTTATGGAGAAGGCGCCAACTTTGTGTTTACCATTCCGGCCGAATTTATAATTAGTTCGCTCAGCAGAAAGATCGGTTCTGATTCCAATAATTCCATGGTCATTCTGGTTGCCGAAGATACGGATGCCAATTACCAACTCGTGGAAAACATGATCGGTCAAACTTTTACGCTTCGAAGAGCCCATAATGGTATGGAAGCCGTGACCATGTTTCAGGATTCACAGCCTGACTTGGTACTGATGGACATCAAAATGCCCATTCTAAACGGGATTGAAGCCGCTAAACTCATCCGTAGTCTTTCCCCTAAAACACCCATCGTCGCTTTAAGCGCTTATGCCTTCGACCAGGATAGGAATGCGGCCATGCAGGCGGGTTGCAACGATTTTCTTGCCAAACCGTTTGATAAGAGCCAGCTCATGGATATCCTAATGCAATACCTTAGTGGTTTGAAATAAGCCTCCAGTGGTTTGAAATAAGCCTCAATTACGGCGTTACTTTTTGCTTGCCGATCCTCACGTACTTAAGTACGCTCCGGTACGGCGGCGTAAAAAGTGCCTTGTACTTGAGGCTTATTTCAAACCACTTTCTGTGGGGTTTTACAAAAAGAAAGCGGAAGATTCTTTTGAGAATCTCCCGCTTATCCTGAGCCGAAAGCCGGACTTGAACCGGCGACCTACGCATTACGAATGCGTTGCTCTACCAACTGAGCTATTTCGGCAATGCTTTATTGCGGCGGCAAAATTAGTCAGATTTTTTAAAAATCAAAGCTTTTTCAGGGATTAAATATCAGCCATGAGCTTTTCGAAAAACGCATCCAACTCTTCGTCCATGTGCTTCAAGAAATGATCGTCCACCAAATACTGTTCGTCATCCAAGAGTAGCAGCTCAGCCAATGTTTCCATTTCTTCATCAACCATCAGCACGGAAAACGGCTTCAAAAGGTTGATTCTTTCAAATGCGCCTTCGTCGTTGGCCTTGTGAACAATTTCACTAAGCAATGATTCACATTCTTTCAGCTCAGCTTCGCTGTCAAGTGTTTCGTAATTTTCCTGCCACACGGCAACCGGGACCTTGATGAGCAAATGATCTTCATCGTCGATGACCGAAAACTCGCCGGCCTCCGGATTGGGCAACAGATACAGGTCCACAATGGCAGCCTGGGATTCAGAAACCTCCAATTGCTCCAAGGCTTTTCGGAAGGCACGATCCAACAGATGATACAAGGCTTCTTTCTTCATGGCGCCAAAAGTACAAAAAATAATTAATTTAAATTCCCATCAAAGTATATTTTCAACTTTTGGAAATCCTTAATGCGATCGCTCAACACGTTCTTCCATTGCGCCAGCAGAGCGATGTCGTAATCCGAACCGCCAATCGGACAATTCTCTATGGACATCTCCGCTTTTTCCTCCCACTTCAAAGCCTCGACGGGATTGCCCTTCACTTCCTCAAAAAACATCATGTTGATGGCCGCTCGATATTTGGAACGGAAAATGCCTTTCTCACATTCCACTTTCCAAAGTTCGGCAGCACCATCAAGTTGGTCTTTCCGAACCAAGTCGGCTGCCAACTTCATTCGGTACCCCCCGGAGCAGAAATACTCCCTTTTTTCGGTTTCCCAATGAGGACCCATGAATTTATTCAAATGCTCCGCCACCACATCCCCGATTTCAGGCAAAACCGTCTCCATTTCAGGCAACAATTTGGTGACCAAAGACGGATTGCTGCTGTACTTTATCCAATACAGGCTGTCGTTGTACTGGAATTGCGCAACGACCGTATCCACATCCAAATCGTAAATCCGCCAGACCGTATTGATCCACACATCCCGGGTGGCCGCATACGTTTCACCAGTAAAGTAGGTGTTGGTCGTCGTTTTCGTCAACAGCCTGTCCAAGCTGAACAGCAAATGCACACTAGTATCCTTGCTTATTTCATTGATTTTGGCATTGCTCAGTCTGGCTGAACGCTGAAAATCATCCTCACCGGTTTTATATGGACGCATGTCTTCTCTAAAAATCGAATGAATTTGCTGATAGAATCCTTCTTTATGCAAATAATTGCACAGGGAGGAAATCAACATGCCCGACAACGGTTCCGTATTGAATGCGGTATCTCCCACCACCTTGAAACCAACCTTGACCACATGACCGGCGTTCCTGGGTTGGACGCCCGTATTGTCAACCAGCACAATGTTACTTTTTTGTGACGGAACAACTACATAACCTGGGTTTAAAACGTCCAACCGAAACACTTGCATGTTGTTGCAAGAAGTGCTTAACAGCGTAACAATCAGTATGAATAGTATGCTTTTTGCGGTATTCACGGGCATTTTGGCTTAGAATCAAACAAAGTTAGGAGTTTTATGCCAATTCACTTGCTTTTTTTATGCTAATTTTCACTATCTTTGCGGCTCGATTTTCAAATCTATATAATGTCCAATTCACTAATTTTTCGAATCAATTAATTAATGGAACAAAAAAATCTTTTAATTCCCGATCAGACTTTTGACTGGGATGCCTTTGAGAAAGGCGAAGTCTTTGGCACCATGTCCAAAGCAGAACTCGAAGTAGCTTACGACAACACCCTGAACACCGTAAAGGACAAGGACGTTGTTGAAGGTACCGTTATTTCAATGAACAAACGCGAAGTAGTGGTCAACATCGGCTTCAAATCCGACGGTATCGTTTCTTTGAATGAATTCCGCTACAACCCCG
>Ga0302208_10001253_pt1 | contig 11032 bp, 10 predicted proteins | sample II_Fen_E2_3_FD_194577 | JGI IMG/M metagenome (GOLD analysis project Ga0302208, IMG submission 194577) | Peat permafrost microbial communities from Stordalen Mire near Abisko, Sweden - II_Fen_E2_3 | ecosystem: Environmental > Terrestrial > Soil > Wetlands > Permafrost | place: Sweden: Abisko...
ACACTAAATAACTAAGTATTCCTGCCTTCCCAATCATATCGGATGTTTGTACCCGGCATGTCCTGATAAAGCCACAGTCTTGTCGAATGTGCCTGTGTGCGTGCCAATCTGAAAAGATGAGCGGAAATTACGGGCAAACAAAAAGCTTAGACTATCCAACGGAAATATAGTTTAATCTATTGTTAAAACTAACCGTTAAATAATCTAAACTTGTTTTCCTTTCCCAATCAGTTCTGGCCGGAATTAGAAGTTTGGAAGGATGTATTTTTCGCGTGAAGCAAAGATTTTATCCACCTTGTTTACTTCCAGGAAGGTCGTTCCAAACCCTTCCCCAAAGCTACCGCTAAGGTAACACACGTAATCATCGTTTTGTAGCAACCCTTTTTTGATAAGTTCATGCAGGCCTGCAATGAAATACTGTTGGGTATTTCCTTTCTCCTTTTGGTACATTGGAAAAACACCATAGGACAGTGCCAGCTCGCGGGTTGAACGCTCGTGATAACAAATGGCTAAAATAGGGTTTGTCCCCCTGTATGCCGACAAGTGGCGGGCAGTACGTCCACTGTACGTGTCTGTTATAATGGCCTTGGTCCCAATTTGGGTACTGGCTTCCACAGCTGCATTGGCCAGGAACGAAGTAATGTCATCGGTACTGATTTTAACCGGGATATCATTTTCGGATAACTTAGTCTTTTCGGCTTCCTCGGCTACCTTGGACATAGTACGTACCGCTTCGATAGGATACTTGCCATAGGCTGTTTCACCGCTCAACATCAAGGCATCGGTACGATAATAGATGGCATTTGCGATATCCGTGATTTCAGCACGGGTTGGACGTGGATTCTTGATCATGGTGTGAAGCATCTGGGTAGCCACAATGACAGGCTTACGAGCTACTACACATTTGCGGATCAAGCGGCGTTGAATGCCGGGAATCTTTTCCTGGGCCACTTCAATACCAAGATCGCCACGGGCAATCATGACACCGTAAGTGTATTGCAGGATTTCGTCGATATTATCAACACCTTCCTGGTTTTCAATCTTGGAAATGATTTTGATCGGGCTGTTATGTTCGTCCAGGATCTTCTGGATATCCAGCAAGTCATGTTTGTTCCTGACAAAGGAATGGGCAATGAAATCCAGGTTGTTTTCAATGGCAAAAAGGATATTTGTTCTGTCCTTTTCGGTCAGTGAAGGCAAGTTAATACGAACCCCCGGAACATTTACACTCTTACGACTTCCCAGTACGCCATCATTCAATACTTTGCAATATAAATAGGTTTCATCTTTTGATTCCACTTTCAAATCAATTTCACCATCATCGAACAGAATATCATCATCTACTTTTAAGTCGCGTACAAAGAATGGATAATTTACCGCAATACATTCACGGGTGGATATTAAGTCAGGATTACCAATCACTTTTACCACGTCACCTGTAAAAAGATTGATTTCATCATCCACAGCAACAGTGGTACGAACTTCCGGACCTTTGGTGTCCATCAGGATGGCTATTTGATTACTTACTGCACGAACGTTGGTGATGATCTTGGTAAATCCTTCAGCAGCTAAATGCGCTGAATTCATACGGACAACATTCATTCCTTCATCAAACATAGCTTGAAGAAATTCTACATCACAACGTCTATCACTAATAGTTGCAACAATTTTGGTTGATTTGGACATAAAAATTTTATTAATTGTTAATTCACTCCAATTAAAAGAATTGGGGTTAATATGGGTAGTAACATGTAAGATAAAAGAAAAGTTTATCAGAAATGTAAAATGGCTTCCACCGCTAATCGGTAGGAATCTAATCCAAAGCCAACAATGCAGCCTTTACACGCTTCCGAAAGGAAAGAATGATGGCGATATTCCTCGCGCTGAAAGACATTAGAAATATGAACTTCCACTACCGGTGTCGTAATGGAACGAATTGCATCAGCAATGGCAATGGACGTATGTGTATAGGCACCCCCGTTAAGAATAGTGCCATCACAGGTGAAACCTGTTTCCTGAAGTTTGTCAATGAGTATGCCTTCGATATTCGACTGGAAATACTCAAGCTGGACATCGGGAAATAATGTTTTAAGTTCTTGAAAATAGGCTTCGAAAGTTTGATTACCATAAACGGTTGGCTCACGTGTTCCCAACAAGTTTAGGTTCGGACCATTGATAATCTGGATTCGTTTCATGCCGATAGTTTTTTTGTTTTGTATATATTGCGAACAGTGATGTATAGAATATAGACTGAAGGTAGAAGGCATACGCCATTGGCAAGCATCATGGGTAAATTTGATAACAGGACACCATATAAAAACCAAAAGAAAATACCCATGGTCATGATAATATACATCCCAATCGAAATACTTTCGGTATCGCCTGTTTTTATGACTTTCAATGCTTGTGGAAACTGTGCCACCGCAGTACAAAAGCCGGCAATATACCCTATAATTTCAATATCAAATACCATATATGTGATTTTGTGCAAAAGTAGCAAAAAAATACGACCTGCACAAAAGAGCCTGGTGTGTGCCATTGTTGTAAATCGGTTTTTGCTTTTTATTTAACGTAATTTAAATAGAACAGTTTCACTGACTCAAAAAAAAATGTACTTTTACAACGCAAAAATATAGTTATGAATCCTGTGAATCCTTTTTTTCAAACCTTTAAACCCGGCATCCCAAAGCGTTATTTACTCCTGGTTGCTGCATGCTTCTGGACTTTTGCAGGAGGGATGTTACTTGTCAGGGGGTTCTCCGTCTTAAAATTCAATTCATCTTTCATTGAAATCGAAGAAGCTGGAAGCTTGCTTGCCGGACTCGTGTTTTATAAACTTATGTTTTCGACCATTTCGTTGAGACATATAAACCGTATCCTGACCCTGAAAAATGAAAGGCCTTGTTTCTTTGCGTTTTTCAACGGACGTAGTTATCTGATGATGGCTGTGATGATGTCTTCCGGCATAGCCCTACGGGTTTCAGGAATAGTGCCATTACTCTATCTGGCCCCTTTTTATATTGCCATGGGCACCCCGCTTTTACTGTCAGCATTCCGGTTTTACTATTATGCTTATAAAACGATTTGCAGGAGTAATACTGGGATTTCTGTCACTTAAATACCTTGGCTGAAAGATCCTGCTGTTGAATTTCCACAAGCTCCAATCTCCTATACTATTGGATAATGGAACGGATGAACCACTGAATAAATGCAAAACCGGCCTGCCAGGCATTTAAGACAATATTCCGTTATCCAGGCGACTTTATTCGTGCCAGTACAATAAATTAAACTGCTAAATTATGTCCAGATACATTGAGAAGAAAAAAGAAGATATAGGTTTATCGCCCTATGCATTAGTTTTCCGGGGGCAAAAGAAAACCGATAAGATTGTATTGCGGGCAATGGATTTCAACCTGGATGATGTATCCGAGCTGGAAGTGAGTTCCAACGATGATTTGTTGGCCCTGAAAAAGTCAAAGAAGCTGTCGTGGCTAAACATTGATGGGCTTGATAATGTAGAGCTGATGGAAAACCTGGCTAGTGTGTTTAATATTGATCATAATATCCTGTCCGATGTAATGAACCCTTCTGCCCGTCCGAAGATGCAGGAATTTGAAAATGGGATATTTGTAACGATTAAAATGTTGCAATACGATGAGAGTCACGATAATCTGAATGTTGAAAACCTGTCGTTGATCATTGCCGATAATACGCTTATTTCATTTCAGGAAAAGCCCGGGCTGGTGTTTGATCCTATCCGGGAGCGAATCCGTAAGCATAAGAACAAGATCCGGACCTCGGGGTCGGATTACCTGGCTTTTGCCTTGCTGGATGTGGTAGTGGATAATTATATCTATATCATTGGAATCCTTGGTGAAAAAATAGAAAACCTGGAAGAGGATATGACTATCGATCCCCGGAAAGAACTGCTGGACGATATTAATATCTTCAAACGCGAACTTAACTTCCTGCGTAAAAACGTAAAGCCGGCTAAAGAAATGATCATGAACTTGGTTAAGATGGAAACTGAATTTATCCAGGCCGAAAACCATATCCATTTCAGGGAATTGCAGGATAATATCAATGAAGCCTCCGAATTGACCGATAGTTACCGGGAAATCCTGTATGACCAGTTAAATATTTATCATTCTTCAATGAGTACCAAGCTAAATGAAATCATGCGGGTGCTCACAATTATTTCAGTAATATTCATTCCAATCACCTTTATCGTCGGGGTATATGGCACCAATTTTGAAAATGTCCCCGAACTGCATTGGCGCCATGGGTATTTTATCATGTGGGGCGTCATGGTCTGTACCACATTGGGGATGATCTGGTACTTCAAGCGAAAGAACTGGTTCTGATGCCGGATTAAACTTTAAGCTTTGAGTGTTGAGCAATGAGCATCAAGCATTGAGGAAAGAGGGGTGGATTATTAATGTTGAAAGATTGAACGATTTGACGTTTATAGTGTTATAAAATACAAAAAAGGAATCAATAATGGGAGAAGAGATAAAAAAAAATGCCAGGAAAAACACAGTAGAGAATCAGATACTTGTTATTTTTGGCTCGAATGGTGATTTGGCTAAGCGGAAACTGTTACCTGCCATTTTTCAATTGTATTTGGATAATTTATTACCCGAACGTTTTGCTGTGATTGGTGCCGGGAGCCAGGATAAAAACGAGGAACAATACAGATTGGATGTTGCCGCTTCCATGATTCTTTTTGCAAAGGCCGGGGCTGAGAGTGAGCCCGATAAACTGCAAAGTTTTCTGGGACATGTCTATTACCAAAAGGTAAATAACCAATTGGAGGCAGATTTTGGACTTTTAAAAGAATACATTGACCATCTTTCTACCACGTTGGATATCCCTAAAAAGATAATCTATTATTTCTCAATTCCACCTTTCCTGTACGAAGTAGTGGCAGCTCATTTAATTCAATTTGGCTTGAATACCGAAGTTGATGGCTGGAAACGGATCATTGTAGAGAAACCATTTGGGTATAGTTTTGATTCAGCTGTTGAGCTGGATAAAAAACTAAGGAGTGGCTTTAATGAGGATCAGATTTATCGTATCGACCATTACCTGGGGAAAGAAACCGTTCAAAATATCATGGTAACCCGATTCTCAAATGGATTCTTCGAACCTATCTGGAACCGGAAATATGTTGACCGGGTGGAAATTACGGCTTCCGAGAAAATAGGGGTAGGGAATCGTGGAGGGTATTATGATACTTCAGGCACTATCCGCGATATGATCCAAAACCATTTGTTGCAGGTGCTTGCGGTAGTCGCTATGGAACCACCTTCTATTTTTGATTCTGAATCCATTCGAAACGAAAGTGTCAAGGTGCTCCAGTCTTTACGCCCCATTAAGCCTTCGGAGGTGGCTGAAAATGTAGTTAGAGGTCAGTACATCGAAACCCTGGTGGATGAGAAAATCCAGAAAGGATACCGTCAGGAAAAAGATGTAACTCCAAACTCAAAGACCGAAACTTTCGTTGCCATGAAGTTATTCGTGGACAACTGGCGTTGGGGTGATGTGCCTTTTTATATCCGTACTGGCAAATGTTTGCCCGAACATGTTACCGAAGTGGTTATCCACCTTAAACCGGCACCGCATCAGTTGTTTAAACAGCGTTGCGTTGCCCAGTCCACGAATATGATCATTCTTCGCATTAGCCCGGATGCGGGGGTTGCGGTTGATTTCGGAATGAAAATACCGGGGGCCGGTTACAAGGTGCAGAATGTGAATATGGCTTTTCATTATTCCGATCTGGCAGATCATAAAATTTCCGAAGCCTATGAACGGTTATTACTGGATTGCATGATTGGTGATTCGACCCTTTATGCACGTGCTGATGGGGTGAAGGCCAGCTGGAAATTTATCGATCCCATCCTTCAGGAGTGGAAAAGGAATCCGGATATTCCGCTTTATTTCTATGAAGCCAATACCTGGGGACCCAAGGAAGCCAATGCCCTATTTGGAAATAAGGAATTGAAATGGCGTGCACCCTTTAAAAAATTCAAAACAGACTGAGAGAGTCGGACTGATTTACAGGATTCAGTGTTAAGGCCGGAACATTTTATTTAAAACCTAAATCAAATGAATGCAAATCTTCATGTTTACGAAACCAATCAAGATACAGCCCGTGCAGTGGCTGAATTGATCCGGATAAAGGCAAAGGAGAAAAATAAACAGTCTCTTCCCTTGAACATTGCTTTGTCAGGAGGCAGCACTCCAAAACTACTGTTTAACCTGTTGGCAAAGGAATATGCAGATACGATCCCCTGGCATTTCATACGGCTTTTTTGGGTTGATGAGCGTTGTGTGCCGCCAACCCATAGTGAAAGTAACTATGGGATGACTTACGAGCACTTGCTAAAGAATGTTCCCATTCACGATTCCAATGTTTTTCCCATTCAAGGTGAAATAGAACCGGTGTCGGAAGCACTGCGCTATCAGAATATACTTAAGGCCCAGCTGCCTTCCCGCAACGGAATACCGAAATTTGATATTATCTTGCTCGGTATGGGCGATGATGGGCATACAGCTTCCATTTTCCCCAATAATTTAAGCCTGCTTCATTCCGATCAGCTGGTGGCAGTGTCTACGCATCCTGTATCCAATCAGAAGAGGATAACCCTTACCGGCCAGATCATTAATCAGGCGGATGAAGTCATCTTTTTAGTTACGGGAGCCTCTAAAGCCAATGTGTTGAAACAGATTATTCACAGGGAACCTGATTTTGAAAATTATCCGGCATCGTATATTCATGCCCAGTGTGTTCCTGCCCTTTTCTACCTGGATAAAGAGGCGGCAGAGAAACTTTAGTAGCTTTTCGTGGAATGTGTTTTTTTAATAAAAATATATTTTTAACTTTGAGGCCTTATTTCAAGGTCTCTTTTTTTATCTAAAAACAAATCATACTTATAACTTCATGAAGACAACTTATTTAAATTGCCTGACAGCACTCATTATGCTATCCTCCATTTCCTGCTTTGCCCAGAAAGCAGATAAATCATCTTCTAAACAAGCGCTTTTCACAGCATCCGATATCTCAAACTGGGTGTACGTGCTGAAAGATAAGACCGTGAGTACCTCCGGGGTCTTTAAAATGGAAAATGGCATTCTGCTGATCAGTGGTGAATCAAGCGGCTACCTGCGTACCAAAAAGAAGTATTCGAACTATGAACTTTCCATCGGTTGGCGTTGGACTAAGGTATTTGGTAACAGTGGTGTGTTGGTACATATTCAACAAAAGGATACCGTCTGGCCGGTCTGTTATCAGGTTCAGCAAAAAGCAGGGGATGCAGGGGATGTCATTTGCATGAACGGTTTGTGGGCAAAGGAATGCACTGACTCGGTTAAGTTTACAGTGAAAAAAGTACAACCATCCAACGAAAAACCTCTTGGGGAATGGAATACCCTGAAAGTGATTTGTAAAGGTAAAACACTGAAAGTATATGTGAATGGTGTCCTGCAGAACAACCTGACAGGACTGACTGCTTCCAACGGATATATTGGCTTTCAGAATGAAGGGAAACCTTTAGAATTTAGGAATTTATATATAAAGAGCTTCAAATAATAAAGGTAAAAAAGAATGTTTAAAGGTGCAATTTTCGATTTCAATGGAACTATTTTCTGGGACACAGCATTTCATGACCGGGCATTTGATATTTTTCTTAAGAAACATGGTGTTCAACTGACTGATGAAGAGAAACGGGTCAAGATCCATGGACAGGCTAATCCGGATATCATGCGGGGTATCTTTGGAAATCAGCTCTCCGAAAAGGATATAGCTGATTTTACCCAGGATAAGGAACTGATCTATCGCCAGCTGTGTGTCAATGACCTGAAATTTGCACCGGGTGCCGAAGATTTGTTTGATTTTCTGAAGGCTAAAGGAATTCCTTTTACCATTGCTACTTCTGCGGGTATCGAGAATGTATCGTTTTATTATGAAAATATGCACCTGGACCGTTGGTTCAGCATGGATAAAATTGTGTACGATCAGGGGATTTTCCGTGGGAAACCTCATCCCGATGTATTCCTGGCTGCTGCCAAAAAGCTGGAATTAAACCCTGAGGAAACAGTGATTTTTGAAGATTCTGTACCCGGTATCATTGCAGCTCAACGTGCCGGGGCAGGTAAAATCTATATTGTAAATTCGTATGGTGAAAACTATAGCCGCTTCGCTCATGCTATCATTACGGATTTCGCGGAAGTGAACCGGGAGTTGTTCGGTTAGAACTTAAAGGAAACAGTACCCCTGAACGACCGGCCCGGCATGGGAAACCACTTGACGATCTCATAATTTGAATCCAGCAGGTTTAGTACTTCCAGGTTAATGTGCATCAATTGTTTTTTCAATTGTATGCTCCGGCTGACGGAAATGCTATGGTCGAAATACGCTGGAAGGCGGTTTTCAATGTAGTTCTGCTTCACGGCATACCGGTGACCCGACCACAACAACGAATAGGAAATGCTGATCCAGGGAGTAATAAATCCTGCTTTCCCTGATCCTGAAACCCGTGGCGTGTAGGGAAGCTGGTTGTTGTAATCACCATCAGCCGGATCGGTTACATTCAATGCCCGCTGGTAGGTGTAGTTGGTACCGAGCAGGATTCCCAGCTTCCGGCAGGGCTGTAAAGTCGTTTCGGCGGTCATATCCAGCCCGTCAATGGCCACTTTCCCAAAATTCATCACCGTCCACGAAAATGTATCCTTGTTTGGGTATGCCACTATCTTATCCCTGACATCATTGTGGTAACCATCGAGGGTGACTTTCAGCAGCGGCAACCAGGTACCGGCGGATAGGGTGTAGGTAAGCCCCAGGTTGTATTGGTTTGTCTTCTCGGGCTTCAAATCCCGGTTGCCAACCTGCGAATAATACAGGTCGTTGAAGGAGGGCAGGCGGAATATATTCTTATAGAACGCCCGGATCCTTAAGTCCTGATCCGCAAATGGCTTCACCGATAGACTCATTGAAGGCGATAATTGCTTGTAGTCGACCGCTGCTTCCCCGTTCTTGACCGTTTCATGTACAGCTGTCGACAGTACGCTTGCCGTTGCGAGTATCCGGTTGGTAACGTACTTCCCCGCGAGTGCCGTAAGCCAGGAGTACCTGGTTGGAAAAGCAAACGTGGAGGTGTCGGAAGCTAATGTGGAAATCGATCCATCGCTGGAAGCTGAGAAAGATAAGTTATCCAGTACCCTGTACAGTACTGCTGCCGACCCGTAATACTCCTTTTGGCGGTAGGTGTTTTCCTGTTTTCCATCCATTCCCAGGTATGTAGGGTCTAAATAATAGGTGTACCCGCTGTTATATTTTGCGTTTGCCTGGAATGCCCAGTACCTTGAAAAATCCTTTTCGTAATGTGCCTGCGTGAAAAAGGTATTATCTTTTATCCGTTGCCTGGAGGAGCTTTCCGGGTTGTACAGGATCGTAGGTCCGGGCAACCCCCGTTCCGACTGGTAGTAATAACTCTTGATATACCCGTTTTCCTTGTCCGAAAAGTTGGCATATAAAGCTCCTTCGAGCCGCAGGTTGCGTACGTCGGTATTTTGCCGGGTCTCGTTCGTGGTTAAGGATGTTGCCGTATGCCCGTAATTCAGGATATAAGGATATTTTCCATCGGCCGATAACCATTCCCCGCTCATCGAAGCCGACAGTTTCGGTGTAATCTTGCCTTCCAGCCACAGCGAAGGGTTTAGCAGTCCGAAAGACCCAACCTTCAGTGAGACTTTGCCGTTAATGCGTTTATCTTTTGTAAATTCAGGGGTTAAGGTGCGGATAGTCAATACGGAAGCTGATGCAAAAAGCCTGGCGGGTTGGAAGATGTTGTCGCCTTGTCCGCTGTTGAGCGAGATCATATCCACATTGTCGAGTGAAAAGCGTCCCAGGTCGATTTGTCCGGTCTGGCAATCGGTCAGGGTGATACCATCATAGCTTACCCCGGTGTGGTTGCCTCCCAGGCTGCGTACGGAAATCGTTTTCAACCCGCCGATGCCCCCGTAATCCTTTACCGTGACTCCTGAAAAATACTTTACAGCGTCCGATACCTGCAGTGAGTTCAGTCCTTCAATGCTTTTTGAATTCAGAATCTGAAGGGGAGTACTCGAGCGCACTTCCGAAGGCAGGTACTTTTCGGTTACCGTCACTTCCCTGATTGTATGTGTCTTGGTAGAATCAGCCGGCAGGTCATTTTCAGCTACCAGCATCAATGGCACGAACAGCATCCATAAAAATGGTTGCATCCTGAAAAACCGGTACGGTGTGAACGAAATGAATGGCATACAATCTATTTGTTTGAAATTTATCAAACCAGCTTGCAGGGAAAGTAAAATCAACAAAGCAGCGATGTGCAGTATTGGTTTTTAGCTCTGTCCTCGAAAGCCTTAAAAACGTGGATCACATGGCAGGTCTTCTGACTTACTCCTTTTTTGAACGCCTTCCCATTGACCCTAAAAACCAACAGTGGCAAAAGTATTGTTCAAAACAGTTCTGAGTTTACAGCAGCGGGACTGTTGCCGAATTTCACGGCATTCCCTTTTAATCACTTTCCGCGTACGGCGAAACAGCGAACCAATGCAGGTGCAAAGATACACGAAAATACTCTGATTTGGAAATAAGACCTCCACATGACCGTGGTTAGAACTAAAAACACCGGAGTGCCGGACACTCCCTATCAAGCTTTCTTTTAATTCGGGTTCTGTTCTATGTATAAAAAGGATTTAATAAGAGTCGAGATAGGGTTGCGATAGGGTTTAATTAGGTTTACCTATCCCAACCCTATACTAACCCTATCTCAACCCTAACTGAACCCTAACTGAACCACGAACAGATGAAGACCGGATTCAGGAAGGGTGGGGGAGGCGAAAAGATTCGGAAGCAACCCTATCAGGATAATTGAAGCTCCGGAAAGATGTCAATTTACGAGGGAATGAAAACCTGGAAAAGGTTGCGGGATTTAGAATGCCGGGACAGGATCCTGGAAAAAAGATCCCGGGAATATTGCAGATGGAT
>Ga0302208_10001258_pt1 | contig 11002 bp, 7 predicted proteins | sample II_Fen_E2_3_FD_194577 | JGI IMG/M metagenome (GOLD analysis project Ga0302208, IMG submission 194577) | Peat permafrost microbial communities from Stordalen Mire near Abisko, Sweden - II_Fen_E2_3 | ecosystem: Environmental > Terrestrial > Soil > Wetlands > Permafrost | place: Sweden: Abisko...
CTTGTGCTAATAATTGTACAAATCTACAGAAAAATTATCCTAATTCATAAAAAACATTTTGTTTTATTTTTAGTGACTCATTTAATGAAAGATGTCTTTTTCAGAACCAAATAATGAATAGACTCCAGTAAGTTGCTTTTTACATTTGTATCTGCTCCGTAAGCCTTCGGCGAAGTACATCTTGTATGATCAAAAAAGCCCATAAAAATCAGAATCAGGTTCTGTTTTTATGGGCTTTTTAAATTTAGCTTTAATTTAGAATGGTTCAGTTTCCACTATGCGGGAGTAATTCGTCCATTTTTTGAATACAGTGGTCTTGTATTCGATTCAGTTCATTTTTTAGCCATTCTTATGGGTTGACATCACTCACTTTGCTACTTGGCATGAATGAATAAATCACAGCTGTACGTCTGGCAGCATCCTGATTATGCAGAAAAAATAGCTTTTAAGACACAAGGCTATGTCACGTATACTATTTTCAGTTTGATTATTGTCAATGCATTACAGGCCGTCAAGGGTGTGACGAATTAGTTACCGGTATATGCCAACTATACATTATACTGTTCATGAAAAGTTAAACCCGGATTTTTGCCGCGAATAATATTTTCTGATGAACCCTATTTCGGGATAAATATACCTGGGTTAAAAATATTTTGTTTAGTAAACTGAATCATCTTTTTGGTTCTAAAGCCTTTAATATTTGTTCCCAATCAATTTATGGAAGACTCCCTATAATTACCCGCTAAAGTTCCGCATTTCGTTCGTGTTTCGTCCACAATTCGTCCACATCCTATCCATTAATAATCAGTATATAATCAATATATAACCAATATATAATCTGTATATAACCTGTATTTAAAAAGATATTGATTATTTATTGGTTACATACAGAATATAATTTATTTATATTTTGTTTTCCTATAGACAGGATGTGGACGAAATATGAACGAAATGCGGAGCAAACATTTATAAAGCAAGTTGTTAACTAATATCTTGAGTGACGTTAACCGGAGTGATCTGATTTAAAGTTACAGCAAAAAGAGAGGCTGAACGATAAGTTCAGCCTCTCTTGTAAGCCTTTAAAAACGGAATTTAATATTTACTGAATGATCAGGTCGTACGACATACGGGCCTGGATGCCATTGATTTTATCCAGGTTTTTAATTTGTTGGAATGCATGGTATTGATCACCCAATTGTGCTTTTAAGAAACGGGTTTCAATGTCTTTGCTGAAGTTCTTCATAAATTTGGTAGCAAAGTCTTCTTTTTCGGGATATTCGCTAATGTTGTAGGTGGTCAGTTTTGCTTTGGCAACAGCCAGTTTCAAGGCATCGTTTAATCCGCCGATCTTATCAACCAGTCCGATTTTAAGTGCATCTTCGCCGGTCCATACACGGCCTTCGGCAATGGCTTTGATCTGATCGGTCTTCATTTTACGTCCATCAGCGCATCGTTTGACAAACAATTCATACCCGCGGTTGACGTAGTTTTGCATCAGGCTACGTTCTTCGGGAGTAAAAGCGCGGTTGACGGTAATGGCATCACTCATTTTATTGGTTTTAATTCCATCCCATGTAATACCCAGCTTTTCGTTTAAACCACTTACATTGGGGATCACTCCGAAGATTCCGATAGAACCGGTAATGGTATTGGGTTGCGCCACGATCTTATCAGCCATGGCGGCAATATAGTATCCACCTGAAGCAGCATAATCGCCCATGGAAACAATCACCGGCTTTTTGGCTTTCAGCATGGTGATGGCATGGCAGATCTGTTCGGAGGCAAATGCACTTCCACCCGGAGAGCTGATACGGAATACCACGGCTTTTACCTGTTCGTCCTTAGCCACATCATTGATAGTTTTCACCATATCTTTCGCCACTATGCCTTCGCCTTCCATATCGGTAATTTCGCCAATGGCATAAATAACGGCCACTTTGTTTTTGTCATATTTTTCCGTAGAAGCCACTTTGGTCATTGCCGAATGTTTTACAAACACCAGGTTATCCCCTTTTTTCAGGGTTTTGGCACTTTTTTTCAAAATGCTGTCCACCTGATCGATATACACAAGTGAATCGACCAATGCATATTGTTTTGCCTTTTCGGTAGGCTGGAACATCAGCATTTCATCGGCGTATACATTGAGTTTCTCGAATGGGATCTTGCGGGATACAGATACTTCTTTGAGGATAGTATTCCAGATAGAAGTCATAAAGACTGTTACCTGCAGGCGGTTGGCATCACTCATTTTTGTATTGACCAACGGTTCGACAGCCGATTTAAAGGTACCTACCTTTACAATTTGCATTTCGATGCCCAGTTTATCCAGTGTCTTTTTAAAGAACATAGTTTGTGCTGAGAGCCCTTTCAATTCGAGCATTCCCTGTGGATTCAGCAATATTTTATCAGCCACTGATGCCAGGTAATACATTCGTTGTGAATAATTATCGGCATAGGCCACCACAAACTTACCCGATTTTTTAAAGTCAATCAGGGCGTTGCGGATTTCTTTTATGGAGGCAATCCCTCCGGACAGTGATCCACCTTTGAGGTAAATTCCAACTATATTCTCATCTTTTTTGGCTTTATCAATATTGGATAATACATCATCAAGACCTATTGAGTTCTCGGAAGCTTTTCCCAGTGCCTGAGAGAAAGCACCTTTGAAAGGATCGTCCTGTGAACGGTCGATTAAGTTCCCTTCGAGTGTCAATTCGTACACAGAATTAGGTTTCAGCATCGTAGCCGATTCACTGGCACCGGCAATAGCTCCTATAACCGCAAAAGAAATCAGTACCAGCAGGATGGAAGAAATAATAATTCCGACAATGGTGGCCAGGGTGAATTTTAGAAACTGTTTCATAAAAGGGTGGTTTGATGGTTGTAAATTAAATTAATTTTATAATACAAAGGAAAACATTCTTTTTCGATTCACAAAATAATCTTAAATAAACATTTGGTCAAAGCTTTCGGGTAAACCCTTAATTCAAACTTTTCTTAGTTTATAGAATTAGAAAGAGTTTCCACGTGATGGATCAGCACATTAGTAACTGCTTAATGATTTTTAAACAAAATCTAATATTAATAAGTAAACTCTCATGAAACTAATTCCTCCTTGCCACGAAATCACGAAGTCACGAAGACACAAAGATGCACAAAGTAAAGAAGTTCAGCATTTTAATCTTTGTGAACCTTAGAGTCTTAGTGACTTTGTGGCAATATATTTTTTTCCTATATTGCTATTTGTTTCATATCATTTTAGATCCGTCAGCTGACGGATAGTGACTTTGTGACTTTGTGGCTATATGGTAAAACATTCACGTTTAATATTTACTAAATATTTTATCTGGTCTCTGGTCATTTATAAGACGAACGGACTCATTGAGGTTTGTAATGAAAAAGAGGAAGCAGAAATGTGCTTCCTCTGTAACATCCATTGAGCATGTATTGTTTATTTAATTTCAATCATGCGGGATGGTTTTGTTTTTGAATCTTCCTTTTTGGGTATGCTTACGTGCAATATTCCTTTGTCGTACGTAGCATCGATTCGTTCGGCATCAGCACTGTCGGGCAAGGTAAATGACCGGGTGAACGCCTGGTAACTGAATTCGCGTTTACTGTAATGTTCATCTTCCTTTGTTTCGTTTTCGACTTGCTTTTCTGACGAAATAGTCAGTACATCATGATTCAATTCGAGTTTGAAATCCCCTCTGTCAAATCCCGGTGCTGCTACTTCTACCTTAAATTCTCCGGCATTTTCCCTGATATTTACCGAAGGCAGGGTAGTATTTGTCAATGAAAAATTACGGTTTGACCAATCGAATAAATCGCCTTCAAAAAAACGGTCAAACACCGAAGGTACATGATTTGAAAATCTTACGAGTGACATAGTTAAATCCTCCATTTTTAATAATTAGACTTTTGTTTTAATAGGTTGTATCCACTTGCTACAAATAAAATACCATTCACTAAAAATGACATTATGACGTTATATATCAATGCATTAATGACACATAGACAGAATTTATTTTTCGTATAAGAAGAAGATATTTAATCAGGGATATCCAATAATTCTACTAATCAACAAACTAAAATATCCCTTCCACAGCTATCATGGTGAGTGTATCAACTGAAAAAATGTCATGCATATTAACTAAATAAGAAAAAAATTCAAAGAAAAAATCCAAATCAAAAACTATTACTGCAGTTGGTGGGTTATAAGTTTACCTTTACCATTTTAATCAACTATGACATGTTAAAAAGATGTATCCCGTTATTACTTATTGCCATTTTAAGTCAACTTGCTATTGTTAACCTTTTCGCTGTAAAAGCATACCCCTTCCCGGTGACCATTACACAACCCGATGGGACCCTGGTTACCGTAGTTTTACATGGAAATGAATTTCACCATTTTCGGACTTCTGACGATGGGTATTTATTGAAAGCAAATGCAAAAGGATTCCTGACCTATGCCACCCTCAATGCAGCAGGTGAAGTAATAGAGAGTGATGTGCAGGCACATAATTTACAGAAACGTTCGCTAACAGAATTACAATTTCTGAAATCGGTAAAAAAGGCTGACATCCTACAAGAAACACAAAGCAGACCACTTAAAAGCAATGCTTTTAAAACACCATCCTTGCCTCAAAAAGCATTCCCATCAACCGGTTCACCCCGATCACTGGTGATACTGGTTAATTTTTCAGACAACAGCTTTGTTACATCAACCCCGCAGGTTGCCTTTACCAACTTACTTAACCAGGATAGTTACAGCACTAACGGAGGAACCGGATCGGCCAGGGATTATTTTATGGCAAGTACCTATGGTAAGTTCTCACCCACCTTTGATGTGGTGGGACCTTATACATTGCCACACCCTCTCGACTTTTACGGTAAGAACGATGCCAGTGGAAACGACACAAATGACATTCAAATGGTGGTTGATGCCTGTACTCAGGCTTTCAATAAGGGAGTTGATTTTGCCCAATACGACACCGACAATGATGGGGTGGTGGATAATGTGTTTATTTATTATGCCGGTTATAATGAAGCAGAACATGGACCTGCCAATACCATCTGGCCCCACCGGTGGGCCGTTTATCCAGCGTCATTGTTTCCTTCGGGCTCCAATTATACAGGAACAGTCGCATCAGTAACTTTTAACGGAAAAAGAGTGTTCGACTATGCGTGTACTTCGGAATTAAAGGGTGCATCGGGTTCAAATATGTGCGGAGTAGGTACATTCTGTCATGAATTCGGGCATGTGCTTGGACTCCCCGATTATTATGATACGGCAGGGACAAATCTGAACACTTTAAATTCCTGGGATATTATGGATGCCGGCAACTATAATAACCAGGGCAGGACACCTCCTACGTATTCCGTTTATGACCGGTTCTTCCTTGGATACCTGGTACCGCAGCAGGAAAGCATGCCGGCGAATCTGACATTAGACCCGATTTACCAGGGAAAGACTCCACCGGCAAGCACCACCAACCAGGCATTCCTGCTTTCGGCAACCACTCATAACCTGAGTGGAACCAGCCCTGCACCACCTGAGTTCTTTATGCTGGAATACCGTCAAAAGACAGGATGGGATACTTATTTGCCGGCTGAGGGAATGTGCATCTGGCATATTGATTATGACCAGGCTGCGTGGGACAATAATTCTCCGAATGTGTATACCGGAACTTCGCAGACTTTAGCCAGCCATATGCGGGTATACCTGGTGCCACCAACAGGTGTGGGTACAACACCTCCCACAACCGCCTTTACTACAGGATCGTTTACGCCAACTCTCTGGACAGGAACCGACATCAACCGTACCTTAACCAATATCACCAAAACGGCAACGAATGTATCATTCAGTTTCATGTCTCCCACTCTGTTAACTACCGGAAGCTTTACGGGCTATACAACTACTCTGGGAGCACAGTCAGTGGCACAAAGTATTGATGTTACAGCCAGAAATATAACCGGTAACCTGAACCTGGATTTTCTAAACAGCACTAATTTTGATATCAAACTATCAACCGATGCTTCCTGGAGTAAGAACCTGAGTCTTGTTCCTGTAGCAGGAACTATCAATGCAACTGTTCAGGTTCGTTTTAATCCGTTTGTAACAGGTACATTAACTGATCAGCTTGTACTTACAAACCCTGGATTAACATCAGCTAACTTTAATGTAAGTGGCACGTCAACGATTGGACCAAATTCGCCGGTTATTTTTGTAGGAAAGATTGACAACAGCCTGTCATTTTCACCTACAAAATTAAATTCGGGCAATACAAAAACCATCAATATTCAAACAACCGACCTGACTGATAACCTCACTCTGGCAGTGAGTGGCACGGATGCAGCTATGTTTGCTGTCCCGGCAACTACAATTATCAGAGATGCTGCAAACGCAACTGGCGGATTCAACATTACCATAACATATACACCTGCTTCTATTGGAAATCATTCGGCAACCCTGACAGTTTCGGGGGGTGGATTAATTCCGGCGAAAGTGATTACTCTGACAGGTTCTGGAATATAAGGATTGATGAAAAAACTTTTTATAATTTAAAAAAGGCTGTCACCTGAAGGGACAGCCTTTTTTATTCTATATTCCACCGGGTACTCTGATGTGTTGATAACCGGCACGTTGTGACGCTGATCTGTTACAAACTTATGATTAGTTCGCCATCTATTTCATTGAATTTTACTTTTCCTTCGCGGGCTAACCAACCAAGGGCTAAATTCAGGTCCTTTTCAGCAAGCTTCGTAGTTTTCTTGACGGTTTTTACATTTAATTCACCGTCTTCAAGTGCCGCCCATATTAAACCGGCATTTATTCCAATTTTTTCTGATAACATAATAGTTTGGTTTGTAAAGTTGAGTTTTGTAAACTTATCGGGGCAAAAGTACAAATATTATGTTATTAAACAGGTAAATAATAATAAAATTTACAATTTAGCCTGATTTAATCTTTTTTAGAGTACATTTCTTCAATTTGCATTTTATATTTTTGCATAATAACTGAACGCCTGATTTTTAATGTATTGGTTAATTCCCCACTTTCAATGGCAAAGCTTTTTTTAATCAGGATAAATCGTTTAATCAATTCATAGTTGGCCATTCCTTTTTGTTGATCGAGAATTCTTTGCTGCATAAAATCAATTATTTCTGTCGATTTCAACAGTTCATCGATCGAAGTGAAGGCTATTTTATTTTTCAGGGCATATTCCTCGAGTATAGGTAGTGAAGGAGCAATAATGGCAGTCACAAAATTGCGTTCATCTCCTATGACAGCTACCTGCTCAATGTATTTATCCAGACAGAGCCTGGTTTCAATTTCCTGCGGGGCGATATATTTACCGTTTGAAGTTTTAAACATATCCTTGATCCGTTCGGTCATAATCAGATGATTCCCTTTAAGAATTCCGGCATCTCCGGTTTTGAACCAACCATCATTGGTAAAAGCCGCAGCATTAGCTTCCGGATTATTGTAATAGCCCGGGAAAATTGTTTTCCCTTTCAGTAAAATTTCATTGTCTTCTCCTGTTTTTACTTCCACATCCGGCATTATCGTTCCCACGGTACCGATTTCATATCCCGTGGATTCAAAACAACTGACCGTAGCGGTACTCTCTGTGAGCCCATACCCGTAGACGATAGGAACGCCTATGCTTTTGAAAAACAAGGTGATTTCATCTGACAGACGGGCACCTGCGGCAGGTAACAGATTTGCATTTTCAATTCCCAGGGTATGTTTTACTTTCGAGAAAATAAGTTTGTCGGCTATCAGGTAACGTAGCTGCAAAAAAAGGTAAGGTTTTTTTCCTACCCGTAAATAATCAACATTGTATTTCCTACCCACTGTCAATGCCCAGGTAACTACACCCAGCATAAATGGTGAGAATTTGGATAAGTTTTCCTGAACACCGGCATACACTTTTTCCCAAAAGCGGGGAACTGCACACATCAGGGTTGGACGTACATCCTTCATGGTTTGTTGAATTTCGGTCGGACGTTGGTTTATATAAATGGTAGCTCCCCTGAATATGCAGTAATAGCACCAGGTTCGTTCAAAAACATGTGATAATGGCAGGAAAGCAATTGAGGTATCTTTATCGGTCACCGAGGATATCCGAAAGGAATGAATCCTCATGGCTTCATTGAAACAGGAATGTGGCATCATAACTCCTTTAGGATTTCCGGTGGTACCCGAAGTATATAAAATGCATGCCAGGTCAGTTTCGGTCGCTTCGTTTTGACGGTGTTCCACTTCAAAATGTTTGGATGATTTCTCACCCAGCAACAGAAAATCGGCATAATACATGGTATGTGCAGAATCGCTAAAAACAACCTTTTTATCGAAAACAATAATCTCTTTCAGAAATTTTGAATTTTCACGAACATCTTTTGCCACATTGTATTGTTGCTGGTCGCCCACAAATATGATCTCAATTTCAGCATCATTCACAATAAACTCTACCTGCTGTGCGGATGAAGTGGCATACAAGGGGACCAGGATGGCACGATTGGCATACAGTGCAAAATCAATAATCAGGTTTTCAGCTTTGTTTTGAGAAAACTGTGCTACTCGTTGATGTTCAACAACTCCCAGTTCAACAAATGCTTTTGCAATGGATAAAACCTGGCTGGCATAGGCAGTCCATGATATTTTACTCCATGCATCACTTAGTTCTTCCCGATGGAACATAGCCGCCTTATCACCATATTTCTTTGCCTGAGCAACTATCAATTGAGAGAAATGTAGATTTTCCATGCTGTTTCTTTTTATTGAGTGAATAAATAATCTCCGGACAAAGATAAAAAATAAAACAACCCGATTGCACAATATTGTAGTTTATGTGCCATCGGGTTCAATCTATTGTTTTATACTTAGCCTGTTATACAGTCTCTTCGGGCAACTGGTTATCGGGGTGAATATCGGTATCGGCTGGTTGCAATAAGAGTTCTGTCAAAAAACCGGGATTGTCCCGTATCTGTTCACAGGCAATTTTAGAAACCAGTTGTTGTGATTCCTTTTTACTGGCACCCGATGCTTCGCAAATAATTTTGTCGTTAATAATCAGCCGGGTTTGAAATACATGTTTATTCTCCTTGCTGAGCAATTCTTCCATCAGGATAAACTGTGGTTCAAGCCGGTTTTTTTGACACCATTCAATCAGTTTAGACTTAAAATTCACTTCATTTTCAGCCACCCTGTCTAAATCGATAAAGGTGCGAATTAACCGTTGTTCCACAAATTTCTTACACTTCCTGTATCCGTAATCCAGGTAAATGGCTCCCATCAGTGCTTCAAGGGCATTCCCGTAGATATTATTATTGGTGTGAGTATTGACGTATTTAGTCACTTTAACCAGTTTATCCAGGCCAATTTCCACAGCCAGTATATTCAACGAATCGCGCTTGACAATTTTCGAACGGGTGTTAGTCAGGAAACCTTCCCGTTGATTTTCATAACGGTGGTAGAGGATATCGGTTACAACCGAATTAAGCACTGCATCGCCCAAAAATTCCAGGCGTTCGTTACTTAAATTATGGCCATCGTCAGTAAGGATGGATACTGATTTATGGCGCACAGCCAATTGATAGTAATCAATTTTATCGGGATAAAATCCCAGCACTTTTGAGAATAAAAAATAAGGCTCTTTTCGAGCATTCGAAAGGAGCCTTATTTTACGTAGGATATTTTTAATCACAAACTTACTTTGAATATTTTTTCATGATAACACTTGCGTTATGTCCTCCAAAACCAAAGGTATTGGAAAGTGCAGCATTAACAGTTCTTTTTTGTGCCTTGTTAAAGGTAAAATTAAGGTTGTAATCAATGTCAGGATCTTCATCTCCCGGGGTAAAATTAATGGTTGGAGGAACGATATCATTTACAATGGAGAGTACGGAGATAATAGCTTCAACCGCTCCGGCAGCACCTAACATGTGTCCTGTCATCGATTTGGTTGAACTGATATTAAGTTTGTACGCTTCCTTTCCAAACACTTCTTTAATGGCTTTGGATTCAGAAATGTCACCTACCGGGGTAGATGTACCGTGAACATTAATATAATCGATGTCTTCGGGATTCAATCCGGCATCTTTCAATGCACGTTTCATAACCAGAATAGCACCAATACCTTCGGGATGAGTAGCTGTCAGGTGATAAGCATCTGCTGACATGCCGCCTCCGACAACTTCACAAAGAATATTGGCACCACGCGCAATGGCATGTTCCAGTTCTTCCAGGATAAGACATCCTGCACCTTCACCCATCACAAAACCATCACGGCTCTTACTGAAAGGACGGGACGCACCGGATGGATCATCATTGCGGGTCGACAAAGCAGTGAGTGCATTAAAACCACCTACACCACCCGGTGTAATGGCAGCTTCGGCACCACCTGCCAAAATCATATTTGCTTTTCCTAAGCGGATATTATTAAATGCATCGATAATGGCATTCGTTGAAGAAGCACAAGCCGAAGCAGTAGAATAATTAGGTCCACGGAAACCATACATGATGGATATCTGTCCTGCGGCAATATCCGATATCATTTTAGGGATAAAGAAAGGATTGAATTTCGGTCCTTGCTCCAGATTAGCATAATAATATCCTATTTCCTGTTCGAAAGTCTGGATACCACCAATACCGGCAGCAAAAATAACACCTACTTCATCTTTATCTATTTTTTCTAAATCCACTCCGCTGTTTTCCAATGCTTCCTTGGCAGAAGCAATGGCATATTGAGCGTACCTGTCCAATTTGCGGGCTTCTTTCCGGTCGAAATACTTCAACGGATCGAAATCTTTCACCTCACAGGCAAATTGTGTTTTAAATTTAGAAGCATCGAAATGCGTAATAGGTCCCGCTCCGCTTACACCATTCAGAACATTATCCCACATTTCGGGGATGGATGATCCTACAGGAGTAATTGCACCTAAACCTGTTACTACAACTCTTTTCAATTCCATAATTAATTCGGGAGTAAGTTTA
>Ga0302208_10001259_pt1 | contig 10997 bp, 10 predicted proteins | sample II_Fen_E2_3_FD_194577 | JGI IMG/M metagenome (GOLD analysis project Ga0302208, IMG submission 194577) | Peat permafrost microbial communities from Stordalen Mire near Abisko, Sweden - II_Fen_E2_3 | ecosystem: Environmental > Terrestrial > Soil > Wetlands > Permafrost | place: Sweden: Abisko...
TTACACCTTTTATTACCCCAACTAAAATATTCCACGTACACATTCCCCTCCTTTGAAGGGGTTAGGGGAGGTCTATTTAAAATTCATAGCCCAACCTTTTAATCAATTTATAAAGTAAGCACTATCTCATTTAATTGATTTTTACACCTTTTTAACAACCTATATAAAACTTTTCCTCTTACAAATTCCCCTCCTTTGGAGGGGTTAGGGGAGGTCTGTTATTCTCGGTTTATCACCCCCATCAACACCTTCTCTTCCTTCTCCCAGCACAAATCCTCTTTTGCTTTCGCGGTATTTTGTTTCACGATGTTATACCGGTTTTCATCGCTAAAGATACCTGTAATAACTGAAGCTATATGTTTTGGATCGTGGTTTTGGATATAATACCCAATATCATATTGGTCAATGATTTGTTTTAATTCAATTAATCCCGAGGATAAGGTAGGAATGCCCGAATGGATATAGTCGAACAGTTTATTGGGTAATGAGAAATGGTAGTTCAGGTTGGTATCCTTGTCGATGGCCAGTCCCAGGTCGCTGTTCATCGTGTACTGGCGTAGTTCGGCAAAGGGCATTTTAGGTTTAAAGATTACCTTATCCTGCAGGTTCTTTTCTTGAATAATCTTATGCAGGGTCGGAAACACATCTCCACTTCCCACTATGAGCAACACGGCTGTGTCAAGATATTCCATGGCCATTACCGCTTCTTCCGCACCACGTTCCACATTGATTCCCGTCCCTTGTAGAATCAGGATACGCTTATCTGACGGCAATCCAAGTTCTGCCCTCGACTTCAAGCGCTCGGGAGCAAAGGTGGGGGGTATATTCCGGCTGACGGCAATGGTTTTGTGGTACTTGTCACCGTACAGTTTCGCAATAGAAGTATTTACGGTCAGTATGTCGGTCAGTTTGGGAAAGAAATAATCTTCCAGCTTTTTCCAGATGGTTTGGGTCAGTTTCCGGTTCACCAGTTCCGGTGTCTCTGTGAAATACTCATGTGTATCGTAAATGATTCGTTTTCCACGCAGGGTAGCTGCCATGTAGGCTGCCGGAAGTGTATCCAGGTCGTTGGCAAAAATCAGATCTACATTCGCCGTCATTAGATACAGGAACAAGCGGATATTAAACTCCGCATAGAACTGAGGTCCTTTCCTGAACCAAAGCTTTTTGCGGACTGTAAAGTACGGGCGCTCCAACGGCAGGCTTTCAGGCAATAACCGCCCCGTTTCTTTCACCCAATACCCACATTTCTGGAGTGTCATGCAAGTCTTGTGTACCCGCTGATCGGTGCTCAGGTCGTTGGTGACACATACAATGGCTGTTTTTTGCATGGCATTTTTCTAAAGGAAAGAATTCGTTACTTGTTTTATCTTGCTTTTTCTATTATCTGAAGGGATACTTCTCATCTTCCGCCTAATTACTGAATCAACCTATTTAACCTAATCAACTAATCATCCTCCCCGGCTTCACCAACCAGTTTCCGTGTCTTCAGATATTTAATGATATCCTGATACAGTTTGCGGTGGTACGACTGGGGTATATCTTCCACTGAAGTGTTGTGCCAGAGCAGGACCAATTCCCCGTTCCAGCTTTCTACCATGTTAATCAGTCGGATACAATACTCATAAGCATCGTGCGAATTCATATACATATACCTCTTGTCACTCAGGGTGCTATCCATGATCGTCAGGGGATGCAAGGTCAGGGTAGTCAGGTGGCGTGTATTGGGGTTAATCCATTTCACCGGGCGACAAGTTCCTAGTCGGAATCCTGCTACATCGGCATAACCCAGCGTGAAATCATCGGTGATACCATCATCTATCAATGTCTGCATATCCTGCGGTTCGCGGCTATCCAGGTAATGATTCCGGTTATAGGTAGTTGTTCTTTTCGAGAGTCGTTCCAGATGCTTTTTCTCTTCGGCTATCCGGGCAGGATTTATTCCCGCCTCATAGCTTGAGTGCAGACCCAGTTTAATATCCTTCTTCCGGCACAGGTTAAGCAGGGATTGGAAATCCTGCACATGATGGGTTATAAACGGCTTATCTTCTTTTCGTTGACCTCCACCTACTTTAATAAATACGATAGGCTCGCAACGGTCAGCTCCCAATGCCTGTCTGACCGAGCTATCCAGCTTAATCAGCCAGGGCAGGGTATACCATGGGTCATACCGGAGTCCGCCGAAATAACTTTTAATAGCACTGTTTCCTTCTTTCGGCCAGCGTATCCCGCGTAAAACACCTCCCATAAAACCTCTGATGTTCCGGTAATGCGAGAGTTGGTCAATATCATGTGTCAGGTAAATTTTCCGTATTTCTTTGGGAGGTTCCGGTACTTCAGAACCCGTCGTACGGAGTTGTATCCGCAGAAGCTTGCTGTATTCATCAACCAAAGGCGAATCAATGAACCCTGCTTTATAAGGGAGTGATTCAGTACCAGGAAAACGTCCATGGACATCCCTGACGTCATTACGGACAATCTCTTCATAGCGGGATATCAGGAAATAAGTACTGGCTATTAAGTCGGCATGCAAGATACGGGTTTCCCCCACATCTTCGGTTACCGGGTTCCCGAATAAGATTGGAGCTTCTTCCCAGATCTGAAGGGGAAGCAGCGGGATTGATTTGAGGGTACCGTAGATCTCTGCGTCGAAAAATGCCGATGGCTTTATGACCAGCTTATAGCGATGATACTCAGTCGGGTCATCAGTATATCCCACTTGGGAAAGAAGTTCATCTGAAACGTCTTCTCCAAGTAAAAAACGGATTATATAGTGTATAGTATCAATCATTTGAATCATTAAGTAGTATGTTAGCAGCAGTGCTAAACATGGGTTATTTCAATTTCTTCCTCCGTTCATGTGTAAAAGTCAACACAAAGGCCAACATCAATCCCAGCAGGAGGTCTTTATTTGAGATTAAGCCAAAATACTCTTCTTCTGTGGGCACATGGTGCGTAATCATCCTTAATGCAACGGCAAGGATGGTGTAAATCAGGAATACACTGAGTCCGTAAAGTAGAATTTTTAGTTTTGGATGCATGGTAATTATAAATTTAAAAGTTCAAAGTTCAAGATTACAGTGGATTGCTCAAAGCAAGTAGGCCGGTTGATCTTTTATCAACCGGAAGTCCGTGAAACAACCCGATCTATCTCCCCTTGATTTCCAACCGGAGATGGGTCAATGGGTTAAATTCTCAAATTAAAGTCAAAAGTAATCAAATTATTCAAAATTGTTGTTCCCTTATTGAATAAATATACTTGCTCCTTTTTTAAATTGGTCGAATACCGGAATATATTTCCCGTTAGAATCTGCTTCATAATTGTGATATTCCGGACAGAGACTTAGTATATTTGCCTGCTTATCTGCATCGGGGAGGATAAACCTTCGATCGGATGATTATTCTCTTCACGCAGACAGGTGCAAGCTCACTGCCTGTATTCTCAAGGAATAACGACTCGTGAAATCAGGTCTTGGAGTAACAGTCAGGATATACCGGCTGTACCGGGTTGTTTTTAATAGGTGGATAATTATTTCTCGGTTCCGGCTATTAAAAAAAGTTGTAATATAAAAAATCATGCATCCTGAAACAGTATTTGGTATATTTCTTGCTTATAAGTATGAGAAGGGTTTTCAAAAACTCCTTTTTAAAAGGTAATATGTCAGTATTTCGCCGGTTATTCATAGTAGGGTTTCTTCTCTTACCTGTTTTAGCGTTCGCGCAATCGGGACTTAAAATAGACAGCAAGAATGTTGTCTACGGCGAAACTGCAACTTACAAGGCCTCATGGGGGTTCCTGACCATTGGGAGTGCTGTTACTAAGATTGACAGGAATTTCTATAAAGTGGGTTCAGCTGTCTGTTTTAAAATAGATATTTCCGGCCAAACCAATGGCCTGGCTCGTCTATTTTATGTCCGCGACAGGTGGACTTCCTACATCGATACGGCCAGCATCACCACCTATAAATCCTCCCGAAGCATCCGCGAGGGTTCCTATAAGCTGGATGAGATGATTCATTTCGACCATAAAACTAAAAAAGCAGAGGTCAAGGTACATGATATGAAATCAGATTTGTTTGTCCTGAAGAAAGTCTATGACACCCCCGAAAACATACGTGATGTAGTGGCAGGGTTTATGGTCTTTCGCTTGGTTGACTTGTCGAAGTACCGGAAAGGGGAGACTTTTACCATCAATGGGTTTTATGAGGACGAAGGCTATAAAATCAATGTGATCTACCTGGGCGAAGAAACCATTAAAACCGATCTGGGGAGAATAAATTGCTATAAAGTCAGGCCGCTCGCTCCCAAGAACCACGTGTTTAAAGGACAGGATGCTGTCATTGTCTGGCTTTCTGCCGATAAATACAAATCCATTGTGCGCATCCGTGCCAGAATGTTTGTGGGGAATATTCAGATTGACCTGCAGAAATAACTAATTGAATCAAACATTTCAACATTTCACAGAAGATACCTGGATATTATATATTTTTTACTGGCAATTATTTACCTCTGTTTAATCTTCTGCTGGATAACTTCACCCAGATATTGTTAGCTATTTCAATTTCTTTATCAGTTAAACCATAATTTTGCTTTAAGATTACTTGATTTGTAATTTTCAGTATCTCATAAATACTCTTCTTAGACCGAATCATTTTATCAATTAAATCTAACAGTTCACCATTGCTCTGATGATAGGGCAATAAGATTTCTTCCACTTCATTTGGCATTAGTTCTAGTACACCACCTCCGTGACTTCTGCCACAGATTTCTGTAAATGCTAATGAAAGCGAATTATAATAGCTTGCTGTGAGTGATTTGATATCAACGCCATCTTTAATCGTAACCCGATGCATTGTATCTGTTGTATACGCTTGAGCTTGATTGATGATTAATTTAGGATACAAATTATTTCTTCGTATAAATAGGGCTTCTGATATCCGAATTGAGGGTACAATTTGCCATTCATCTCTAATACCACATTTATATCCTTCATTAATTTTTTGTTCTTCTCCCCATTTAATATACTCTCTTGCACCGTCAGAGCCATTAAGCTCGGATATTTTAGGAAATACTAATAAATGGGTTCTTGCTTCGTTTGTTCTGTTTTTAGTCCAATCCTTTTCTGTAAAAATAGCACTTGGCACCTGTACGCTTCTACCAACTAATGGTTTTGCATATTTTTCCAGATTATAGAATTGAACGGTAGATAATGGGACTGTAAAAAAAGGATTTGAACCAGTTGTAATACCCACCTCAACTTTAGCATATTTGCTTAGTTTCGATATATGGTTTTTCTCTTGAAATCTTTCTAAGAAATCAATCTCAACTTGATCTAAGAAATAAAATGTCCATTTATTAGATTTAAAATCAATTTTTTTATATGGATTTTTTAATTTTGAAATATCAAGATCCTTAAGTGAATCTGCATCCCGCAACTCAATATGTTCAATTAAATGTGTTTCTGAATTGTTTCTTTCACAAAGCAAAAGAACTACTTCTTGTTGAATGTCAGGGAAAACTAGTTTCTCGAAAGAAACAATATTGATTTTATTATAATAACGAGCTAAAAATACTCTAAGAGTTTTGGCAAAGCTAACTTGCAGTATCTCCGCAGGCAGTACAAAACCTATTTTGCCATTCTCTTTTAAAATTAAGGACGACCCCACAACAAATGAAACCCACGAATTTGTAAGTTTGGAGTATTTTAACTTTGCATTTGAAAATATCTGGGCTGCATATTCTTGTTGTTCTTTTTCAAAAAACTGATACCTGATATAAGGAGGGTTCCCAATGATTAAATCAAACCGCTGGTTAGTGTGGATACAAAAATCATGAAAATCAGCATTAATAATAGTAGTATTCGGGAGCTTTATTCTTTTTGATTTCTCCGCTTCTTTTTCTTCTAATTCAATACCCGTTACCGAATTATAGGAGTATTTGCCTTTTTTGATTGAATTTAAAAAAACACCATCACCACAACTCGGCTCCAAAATATCATATTCTTTATTTCCGTTAAAAGCCCATTTCAAAATAAAAGAGGCGATAGGTTCAGGAGTATAGAATCCACCTCTTAATTTTTCTTTTGAAGCGTTCTTTATTAGTTGCATTCTTTATTTGTAATTTTATTATTTGTAGCTATAAGAATCGCAATACTATGATTCAAATCTGATTCAAAGGTATACATTCTAAATGTAATGAAAAACATATAATTGATTATTTAATATCAATTATAAACTCACCGTTTTCTTTGTTTTTAAGAAGGAAGAGGATTCTTCCAATCAATTCTCGATCCTTAATTAAGTCTTTTGCTTCGCCCCAACTGATTTGAGTCATTGAATTATTTTGTCTGTAAGCCACTGTATCAGTTTTAGAATTATGAGTTAGTTTTAATCTATATACTCCATAATCAATATCTTGAATCACGATCCTAAAATTGACGGCTACCCTTTCCAAATGTGCTGTTAGCGGATTAGTATCAAAACTCCAATCTAGAGTTGAAAATACATTTTCTCTGAAATAGCGCTTTTGGTCAATACCTTCGGTTTTCCCTTTATTAAAACTCATGGAACCAGTAGGATTGGTATTTGCTCCTCTGGGTATATTTAAATCACGTTCGGTTAATGGATTACTTTCCCATAAAACATCGTAATTGTCATCATTCAAAAACTCAGTTTCTTTTGGAATTTCTAATTCTTGGATTAGTTCTGAAACAATCGGATTCGTTTTATAAAGACCTTTAAAGGCAGATGGAATTTTGGCGGTTTTTCTACTGGGTATCTCTATTTTCGTTTCCTCTTTAGGAATTCGCTCGGAAGTGGTTTTCTGATATTTCTTTTTCCATTCAGAATTAGTCGGAACTATTCCTTTATCCACAAAATCATCTATTGTTTGTTGAGATATCTTAAACAAATTAGGATCTGATAAATCAAATAGTGTTGAAAAATATGTTTTAATTTCTGACAGTAAGTTTGAACCTTGTTCATTTGTATTTTTAAATTCAACGAATAAAGAACTCTCGATATTACAAAAAAGACCTCTTCCAGTTAAATTAGATGATCCAATTATTACTGCTTTATGTGTATCACCTTCAAATATATATATTTTGGGATGAAAAATTGGAGCTTCACTTTGATAAAAGATATAACTTTTTAAGTCAAGAGAATTAATGCTTTCAAGTGCTTCTTTTGATGTTCCTTCCTGATCGACCCCAACAATTACTGTGAAATTTTGAAAATTTAAATTTGCATTTAATATGCAATTTGAGAGTCCCCTTACTGCAGATACGCTTGCGAAAGCAGATATTCCATAAAAAGAATGGAATTTATCTTCTTTAAAAAGTTTTATCAAAGTATTCCCAACTGAATTCTTTGATTCGTCTTCAAATCCCTGACCGAGAAAAGAAATTTTCATAACTTTTACTTTTTTAGATTGGTAAAAATAGTGGTGATTGAGATCTCCAATCCCTTCGATAGTCTATCTATGTTCTCTAGAGTAATATTTTTTTCTCCTCTTTCAATCATACCAATATAGGTTCGATGAAGGTTTGATCGAAAGCCTAACTCTTCTTGTGAAAACCCTTTTTCCTTTCTGAGACTTTGAATTACTTTTCCAAAATCTTGTGATAGCTTTTTATTCATAAGGCATACTATAGTTAGCACAAAATAACGATTAATAAGTTTTATCTGCTACATACTATAGTTAGCAAATATTAATACAAAAACTTAAGCCTTAGCTCTTCTTACAAACTCAAAAACTTATCATACCCATTAAAAAAAGAATCGGGTCTATCACTTTTTGTGATGACCCAATTCTTAAACCTCTTAATCCATTTCTTTTGTGTGTTAATCTTTTCTAACCTTTATACCTCGCTCAACTCCAGCCACCGCATCGTGTTTTCGTCAATCAGGGCATTTATTTCCGAATGCCGTTGGGATGCACCTACAATCTCTTCGGTGCTGAGTTTGCCGGAAGCCAGCTGACTTTCAAGCTCTACTTTTTCAGTTTCAAGTTTCGGAATCTCTTTCTCGAGTTTCTCAAATTCCTGTTTTTCTTTAAAGGTCAGTTTCCGGCGTTCAGGCTCCTGGATGCTGGGTTCCTGTTTTTTGGATCCGGAATCCGTGTTCTTGACTCTGGGTTCTTTCTTTTTCTTCTTTTCATCACGTTCCTGTTCTTCCAGCAGGTCATTCCACTCGCGATAATCGGTATAGTTTCCGGGAAAGTCCTTCAGTTCGGCATTCCCCTTGAACACCATCAGGTGATCCACCACTTTATCCATAAAATACCGGTCATGGCTTACTACGATCACACATCCTTTAAAGGCCTGAAGATATTCTTCCAGGATATTCAGGGTGACAATGTCCAGGTCGTTGGTAGGTTCATCGAGCACCAGGAAATTCGGATTGCGCATCAACACCGTACACAGGTACAACCGACGCTTCTCTCCACCACTCAGTTTATAGACATAATTGTATTGTGTTTCCGGGGTAAACAGGAAGTGTAGGAGGAATTGCGAAGCCGTCATCTTTTTGCCATTGCCCAAATCCACTTCTTCGGCTATGTCCTGTACCACATCAATCACCTTCATCTGTTCGTCGAAAGCCAACCCATCCTGGCTATAATAACCGAATACAACTGTCTCGCCAATATCAAATGAGCCACTGTCGGGTTTTACTTCTCCCAGCAGCATTTTCAGGAATGTAGACTTACCGGTACCGTTTTTACCCACGATTCCCATCTTCTCATACCGGGCAAAGTTATAATAAAATTTATCCAGTATTTTCAGGTCGCCATACGCTTTGGTAACATACTTAGCTTCAAATATCTTCGAACCCAGGTAGCTGGCTTTCACTTCCAGTTGCACAGAGTCGTTGTTACGCCGCAGTTTTGCACGTTCTTCAATTTCATAAAAGCTCTCCTGACGCGATTTAGCCTTGTGCGCCCTTGCCTGGGGCTGACGGCGCATCCATTCCAGTTCCTTGCGGTACAGGTTTACCGTTCGTTCGCTTTCGGCATTGAAGTTCTCAATCCTTTCCTGACGTTTTTCCAGGTAATAACTGTAATTCCCGTTATATTGGAACATAGACTGATGGTCGATCTCCAGGATATTGGTACAGACCCGGTCCAGGAAGTACCTGTCGTGAGTCACCATCAGCAAGGCCATTTTCGATCGTTTCAGGAAATCTTCCAGCCATTCCACCATCTCAAGGTCCAAATGGTTGGTTGGTTCATCCAGTATCAACAGGTCCGGTTCGCCGATCAAGACATTGGCCAGTGCCACCCGCTTCAGTTGTCCGCCGGACAGTTCTCCGATCAGTTGGTCCAGGTTGGTGATTTTCAGTTTCCCCAGAATCTGGGTGATCCGTTGTTCGTAATCCCAGGCCTTGAGCAGATCCATATTGATCAGGATCTCGTCCAGACCCTCCTGGTCGCTCGAAAGCATGCAATGTTCATAACTGGCAATGGTTCGCACCACTTCACTGTCGGTTTGCAGGCAGGCATCCAGCACCGATAGTTCTTTTGGAAAATCAGGATCCTGATCCAGGTAGGAAATGCGTAAATCCCTTTTAAACGAGATGGTCCCGCTTTCATAATCTTCCTCTCCCGAAAGGATATTGAGTAAAGTTGTTTTCCCGGTACCGTTTTTGGCTATCAATGCCATCCGTTGGTTGTCGGCAATGCCGAACGATATATTTTCGAAAAGCAGATTATCACCAAACGATTTGGTAAGATTCTCCACCTGAAGGTAACTAATCATATTTTAATAAATAAGTTGAAGTCGGTAATTTGTTCTTTGAAAGTACAAAGATACGGTTTTTAAAGGAATATCAATTTCCGGTGTCAATTGAAATAATTGATTGTTTTATTTGTTTGTTAATTGAAAATGTGTACTTTTGAATCTTCTACTAAAACTGCATGCTATACCGAATCAATATATTAAACAATTTAAAACATTACCAACATGAAAAGTTTAAAAGGTACTGAAACCGAAAAGAATTTGCTGAAGTCATTTGCCGGTGAAAGCCAGGCCCGCATGCGATACACGTATTATGCCAAGGTAGCCAAAACCGAAGGCTACGAACAAATCTCCGCTATCTTCCTGGAAACAGCAGAACAGGAAAAACAACATGCCAAAAAATTCTTCAGTTACCTGGAAGGCGGCTCAGTCGAAATTACGGCTTCCTACCCTGCCGGTGTTATTTCAACCACTGCTGAAAACCTGAAGGAATCCGCTAACGGTGAAAATGAAGAATGGTCCGATTTATATCCTCATTTTGCCGATGTGGCCGAAGCCGAAGGATTTGCAAATATAGCTGCTACCTGGCGTAAGATTGCAGCGGTAGAAGCCCAGCACGAAAAACGATACCGTCGTTTGTTGGCCCGTGTGGAAGCCGGCACCGTTTTCTCCCGTGAAGAAGAAACCAGCTGGCAATGTCGCGAATGCGGACATATTCACTATGGAAAAGAAGCACCCAAGGCTTGTCCTACCTGCGCACATCCTCAGGCTTATTTTGAAGTAGAAAAACAAAACTATTAACCGAATTTAGGATGCTCAGCGCATCCTTCTAAAACAACCATAATCGCTATTCCTGACGGGAGTAGCGGTTATTTTTTTGTGCCACTGCCCTGTCCTTACTTATGATCCACTCAGCCCTTACCGATCCTCCAGCCTCAACTGAGTGCCGCTATTTCCCGCTTTAACTTTTCCCTCCCCCGAATACCCGGACTCTCCCAATTCCTGAATCTCTTCCGGCGTACCCCCTATCTCTTCCAAGACTCTCCTTTCTTTATTTCCATCCACATCCCGGCATACTTCCTCCCATTTTCCACGCGGATTCTAGTCTAAATCCTATTCTGGTATAGATAGGGCAAAGAGGGGGCATAGAGGGGGCAAAGAGAGGGCAAGGATAGATGAACCTATCGATACCCTCTCTTTGCCCCCTCCTTGCCCCCTCTTTGCCCTATCTCAACCTAAAACAAATACAGACTGAATTCAGGGG
>Ga0302208_10001273_pt1 | contig 10931 bp, 13 predicted proteins | sample II_Fen_E2_3_FD_194577 | JGI IMG/M metagenome (GOLD analysis project Ga0302208, IMG submission 194577) | Peat permafrost microbial communities from Stordalen Mire near Abisko, Sweden - II_Fen_E2_3 | ecosystem: Environmental > Terrestrial > Soil > Wetlands > Permafrost | place: Sweden: Abisko...
CGAGTATCTTGTTAGTTGAAGATGAGATATAAACTAACTTATGCAATGATGGTAAACTCCTACGGAGTTTTTCAATTTCTTTATTTAATCCCCCCAGATAAATCTGGGGGTTATACAAAGTTTACTTCTACGGAGTACTAAATTAAACAGATTCGGATTTAAGTAAATCAACTACTCACCATAATCCTTATAGAGCCATAATTTATAGAAATACATATAAAAAAAGCGGAACAAGTTCCGCTTTTTTATATGTATTTAGAATTCAGATAGCACTATTATTTAAACTTACGCCACAGGGTTCGAATAGACTTCACAATTTTATACCCCATCAGGACGGCATCAATCACATTCAACCCTTTATTAAACGAACGGAACAGGTAGTTCGTCAGCGAGGTTGGTGTAAACAGATCCTGGGTCTTCGTGGTAATAAGTATCTTCTGATCCTTGATCTGTGCTTTCAGATCGGCTTTTCGGATTAATAAAATCTCCAAACCGACTGCTTTTTTGGTAGAGATGGATGTAGGTACAATTTCCATAGATTTATTTGTTTGTTTTAGAGAGAAACAAATTCGAGAGGAACTTCACCATGGGAGTAATAATCAATTGCTTCCTCAGGAAATAGAGCAAGCCTATCAGGACTACATACACTGCGGAAATAATTCCAAAGCTGGCCCCTAAGCTGCCTAATACGGGTTCAAAAGCATAGGCCATCGAGAAAAAGAAGTAAAATAAAGCGATGATAGCCAATACGATGATCAGCGTTATAATGAGCAAAGTAGACAACAGGATTGTCAGCTTTTCTACAAACTCAACCTTTAGATACTCAGTCTGCAAGAAAACATACTTCTTTACATCATCATAGAGTTGCTGGAAATTGTCAGATTGTTCGGGGGTATTGGTCATAACGTATTGGATTTAAGAATCATTTTTCTTCGCCGGTAACTTCAGACTTGATTTCATCCACCAAATCGTCCATATCGGCTTTACTCAATTTAATTCCTCTCTTTTCAAGAGCCTCCACAATCTTTTTACGGGTCTCGTCCCCACTTTCAGGGGCAAACAGAATACCTAAGGCTCCACCCACCAGGGCACCGCCTAAAAATGCAGCTATTAAACCAATTGAACTTTTCATAACATAAACTTTAAATTAGTTGTTAATAAAACCGGTTACAAGTTCTGAACTTCTATCGCCACAGAGCGATGACAACAGAAAGAAAAGAAGAACAGATATTACATTTATTCAATTAAAAACAAATTCATTTAAATTTGGTTCAGTGCAAATCGGAAGAATTAATCGGGATTATACCCAAAATTCTTCAATTTTATATCTTTATTGCGCCAATCCTTTTCCACTTTCACAAATAATTCCAGAAATACCTTTTTATCAAAGAAGATTTCCATATCCTTACGGGCTTCGGTACCTACCTTTTTCAGGGATTTACCGCCATGGCCAATCAGAATGCCTTTTTGCGAATCACGTTCGGCATAGATCAAGGCATTGATGCGGATCAGTTTTTCATCTTCCTGAAATTGTTCGACTTCCACTTCTACGGAATAGGGAATTTCCTTATCGTAGTTCAACAGTATTTTCTCCCGAATAATTTCAGCGACAAAGAAACGGGATGGTTTATCGGTCAACTGATCCTTATCAAAGAATGCAGGTGACTCGGGCAATAAATCCTTGATGCGGTTAAACAAGTTATCCAGGTTGAATTTTTCGAGTGCTGACACAGGGTAAATCTCAGCCTTAGGCAACAGGGCTTTCCATTTGTCCACCAGCACTACCAGTTTTTCCTCGTCAATCAGGTCTATTTTATTGATGATGAGCAACAGCGGTGCCGGATTCAATTTTACCTTTTCAATAAAATCTTCATTCTTTTCGTAAGAGTCGTAAACATCGGTGACATACAACAACACATCCGCATCCGTGAGGGCCGAACGTGAGAAGTTAAGCATAGATTCCTGAAGGCGGTAATTGGGTTTGAGCACCCCGGGAGTATCCGAATACACGATTTGAAAGTCTTCCCCGTTGACAATGCCCATGATCCGATGCCGGGTTGTCTGGGCTTTTTGAGTAATGATGGATATTCTCTCACCTACTAAGGCATTCATTAAGGTAGATTTACCCACATTTGGATTTCCTACTATATTTACAAAACCTGATCTATGCATAATAAAATTTGATATGAGTTTTCTGTTCTCAGATTTCAGCCGTTGAATGACTATCACAGACTGCCTGAAACTTGATACAAAGATACGACAATTAATGCAAAAGAAATTGAAGATTCAATTCATACTTTTTTAGTACATTTGACGTTTGTACGAAAAGAGTCTATTCTTCTAATACCTGATACCGAATTATGCTCAATATTAATAAATTATATGAGATCTCACAACGATTGAAACTTATATTTATACTTATTGCCATAGCGATAGTTTTGGTTTCGACTATATTTACTAATAGTTTAGCCAAAGCCCTGGCAGCAGAAGAACAAAAAAAGGTGGAAATATGGGCGGAGGCTATCCATCAGTCGATCGCGGATGAAGGAAGCAACAACATGGAACTGATCATGAAGATCGTTGCGGGGAATACCACCATCCCCATTATCATGACAGATGCGGAAAGCAATGTAATATCCTCGCTGAACATTCAGGAACCGAAGACCGGCGTACCTGAATTCTACGAAAGTGAAATTGCCCGTTTCAAGTCAAACCATCCGGCTATCAAGTTTAGCCTGGATAAGACCGTACGCTACCTGTATTATGATGATTCACTTATTATCAAACAGTTATATTATTTTCCCTACATACAGCTGGGGGTAATATTCATATTCCTGTTGGTAGCATTCATTGCCTTTTCGGGCACCAAGAAAGCGGAACAAAACCAGGTATGGGTCGGGTTGTCGAAAGAGACTGCCCACCAATTGGGAACTCCCATCTCATCATTACTGGCGTGGGTTGATTTACTGAAGATGCGGCATCAGGAGGATAATTTAATCGGAGAGATGGAAAAAGATGTGAACCGGCTGCGTATCATTGCCGAAAGGTTCTCAAAGATAGGTTCCAAGCCAGACCTTCAAGTGGTGAGCCTGAACGAGACTCTGCTTAATTCCGTGCAATACATGTCCAACCGTTCCTCCCAGAAAGTGGATATACAATGCCATTTGCCTGCCGATGAACATTTCTTTATAGAATTGAATGTTCCCCTGTTTGAATGGGTTATTGAGAATTTATGCAAAAATGCCATCGACGCCATGGATGGTGTGGGGAACATAGACATAACGGTAACTCCAAAGAACGAGGAAGTTATCATAGATGTAAAAGATACCGGGAAAGGGATGGACAAACGGAAGTTCAAGGTAATTTTCACACCGGGGTTTACCACTAAAAAGCGGGGTTGGGGCCTGGGACTTTCACTGGCAAAACGTATAATTGAAGAATATCATGGGGGAAAGATATTCGTAAAACAATCGGAATTGAATACAGGGACTGTTTTCAGAATAATATTAAAAGTAAATTCGAATAAATAAATAAAGTTATACAGTACTAATCAAAAGCACAATAAGTAAAAAAACAGATTGTTTTTTTAGATTTGACCGGTTAGATTGAAGAATAATCATAAAATATAAAAGAAACTATTTTGTAATAGAACATATTTTTGTACCTTTGCGCGGTTTTAAATATCAAGTGAATAATGTCAAAATTCGAGCTGTACAATGTAGTATTAAGGGACATAAGCGATGAAACGCGTGTGTTCGAGTATGACCTGAATGATGCGTATTTCAAGAAAATAGATAGTCCGGAAATACAAAGGGGGGATATCAAAGCCAAAGTAAGCGTTCAAAAGAAACAAACTACCTACGAGCTGCAATTTACCCTGGAAGGGACTGTCATTATTCCATGCGACCGTTGCCTGGATGATATGGTACAACCCATACATTACAAAGAAAAATTACTGGTCAAATTTGGAGATACTTTTTCCGAAGAAGACGAGATAGTCATAGTTCCTGAAGCAGAAGGAGCCATCAATATTGCCTGGTTTTTATACGAATTTATCGTTTTAAACATTCCGTTGAAGCATGTACATGCTACGGGTGAATGTAACAAGACCATGGCTACCAAGTTGAAAAAGCACATCACCCGTCAAAAAGGAGACGATGATGATGACGATAATTCAGCCGTTGAATTTGATGATGACGACGACTTTACACCCGACGAAATACAGACAGACCCGAGATGGGACGGACTGCAAAATATAACAGAAAACAATTAAATAAACAACTAAGATGGCACATCCTAAGAGGAAGATCTCGAAACAACGAGCAAGAAAAAGAAGAACGCACTATAAAGCAGTAGCTGCAACATTGGCAATATGTTCAAATTGCGGTGCAGCTCATATTTATCATACTGTTTGTGGCGAATGTGGTTACTACAGAGGTAAATTAGCAATAGAAAAACTGGCAGCCGTATAAGTACGGTTCCATTTTTAAATATCATTAAACACACAATTAAGCTCTAAATATTCTCTTTAGAGCTTGATTTTTATGTACTTAATAATTTAAATATGTCAAAGACAAGAGCAGTTATTACAGGTGTAGGCGGATATGTTCCGGAATACATTCTGAATAACCATGAGCTTAGTACCATGATGGATACCAACGATGAGTGGATCACCTCCCGCGTAGGCATCAGCGAACGTCGTATTTTGAAAACAAAGCACACGGGAACGTCATTTATGGCTGCAAAGGCAATCGAAGACTTGTTTGCTCAAACGGGAACAAAACCTGAAGAAATTGACCTGGTTCTTTGTGGGACAACCACAGCCGACCATATTTATCCTTCATGCGCATCCATGGCTGCTGAAAAAGCAGGCATAAAAAATGCCCTGGCATTCGACATACAAGCTGCATGTTCGGGCTTTATTGTTTCACTAGCCACTGCTACGAGCTTTATCGAATCAGGACACTACAAGAAAATATTAGTTATCGGTGCAGATAAAATGTCATCGATCACGGATTATACTGATCGTACAACAGCTCCATTATTTGGAGATGGTGCCGGAGTAGTACTGGTTGAACCCACCACAGAGGAATTTGGGGTGATGGATTCCATCTTACATACCGACGGGGTCGGGATGAAACACCTTCACATCAAGGCAGGTGGTTCGGCTTACCCGCCCACTCACGACACGATCGACAAGAAACAGCACTACACTTATCAGGAGGGCGCTTACGTCTTTAAACATGCCGTAACGGATATGGCGGAAGTCTCTGCCGATATCATGGTCAAGAACAACCTGACTAAGGATGATATCGCGTGGATAGTACCACACCAGGCAAACTTACGTATCATTGATGCTGTTGTTCAACGCACCGGCGTAGCCTATGAAAAAGTGATTATTAATATTGATCATTTTGGGAATACTTCAGCTGCAAGTATTCCGCTGGGAATCTGGGAATTTCAGAAGAAGTTCAAGAAAGGCGATAACATTATCCTGACTGCTTTTGGTGCAGGCTTTACCTGGGGATCCATTTATTTGAAATGGGGATATTGAGGAGTGGGTAGTAGGTAGTATAGAGTTTTAAGTTTGAGGGTTGAGGGTTGAGGTTTAACAACTTATCCTTTACAAAAGTTATAGAATACACAAAGAAGCCGGGCTGATACAGTCCGGCTTCTTTGTGTATCAGAAACTCCTAGTTGGTCTCTTCTAAACGTTCGTTGGCAATATTGAAGAAATCTTCATTCAATTCATACCCAATATAGTTTCTTTTCAACAATTTGCAGGCAACCGCAGTACTTCCGGAGCCCATAAAAGGATCAAGAACCAGGTCATCCTCATTGCTGCTTATTTCGATAAACGGCAGGCATACTTTCAGCGGCTTTTGCGTTTTGTGTTTCGACCGCTCCTTACCCATACAGATAGGGGATTGGATAAAATTATGCATTTCGTTGACAGGTTTGTTATTCCAGGTTTTAGGTGATCCCTTAGAAAAGTGAACCAGCATTTCCATACTATTGGAATACATTTTGCGGGTATAAATGGCAGGGAATGGATTTGTTTTGTGCCAATGGATAACTTTCCGGAACTGGAAACCGACCCGTTCGACCATACGGTTCAGGTAAGATACAAAATCATCACCACACCACAGGTATCCGGTTCCACCGGGTTTACAGACCCTGAAACACTCGGTTAAGACTTCCTCCAGAAACTGCAGATACTCTTCTTCGGATTTAAAACCATCAAAGCCAAATTCTGTAACTACATCTTTATGCTTTTTCAGCCCCTGAATGTTCTTAGCACGGTACTGATAATACGGGGGATCGGTAAATATCAAATCAACACAATCATCCGGCAGTTGTTTCAGTCCTTCAAGACACGACTGATGATAAATTATGTTGACTTCCATGAATCGGGTGGTGAATTTACTTCAATAAAAATTTTACGACTACTTAGTTCTAACTATCGACTACCGATAATATCCTATTTCCCAAATCCACCAAAATACTTATCCAGCAAATTCTTGGCAGCAATAAACGAACTCAACTCATTTGAAAGAACCTTTTTTTCGTTTTCAATCAATAGGCCTTGAATTTCCGGGTTGGTATAGAAATTGCCTTTGAGTTGTTCATTAATCGTTTCATACATCCAGTATTTCGATTGCATATTACGCTTAATTTCAAAATACTTATTTTCCTTAATAAAAACGATATACCTTTCCACCATATCCCATATTTCATCAATCCCGTTATTTTCGACAGAAGAACAAGTGATAGCTTCGGGTGACCATCCTGATTCGTGAGGCGGGAACAGATGCAGCGCATTCTGATATTGGGATTTTGCGACCTTTGCTTTATCCACATTGGATCCATCACATTTATTGATAGCAATACCATCAGCCATTTCCATAATTCCTCGTTTGATACCTTGCAATTCATCACCTGCACCGGCTATTTGTATCAGCAAGAAGAAATCAACCATCGAATGAACTGAAATTTCAGACTGCCCTACTCCTACTGTCTCAACAAAAATTGTATCAAAACCGGCTGCTTCACAAAGAATAATGCTTTCACGGGTCTTTCGAGCCACACCACCTAACGAGCCCGCTGAAGGGGAAGGACGGATAAAAGCATTCTTAGCAACCGACAGCTCCTCCATGCGTGTTTTATCGCCTAAAATACTGCCCTTTGTACGCTCGCTACTGGGGTCGATGGCCAATACTGCCAGTTTGTGACCCGAACGCACCAGAGGGATTCCCAGTGCTTCAATAAAGGTACTTTTACCGGCACCCGGCACTCCGGTTATTCCTAACCGGACAGAGTTACCCGCATAAGGAAGACATTTCTCAATAACCTCCTGAGCTATGATCTGATGCTCGGGCAGTGAACTTTCCACTAATGTGACTGCCTGGCTTAAAATAGAAATGTCACCCGCCAGAATACCTTCTAGAAATTGAGAAGCCGAATACTGTTGACGTTTAATTTTTCGTTGCCTGTAAGGATTTACAGCAGGAGCCTTTTCTACACCCTGGTTTACACTCAGTCCTTTGTAGATCGGATCATTTTCGTGATGTTTATTTGTATAATGCATAGTCTCTTTAATAATGCTAATTAATCCCTTCACTACCGCTTATAATAGTCAATGCCGGGTCATTCAGTAAATTGAAAAGAAAAGCCAAGACGTTTCAATAATATCCTGGCTTTTTCTGTTTCAACTATATGTTTATAAAACGATTGGTCTTTCTATTTCTGCACCTTCCAACTTAAAATTAATATCAGAAAGCTATTTTCAGGGTCATTGGTCTGAACAGTAATCGATTTTCTATAATCACCTTCTGATAAATTCTTTGAGTTCAGTTTGAGAATAATATAGGAAGATTTGCCTCCTGAAACAGATAATTTACCGGTACGAACTGTCAATTCCTTATTGATATTAATAATTCGCCGAACCTCCAGTGTATTCTGCCCTTTATTACTGACTTTAAACTTGCCAACCCGCTTAGTACCTTCCCTGAGAGTTCCCAGATCCAGTGTTCGTACAGGTATCTCCAGGATTGGTGCTTTACGTTTTTGATCCAGTGTTAGTTTACTAAAGTCTTCAACGACATTGCTTACGACAGTCAGTTTATATTCTTCTGAGTATTTCTTTTGACCATTCAGAATGACATACATTTCATCGGCTATCGGTCCCCATTGAGGACAAGCCCTTGAATTAAACGCAAAGTTCAGTTTTCCTTCTTCATTAGGTTTAAGCACTTCAGGAGTTACAGTTACTGACAAATAAGCCGGAAGATTTTCAATTGTTGGCTTAAGCACAGCATTTGAGGTGTTTTTTATATCCAATATACGGGACTGAAGCTTTCCTTTATCCACATTGTTCATCTGGATCACCTTTGATTTCAAATGCAATGCACCCATGCCAACAGGAAATGCTGAATTCTCACCCGAAGCTTTTCCTATGACCTCGCCATGAATTGTCAATGTAAATTGTTCATCCGTAGCATTACTATACACTGTGATAGTCTTTGTAAAAGTTCCGGGTCTTCCGAGGGGATTATAGGTGACTGTAATGGCTCCCTTTTTACCAGGCTCAATAGGCTCTTTTGTCCAGGTTGGGGTAGTACAACCGCACGAAGCCTGAACCCGATTCACAACTAATGGAGTAATCCCTCTATTGACAAAATTAAACACATGGGTAATTTTTCCATCTTCTTCATTCACCTTCCCAAAATCATGGGTTTTATCTTCGAAACTGATCACAGCCTTTTGGGACATGGCAACCAACGAACATAACAGGCAAACAAACAGGAAACTATATTTCTTCATTTCTTCTTCTTATTATTTCGAAAAACTCATTGAATTACAAATCCGGTTTGGGGGGATTATTTAGTAACCTTATGAGCGGTTGTATCCGATTGTTTTACCACAGGAATCACTTCACCCTTAATAATCAATACTGCTTGTTCCAATGGATCGTTCGAATAGACGGTAATCGTTTTTGTAAACATTCCGGGGCGGTTTGCTGTATTATAGGTAACTGTTATGGCTCCTTTTTTACCTGCTTCTATTGGCTCTTTTGTCCAGGTAGGAGTTGTACATCCGCATGATGCCTGAACCCTGTTTATCACTAAAGGTGCATTGCCTTTGTTCGTAAAATTAAAGACATAAGTCACACTTCCATCTTTTTCGTTTATCTTTCCGAAATCATGTTCTTTTACATCAAAACTAACTACTGCTTTTTGGGACATGGCGGCTAATGAAAACACCAGACAAACCAATAACATACTATACTTTTTCATATCCAATTAATTAAGTTGATAGATAATTATATTTCTCAAACTAACTTGAGATATGCAAAAGTATAAAAAATGCTGTTCATAATTTCGGAAATATCAAATTATCTGATTAAATTTAGTTAAAGCACTGATTAAATAGTATTCATTAGGTATTTCGGCTTCATTTTGAAACAGGTATATCGGCTTTTTTCAGGCTTCTGCCTCTGGTTTTCTTTTGATTCCCAGTCTAAATAAACTACCTTTGTACGACTATAAAATAAAGAAAGTTATGAAAACCTATTTTCAAAAACTTACAACCGATAATTTTGAGTATGCAGTTAGATGCTATCATCATCTCCATGCACATCCCGAACTGTCATTTCTTGAATTCGAAACGGCCAGGTTTGTGCAGGATGAACTGACTAAAATGGGTATTTCATTCCGTGCAGGCATTGGGGGTACAGGAATATTAGGAAAAATAGAAGGTAAAAACCCGGGAAAGAAAGTCATTGCACTCCGTGCAGATATGGATGCTTTGCCTGTTTGCGAGAATACAGACTCACCCTGGAAATCAACCAATGAGAATGTGATGCATGCCTGCGGGCATGATGCACATACAGCCTGCCTGTTGGGGGCTGCAAAGATACTTCAGTTAAGCAGGGATAAATTTGAAGGCACCATCCTTCTAATCTTTCAACCTGGTGAAGAAAAAGCTCCCGGAGGTGCACACCTAATGCTCGAAGATGGTCTTTTCAGGGATATTGAGCCTGAGATTATCCTGGGACAACATGTCTCGGTAGATTTTCCTACCGGCACGTTGTGTTTTCTACCCGGCATGATCATGGCCTCTGCCGATGAAATACATGTGAAGATTCACGGCAAGGGGGGGCATGGAGCATTACCGCACCTTATCAATGATACGGTATTGGCTGCATCGCAAACAGTAGTATCACTACAACAGGTGCGTAGCCGTCTTTGCCATCCGTTAGTACCCATGGTCCTAACTTTTGGCAAACTGATAGCTAACGGGGCAACCAATGTCATTCCCCACGAAGTACTGCTTTCAGGGACATTCCGTACGGTAAATGAAGAGTGGCGAGAGAAAGGAAAGAACCACATCCGGCGGATCATCAATGAAACCTGTGCTGCCTATGGTTGTACTGCCGAAATCGATATCCCAGATGGGTATCCGTGCGTTGTGAACAATGAATTAGTAACTGCCCATGCACGTAGCTTTGCAACCGAATGGGTAAACGAAGAAAATATACGGAACCTCGAAATGCGTATGACTTCCGAGGATTTTGGGTTTTTCACCCAGGAATACCCTTGTTGCTTCTATCGTTTCGGGGTAAAAGGGGAATCAAATATCCATACCGGAGGACTGCATAGTTCAACCTTTCAGATTGATGAAAAAGCCATGGAAACTGGAATGGGTGGGTTAGTATGGTTAGCCTGGAGATTCTTAACCGAAATCTAATCCCTGAAGTGGTCAAATGACAGGACATCTTGTTTTGTAAACCAACATTCAATAAATAAAAAGAAAGAACGCACCTGAAAAATTTCTTCAAATGGGGATCTTTCAGGTGCGTTATGCCGGTTTAATAAATAGTTCCACCTAGCTTATCATCAATCAGTGTTTTCTTATCATTGATGTATTCA
>Ga0302208_10001281_pt1 | contig 10870 bp, 16 predicted proteins | sample II_Fen_E2_3_FD_194577 | JGI IMG/M metagenome (GOLD analysis project Ga0302208, IMG submission 194577) | Peat permafrost microbial communities from Stordalen Mire near Abisko, Sweden - II_Fen_E2_3 | ecosystem: Environmental > Terrestrial > Soil > Wetlands > Permafrost | place: Sweden: Abisko...
GGCGTAAATTTTGTTGCCTAGATCTTAATACTTTTTGCAAGCAGGTTGAAGTATTCTTACTCATTATTCAATATTCTTTGTTCAATATTTTTCTTTGCGTTCTTTGATAAGATAACAACAAGCCAAATTGTAGCAATAAATGAAAATAGCGTCCCGATCAAAAGTGGAATTCCTTCATTTTTCATCATTCTTGATAATGGCGTATTAAATAACAACAGCATGAATACGGGTGGGAATTCTGAAATCACGAGAAGCACCAAGATCTTTACTTTTTGTTTGTGAGGAAAATGTCTTGAAGTCATTATGATGAATATAAAACATCCCATCCACAAAATATCAGACACTATATGAACGTTTGATTGATCATGCTTTAAATGGCCACAAAAACACCAATGCATCAATGCGCAAAGAATCATTCCTAATGCATTATATATAGACGCAATTATTATTATTGCTGGATGTTGAATTATCTTCGCTGCATAATCTTTGTAATTCATTAACGCGTCCCATGCGAGTTGGGTGTTTTTATATTTTTAAATATTTCCTTGTCATTGAAAAATGACTGGTATCTTTTCTCTGACATATCCTCAACTTTTATTTTTCTATTTTCGAATTCAACAAGGTGCCAAATATCGTCTAGTGTTTCACCTAAAATAAATTCTTCAGGATTGATTTTTTCCTTGGTATATGGGATTATTGCCATTCCGCACACGTGTTCACGCACATAAGCATATTTAGTGCTTGTGAATTTTACCACCATAAGGTCTGGACTTCCGTCCGTATCATGTGAGGATTGTGCAATAAATCTCAGGCCAGTTGAATCCGAAAATTTCAGGTATTTTGCCGAACTATAGCCATTAATGAATATGGAATATCCTTGGCATGTCCTTTCCCTTATTTTCCAAAACGCATTTGTTCGCCGAATATATTCATAACGATTATCTGTGATAGTCTGGCTCGCATACAAACTATCTATATTGAAAGATGCCGTATCCATTACGCGTTCAAAGCATTTATTTATCTGAATTGTATCTAGACTTGTTGCAGAATCAATTTCGGATTTCAGTTTTAAAAAATCCTTTGGTGGAAATTTTTCACCTTTGAATTGGTCGGAATATTTCTCATCACTAAATGACATAGATGTAACTATGATAAACGCCATTATTGTTTTTGTGATTATATTCATTTTCTCACTCGGGGCTGTGAATTGTGCCTGCGCAGCATGTGCCTAACGCCCTCTCGTCACCGGGCCGAAGGGTCGGTGCAACAACAAGGAGGTCCCGGTGGACGGAGATTGTTAGCTCGCTCCCCGCTACAGCGGGGATGCGATATTTTGCAGTTAATCTTTGAGGAAGTCATTTTTAATTATCTCTTCAATTATCTCATCCCATTTTTTCGACCGTCTTAAAAATGATGGATGATATGTACGAATCGATTTGATGTTATTAGAAATCAAGAACTTTGACAAAGTTCGTTCATTGAATTTGTTGTTGAATTTTTCCATTTTTATATCGGGAAATTCATCGATTAGAAATCGATCATATCTAGGTCCTGTAAAAAATATTATCTGAGTTGGTTGCAGGATTTCAATTTCACGTTTCAAAACACCTTTGAATTTCGAACCCACATTATTTTGTAAATTCTCATTAGTTGTTAATATTGATTTCCCATCATAGTCACAACGTACGAGATTTGTCCATAATATATTCGTATCGGGCTTTAGATCCGAATTGCCTATTTTTGCAATGCTTCTATATGCGGACCAAAATGGACTTCTATTGTGGCTGCTATTTTTCCCAAAGCAGAAATGTCTATATGCGTCTGCTAATTCTTCAATTGAATTTTCGCGATTTTTAAATGACTGAAAACTTCCAAATTTAATTTCGTCATTTCCCCATCCTTGGGTTTCTTGACCAACTATTAATATTCGTTTCTCGCTATTTTTCCACTGTTCCCCTACTGAAAGTAATAGCGGCGCAGAAAGAGATTTTTGAATATCTTCAGGAAGCTCTATATTTTTTAATTCTTGATATAGATGTTTTAATTCGGCACTTGTGCTTGAGTTCATTTTTCACGCATTTCTAAATCGCACCATTCTGCAAATGATGGTTGTTTTGATAATTTAAATTTCCTGTACAAATCGTTTGCTTCTCGACTGCTTAATTTTTTTCTCAATTGTGACATGATAACGCGTTCCTTCTGCTCAATGGTTTGTACGTACTGTATTGAGCGATAAACGTCAAATTTCCAATTATCTGATTTCAGTGTCACAAGATTTTGTGCGCCCCTATTGGGAATTAATCCAAATTGCAAAAATGCGATCAATAACAAGTCGCCTGAAAAGCCAGACATAAGACTTTCAATTGTTTTGCTTGAATTCACCCTTTCTAATGCGGCAATTATAAGCTCATTATATTCATTCCTCCAATTATCATCGACGATTGCAACGCTTTCATTTGCACAAATGGCTAATGCTTTTAAGCTCTTTGTAATCCATTTTTTCCATTGTTTAAGCGTGGAATAATCTTTTAATTCGGACCACGCAGCGGTTCCAAATACTCTCTCTAACGAAAATTTCAGATGTAGATAATCATCGTAATTTGTTGTTTTCATTTTTACGTCCTTATGGGTTGTTATTTATTAAGGTCGTATTATTAGGTCGCGAAAATCGCTAACGCCCCCTGCTCACCTGCCCGAAAAAACGGCATTTACAACGGGAAGGTGCAGGTGGAGCGGGCTTGTTAGGCAGCTGAGCCGCTACAGCGGATCATGCGTAATCTTTGTTCTGCCTCGAGCCGAAGGCTTTTTGCGGCTTGGTTGCTCATTTTCTGTTGCTTTCTACGTGGAATTCTAGGCAACTATTTCTTGTTGTTCAAAATCTATGATTTTTTTGCCGGAATTCGTCTTCAAATTTCTGAATTCTGCTTATTGATATTTCTATCCAAATATTCATTTTTGCGATCATTCACATTACTATTCAAGTATTGTGCACCAAAATCAACGAAACCGGATAAAAATGCGGCATTACAATTTATTCACCAGCAAACGATTTTGGTTTCCGTTATCGCAAAATGAATTGCATTCCTTTTATTCGAAAGCTTCACTATCTTCGATAGCGCAGAAATTTGAGAGACGTTACATAAAAAGATGAATTGCCAAATTTATGCGCCAGCGATTCTTCATCGATAAGTTTCAAGTTTAGAACTCCCCTATCGAATCAATTCTTGTCAGAATGAAATCGAAAGAAACGGCGATTACAACGCATTCTTGACCTTTCGATTTCCCACTTATGTCAAAGAGCTTTCGAATTCTGCGCGTTTGTTGCTGTTTCGATTCTGCGGTTAAATGCCTAACGCCACCTCATCACCGGCCCGAAGGGTCGGCATTACAACGAGGAGGTGCCGGTGGATGGGTATTGTTAGGTGGGGTCAATTGCGGGTCTCGTATACAGTGAAAAAGCCTTCTGCTGCGATTTGCATCGAGCCGAAGGCTTTATTCTTTTTCTTGGTAAATATTTAAATCAATCACTTTTCGATAGTTGTTTGTGAAATCTCCATCACGAGTGTATAACTCGTAATTTCGGCTTTTTACAAATGCAACTATTGTCATATCAATTGAGCATGTTGCGATTCCATTTGCTGCGCATAAATTTCTTATCCTTGCAGCTTCAACATAATCATCAGTTGTTACTTCCTCATCTTCAAATCCCTCTAAATATTCGCGTAGTCTTTGGAATTTTTCAATTTCACGGATTCCACTTAGAATTTCTTGTCTAATGGGGCCAATTATACTAGCTCTGGATGATTCGACGATATCGAAGAAATTTTTCTTCATAATAGAATCTGCTGGATTATTTCTTCTCAGAAAGGCGCTCCAAATATTCGTATCAATCAGAACCTTTCTCATTTCGAGCGTTCTTTCTTGTAATCATATTCAATATCAAAATCGAATGTTCCTGCTAATTCTAAAAATTTCAATTGCTTGCGACGCATGATGAATTCTTTTAATGCAGTTGTTACTGTATCTTTTTTTGTTTTTAAATTCCCAATTTTCAGAGCTTCTTCAAGGAGTTGGTCGTCTAGAGCAAGATTTGTAGCCATTCGGCACCTCCACACAAAGGTTTACACATCTCAATCTATGCTCAGATTTACCAAAAGTCAAGTTTTTGGTGAACTTTGATTGCCGAGCGGGAAGTGGAAAATATTTATGCTTACCATTTGTAATTGTTCGAGGTATCTCAATAAAATTCTATCGTTTAATGCTATAGTATTTAATGAGTAATGCATTGCATTGAACCAATTTCGTAATAATCGCCGGCACACGAGCCTTCAATTAATCTATTCCGAATGGAAAAATATGAAGTATCAGGTTTGAGATTTGCATCGTTGATGCAGTTCGTGTCATAGAATTGTCCAAAAGGCAGACGAATGATTTTGTTCGAATGAAAATTAAATATGACTTGTCTCATTGTAGATATCGTATCTCCGTAACCAATAAATTTAACATAACCTGTATCTGATTCATATTTGCATCCACCAATTAATGGGCCATTTCCCGATTCAGAAACGCAACAGGTTAATGTTGAAAATGCCACTAGAATTATAAACGCCTGATATCGCTTCTGAAATTTTGGATTTACTGTATTCATTTTTCCCTCTTGGATTTGATTGGCCGTGATTTTGATATTTCGACGATGCGCCATTTGCTATTCAGCCTCGCAGATGCACCTAACGCCCTGTGGTCACCGGGCCGAAGGGTCGGTATAACAATGGGGAGGTCCCGGTGGACCCAGATTGTTAGGGATGATAGAGAGATACTCATTCAAATTCTACTCCGAACCGAAGATGATTCAGTACAAGGGATGATTTGGAAAGATTTTCCGTTTCATTCCTAATGCGATTGAATTATGGATTTTGTTTCGAAGCAATCAAAGCACAAAAATACATAAATCATTCCGCAATCTGCTATATTACATTCATCGCCAATGGAATCTAGTTGCCCATAAAATGTCATCTTTTTGTTGCAAGTACATTTTGGCCACTCTGGATTCTGGATCCAATTGGGACTTCCACCAATTTTACTTCTTTTTCCAATATTATCACCAGCCCACTGAAAGCCAATTATATCAACAGCTTCGCTTGTTTTGGGATTAAGTACAATTTCAATTTCAGGAAGTTCATTCATAGGTTTCGCATATTCAAATTTGATGAATTTTGATCAACCATTTTCTATTTCTAATTTCCAATAATTCAGGTTTTTAGGAACTAATCCGACCGTATCTGCTATATTTGCTCATTTTCAACATAAACGGGTTTTTTGAAGATTTGATTAAGATGAATATTTCATATGCATTATCATCCGATACGACAAACGGGGCATCATCATTAGACTGTAGTGCGCCAAAAATTTTACTTCGAGTTTTTTCACTTGTTCGGAAGAGGAAACTCGTCGAATCGATAGCTCGATGAACTCCAGAATTGCTATTAACTGAATATAAAACCTTTTGGCCTTTATATATCCCAGTGAAAATCGCAACTGGTTCGGAAATTTTTGTATTTGTTTTTCCAATATATTCTAGGACTGTTTGAGTTTCATTTATGCTGTTCGAATCCAAGATTGGGCCGGGAATTTTGCTAATAATTGATTTATTTGAATTCTTGATCTCCAATATTTCTTGTTTCAAATCATTTTCTTTAATTTTGTCCGAGATTTTGCTTCCTCCAAACAATCCAACTATCAATAAGAGATTTCCATACAATAGAATTCGAGTTCCAATTTTTACTTTTTTATCATTCTCTTTTTCGTTTATTGAAGCTCCAGTGAGGTGATTTGCAATTAGACTAATGTTTGATATGATATTTATGATTCCAGCACCTGCAACTGTAGCTAAAATTGGCAAAATGGACAATAATGCAAACTCTGTTGTATTTTCTTGAAACACTTTCAAATTGAACACAGTTGTTACAAGTACGCCAATACTCCATGTGATCAATAGACAAATCGAAAGCAATGCAATTAGATACGTAATTCGTGCAAGTTTTTTCACTGTTTACCTCGATATTTTTAGTTGCTAAGTTTGGATTTAAGAAATACTGCTAGCCCCGCAGGTGTCCCTAACGCCCCGCCATCACCGGCCCGAAGGGTCGGCACACACAATGGGGAGGTGCCGGTGGATGCGGCTTGTTAGGCTGAAATTTAAAGTCGGCACCACGGGCTTCGAGCCGAAGGCTTCTTGTGCTGTTTCTTTGATTGTTCAAAGCAAAGTCTTTTGATGATTTCTTATGATATATTATTTCGCAAATAATGCAAATTTGAATTCCCGCCTATTTTGGCGGTTCTTAGAAATTGAAGTTTCATTTTGCGCAAGAAATGATGCCTTTATGTTCTATTTCTCTGGCATCGATAATGTGTGATATTGCGAGGTTGTTGCTGGCGACAAATTTCTGAAAAGAATATTTATTCAATAAACTTGTATTTGTATTTTTCTAAATTCCATTTATTTATATTTTTTGAATGATTGTACATTTCGTATGTAAATGATGGGTCGTAGATGGCTGAAAATGACATTGGATTTCCTTTTATTCGTGCCGAATATTTACCTCGAACAATCCCTGGCTCTATAGCTTGAAGGAGAGGTGTTGCGTATTCTATTAGTCGCATCTCTATTGGTAGAGTATATCCTTTACCCTTGAATGTTATGTATATATTTAGTGACGAAGACTTGGGTGTTTGAATATTCTGAACATTATATATGCAACTTGTAGAAAAACATCCTAATTCTGTGATTTCGCATATTGAGTCGCCAGATATTTTCATTTCCCAGTAAATCTCAATTGTGTCGTTTTTGATTTTGGTTGAACGGATTGATGGGAAATATGAGCATGCGGCTTGTATATTGCAAAGGATTAAGACGAGTATTGACTGCATGATGCCTTCCTAGTTTGAATTATCTCATTTGGAGTGGTTGTTGTTTCTGAGCAACGGATTTGCGCCCGGATAAGCCTAACGCCCCGCCATCACCGGCCCGAAGGGTCGGTATAACAATGGGGAGGTGCCGGTGGATGCGGATTGTTAGGCAGATAAAAAGTGGATATAAAGGATCTGTTCATTCGAGCATATTGTCAGGAATTTGCATTTTCACATATTCAAAGTATTTATTTTGACTATAGGCGAACCATTTTTGACGACAGCTTCCTGAATTGTCAATTTTGGATTTGAAATTTCTAAACGGATTCTTTGAATTAAGTGCAGTGATCAATGCCGTTTTAAATGGTTCTTCACATATCTCTTCTGCAAAATCCATCATGAATTCAAATGACTCGCGTGAACTTATCTTTTCAAATTCGATATAATCGCCAGGGTTTTCATTTATTTCTTTGATTTCATCGTGTGAATGCACCTTTATTGAGTCATTTAGCTCTTCATCGGATATGATTACAATAATTTTACCAGTTTCTTTTTTGAGGTAGCATTTCATGCCGCATTCGAGTTGCTCGGCAATCTCTTTAATGGTTTCTTTGGCTATTTGCATATTAAATACTTCGTTGTTGTCGGTTTTGTGAGATTTATTGATCGCAATTGGGCGCAATTCTATGGGCAATCTTGGTGATATGCGCAGCTACCAATGAAAAATACGGTAAAAAATGCAAGTGCATTTATTGAGAATACTGCAATTCCAATAATTATTTTCACTTTTGGTGATGCTTTGAATTTGTCAATTTTTCTCACAGCTGGAATGTAGGCTATAACGATAAATAATATGATTTCGAAATAAATGAATAATTTTTGCATTGAAAATTGGGCTAGGGAATCTGTTTTTTCCGTAGTCAAGGCGCATAGTAGACCGCTGATTGATGGAATGATAAAGAGAAAAATAGCAATTTTTGCGATTTTTAGTCCAAGTGTAATGACTTGCTTCATTACGCTAGTTGCATTTTCCTCATTATGCAAATCTTATCCCTTTCTTATGATTCCAAGTTCATATTATCGTAAACCCGCCAGCCCCGCAGGTGTGCCTAACGCCCTGTGGTCACCGGGCCGAAGAGTCGGTATAACAATGGGGAGGTCCCGGTGGACCCAGATTGTTAGGCAACATAACTACGAAGAGTGAACATTTTCTTCATCGAGCCGAAGGCTTTTCTCGCTATTTAGAAATAGATATTTTTCAGCAAATTCCTTTGCTTTTGATAATCCTTCAGGTGTCAGTTGGAAAGATTTCGATTTATTATATGGGTTGTGAATGTAGCCTTTTTTATGCAGAGAATTCATGACATCAAAATCAAACTGCTTCCATACTCTTCCATTATCGAATTCGAATGTGCCAAATAGAGCAAGAAATACATTTTCGATCTTTTCGCCATCGTACACACGTATTCCTTTCGTTTATGTGCTGAAACAATGGAATTTGATAACAAAAAAGCCTTCAGCTTCAATTTTCATCGAGCCGAAGGCTTCAAAACTATGCGACTTCTCTTAAGATCCCTGAAGTGTATTTATGGATTACGCTTCCTATTAAGGTCTGATAGGGAATTCCTTCTCTAGCAGCCATTATCTTAATCGATGTCAAGTCATTTTCATTTATTCGAATATTGATGTTCTTATTCTTTTTGAGTGTCTCTTGGGCTGCAATTATCAATTTTTCATTTGCTGGACCAGATTTAAGTTCGCCATTCTTATATGATTCTAAAATTTCCAATTCATCTTCATCGAAAATCATTTCATCCGGATCGATTTTTTTCATTTTATTCCTCCCTGTATTTCTTTGATGCTTTTCTGCTTGGTATTATGGTTTTTAGAAAGAAATCATTTCCATCGATCACATATGGAACCAAGTAAGCATAGTCGTTGATAATAATCGTTAAAACTCTTTGATTTGGGTATTTTCCTTTATTTTCGTGAGGAGAATCATCTATGACTAGGCCATCAAAAATTGCCTGTATAATTTCATCAAATGATATTCCCCTTGTTGCTACTAAATGCCGATTTTTCTCATGGTTCCAGCGGTACATGGAATGAATCTATGACAAAGCATAGACAAAGTCAATAGGCGCGCGAAATTTTCTTTGAAGGACGATTCATGATGGTACCAGTCGCTCTGTTTCTAGTGCCTCGCAGATGTGCCTAACGCCGCGTCATCACCGGCCCGAAGGGTCGGCATTACAACGTGGAGGTGCCGGTGGATGGGCCTTGTTAGGCTGAATTCTGTCGACGTGTTCACAACGGGGTTTCTGCCTTCTTTTGCTCTTTTTTTGCGGCTCAAAACGTAGGCTTTTAGTGTTCTAAAAATATCCATTGAACTTTCGAACCAGTTCTCTTTTTTGAAGAAAATTGACATTCTTAACTGAATCACCAATCTTCCTCCTTGAGCCGAAGGCTTTTATTCCCTTTTGCAGCTATTTTTGCGGTTCAAACGTAGGCAATTCAAAGATTCGATTTTCACATTTCCCAATAACAAACCTCAGATTCATACGTTATTCGGCAATAGGATTTTTATCCTCGTAGGCAGTTAGAAAATAACGGCATGAAACAATTAACTTACCTAAGCTTACGGCCTAACAACATTGTTAAAGAATACTCGCCTTTATCAATCAAGCATCCATTCAATTTATTAGCCAGGATATCCCTGTTTCAAATTTGAATCCTCTATTTTCGTCGTAGCTATTTATCCACTGCCATTTTTCAACTAGTTCGAATGTGATTTTTCTGTATTTGATTTTTTGAATAATCCCTGATGACCAATATGGCTCAATCTTGGTTGAGAACCAGAAAGGATCAAATTCACTTTTATATCCAAGGCTCAAGTAATCATTCAATTTATAACGAATGCTGCCATTATTGGCAAAAAGTGGAAAAAATGTAATGATATCATATTTCATATCAATACTTTTTCCGTCACCTGAAAAATGCGTCCCCATTGCAATGGCAAGCGGAATTAACGACGTATTATATCGCCATGTTTTTTTGTCTTGCAGAACTCTAATCCCAAATTCCGGCATATCGATTTGTATATTACTCGTATCATAATTATTTTTCATACCAACCCAAACGCAGCTGAAATTGAAATTATTAATCTCAGCTCCAATATTTGATTTAGAATAATTTTGGAGATATTCACTACTCATAATCAGTATTAAAGCCATTAAGCTATACATGTATTCCTTTCAAAATGGCGATACTTTGTTTTGTGCTCTGTAGCAAAATAAGCCTAACGCCCTGTGGTCACCGGGCCGAAGGGTCGGTATAACAATGGGGAGGTCCCGGTGGACCCAGATTGTTAGCCAAGTTCTTGTTCATAGTTTTTCGCTAAAGTTGAAATTATTTTTATTAGTGCATTGGTCACTTTAACAATTTCCAACCATTTTTCTGGTCCAGATGCCCACCAACGGACTTTCGTAAATCCAGAATAATCACCAATTTCTAATTCTGTAAATGAGCCATCACATCCCATAATATGGGTTTCAAATATGTTAGTATTGATTTTTAGAACTTTAGCGAGAAATTTCTCAGGAATATCACTTTTTATTTCCATTTCGATTTTCGTCGTTTTTGTTTCTTGATAAGTCGTACTAATTTTGACGAACCACCTATCATTTTCATAGCTAAATGCAAAAATCCGTTCGCTAATCGATTCTTCGTGGAATATATATGCGCAATTATCTTGCCGAATTTTGAACGGAACTTTATCGTGCATTTTACAGTCTTTAGTTTAAATTGTAGCCAAATTCTTTAGTCATCAGAATCTGCTTCCAATACATTTCTCTTTGCAATATCAACTCAGCGTCAGTATTAGCTTTGTGAATTTCAAGAATTGAGTAGTGAATATTTTTGAAATATTCTTCTTCATTTTCTTTGTGTAGCTTTTTGAGCTGAA
>Ga0302208_10001288_pt1 | contig 10822 bp, 9 predicted proteins | sample II_Fen_E2_3_FD_194577 | JGI IMG/M metagenome (GOLD analysis project Ga0302208, IMG submission 194577) | Peat permafrost microbial communities from Stordalen Mire near Abisko, Sweden - II_Fen_E2_3 | ecosystem: Environmental > Terrestrial > Soil > Wetlands > Permafrost | place: Sweden: Abisko...
CCCAACATGTCTGTTACCGGTGAATAAGTAAGAAAACTGTAAAAACAATACAAACAATGCCCGAAATGAGCTGAGTTTTATATACTTTTATCCCCGAAATTTTTAAAGGGAAACAATGCTTTATCCAAGAAAATTTTAATTTACTATTCAATTAAAACACAGAAGTTTAAAATTATTAAAACATATCATTATGTCAGTAGCTTTCGAAGAAGATAAACGTAAGGTCACCACACATCGCCTTAAAGAAATGAAAGATCGTGGAGAAAAAATATCAATGCTTACCGCCTACGATTATTCGATGGCCTCGATTATTGACGGGGCAGGCATGGATGTAATTCTGGTAGGTGATTCAGCATCGAATGTGATGGCAGGAAATATTACTACGCTTCCCATGACACTGGATCAATCCATTTATCATGGAAGTTCGGTTATGAAAGCAGTGAAACGTGCATTGGTCGTAGTGGATATGCCTTTTGGTACCTGTTCAGGAAACCCTGTTAAATCACTGGAGGCAGCAATCCGGATCATGAAAGAAACCGGTGCTGATACGCTTAAGATAGAAGGTGGAGAAGAAATAATTGATGATATTAAAAAAATTATCGGAGCAGGTATTCCGGTTATGGGACATTTGGGATTAATGCCTCAATCGATCAACAAATACGGGACCTATACGGTGCGTGCAAAAGATAAAGAAGAGGCCGACAAGTTATTAAGCGACGCATTGCTTTTACAAAAAGTAGGATGTTATGCCATTACATTGGAGAAAATTCCAGCCAAACTAGCCGGTGAGATCACGGATAAATTATCGATTCCCACCATCGGAATTGGTGCAGGACCCCATGTAGACGGACAAGTATTGGTGATGCACGATATGCTGGGCATAAACAATAACTTTTCACCCAAGTTCTTAAGGCGGTATGAAGACCTGCATACCATCATAACAAAAGCTGTGCAGAATTATATCAAAGACGTGAAAGCAAAGGATTTTCCGAACGAACAGGAATCGTATTGATATATAGCATATAATTGATAAAATACCATGATTAATGGGTGTTTACTAAAAGCGAATCATTGATTCGCTTTTTTTGTAGGATAAAAATAAAGTAAATAATCGATAAATTTCAACTCTCTAAAAAACCAACATTCCGGATGATTTGTTAGATGTCCATCAATGTAATACAATAATTTTCAGTAAACCATTAAAATTAAAAAAATTAAAAAAAATCAATTATGAGCACATCACATGTTTACCCGGGAGCATATACGTTGAACGCCTATGTGACCATAAAAGGATGCAGCGAAGCCATAGAATTTTATAAAAGAGCTTTTGGTGCACAGGAAAAGGGCAGGTTACTAATGCCAAACGGACAAATCGGCCATGCAGAAATTGAGATCGAAGGATCCATGCTGATGATGGCTGATGAAAACCTGGAATGGGGAAATAAAAGTCCCCAGACTATTGGAGGGAATCCCATGTCATTCTCTTTATATGTCAGGGACTCAGATACAACATTCCAGCAGGCGCTAAATGCAGGTGCTACAGAAGTAATGCCTGTTGAAGATGCATTCTATGGCGACAGGGTGGGGCAGGTAATGGATCCATTTGGATACAAGTGGATGATTGCTACCCATAAAGAGGATCTGGACTATGAGGAAATGCAAAGACGTTCTGATAAAATGTTTTCTGCCAGGCAATCCAATTAGATTATAACAAAAAAAGCGGATATGTATCCGCTTTTTTTGTTTCGAATCAATTGAGCAATAATTAGGACTATGTATAGATTATAATTATATTTGCAGAGTTAATCATTGTTTTATTAAATAATTTATCCATCCGCTTTCATCTATAAATTAAAATGAATTTAAAAGCTATCATTTGTATTGCAGTTTTATTTTTAAGTATTGCAGTTTTTGGACAACAAGATAACCCATCCAAGGATCTAAATGCTCCTCAATCCAACTCGTTGAATGGATCTGATAATAATGAATTGAGAATAAATCTCTTAATGTCGATTGTTGGTTTACCGGAATTGAATTATGAAAGATTTTTTGCTGATAATATGGGAGTAGGGTTGGCTGTGTCTATTGCGCTGGATAAAGTTGAAAATATATCCACACGGTCCATCATATTACCCTATTACCGTCTTTATTTTGGAAATAAAAAGGCATCGGGATTTTTCATTGAAGGGAATATGGCTATCGTGGGGCAAAAGGAATTGAATTACAGTTACGATTACAATTCTCAGGTTGGAACTTCGTATACAAGTTCTAGTACTGATTTTGGATTAGGTTTTGCTGCAGGAGCTAAGTTTCTTACCCGAAATGGCTTTATAGGGGAAGCCTATTTGGGAATAGGAAGGTTATTTGGTGAATCGATCAATGGTGCTTATCCAAGGGTGGGAGTATGTTTGGGTAAAAGATTTTAGACTGTTATATAAATAAAAAAAAAGCGGATATATATCCGCTTTTTTTATCAATGTCCTGTTGAAACGATCTTAAATAACTTATCATTCCGTCGTATCAACTCACTGGTTTTAATGGAGAAATAAGTTCCCTTATCCACTTTATCCACCGGTTGCAACTGTACCCTGATTTCTTTGACAGTATCTTCATACGCTCCTGTTGTATCCCCTGTGATCAGTATTTCATCACCAACCGACAGGCTTTGGGCTTCGAGCAGGAATTCAGCCACCCCTAGTTTATTGAAATAGTTGGTCACCTTGCCCACATAGATTTTTTTATGGGTGGCTGCCGATCCATAGGTACTGCTCCACTCACCAAGACGCTGCCCCAGGTAGTAGCCGTTCCAGAATCCGCGGTTAAAGACTTTACTGAGCCTGTTGTTCCAATCCTCTTTTTTTACGTCCGTAAAGGTGCCTTCCAGACAGGATTCTATTGCTTCCTTATAGCAGGAAACAACTGCCTTTACATATTCTGCACCCCGTGCCCGGCCTTCAATCTTGAATACCCTGACACCAGCTTTTAGCATTTCGTCTACAAACCCAATTGTTTTCAGGTCCTTTGGGGACATGATGTATTCATTGTCAATCTCCAGTTCAATCTCCGAATCCTTGTCATTGACTGTATATTCACGGCGGCAAATCTGGTTGCAGGCACCACGGTTCGCGGAAAGGTTTTTCTCATGCAGGCTCAGGTAGCATTTGCCGGATACTGCCATACACAGGGCACCGTGGCAGAACATTTCAATGCGTACCGGCTTACCACTGGTACCATTGATATGTTCAGTTTCAATGGATTTGTATATGTCAGCCACCTGGTTCATGTTCAGCTCACGGGCTAATACCACCACGTCAGCAAACTGCGCATAAAACTTCAAGGCTTCTACATTGGATATATTCAGTTGGGTCGATAAATGCACTTCCACCCCAATGCTCCTTGCATACATTAATGCAGCCACATCAGCAGCAATAATGGCCGATACTTCGGATTCCTTGGCTACATCGATGATCTCACGCATTAAAGTCAGGTCATTGTCATACAGGATAGTATTGACAGTCAGATAACTTTTCACATTGTTTTCCCTGCAAATACCGACAATCTTTCGTAAATCCTCGGTAGTAAAATTACTGCTCGACTTACTGCGCATGTTCAGCTTTTCAATGCCGAAGTAAATGGAGTCTGCACCGGCAGCAATGGCAGCGGACAGGCTTTCCCACGATCCCGCAGGAGCCATGATTTCTATATCCTTGACCCCTAAAGGGGAATTTGAGTTGCTTTTATTTTGTATGTAATTCATATTGCTTTTAATAGTCAGTACTAATCCAGTTCTCCGCAATTTATCCCGATTTATCGGGAGGGGTTACGGGTCATTTATTGTATTTAGGAGTCAGTTTATCAATCGTAAAACTTACCCCCATCCGCACCTGTTGATATGGAAAGTTCTTTATTCCATATTGATACTGGGCAAAATAATGTATATTTTTATTGATTTTCGTTATTTTAGCAGCATATACTAATGGGGCATCCCCATAATCGGATCCGTACCCTGCATTGGTATGCATCCAGCCCCAATAGCCTGAAAGGGTATTTTCCAGCTTCCAGTGGTCATTGCCCAGGATAATCTTGCCTCCATACATGGGTGCATCATCCTGAGTACTCTGCCTTTCAGTTTCCCAACACATAAAACCAACATTGGCCACTGCCCTTATTTCACTGATAAGGTTGCTTTTTGTATGAAATGATTTGCCTATTTCCGCATCAAAATAGTATCCGGGTGTATTGAAGTAGCGCCTGTATTGCTGGAAAGTGCCGGAAGCTGTTTTCAGGGTAGTATTCAAAATAATATCCGGTGCAACTTTATTCTCTTTCAACAGGAGTATCCTGGTTTGAAAATAAAGATCCCCATTGGCTTTGCCGGAAGTATTTCCATCCAACATATCGCGTTCAGCACTCACCTGACCGGTCACCTGGTAATGCTCTAAAATAGTGGACCATACTTTAAAGGAAACCCGTTCGGGTATGAGAGGGAACTCGATCTTGAAATACCCGTTTTCAGTCTGATCACCGTGTCCGAAATAATAATCACCCATCAGGCTGATTGTTGTTTTGGCAGGAATGGTGGCATCAGTAAACTCAGGAACAGGGTTGGCATTGGGTCCGAACCACGCAGTGGAATACCGGGCCTGGGAGTATATGCTTTGTAATGAAAGAATTATTAAAATAAGAATACAATTTTTTTTCATGACAGTCAGAATGAATTGTGACTGCAAAGATACGCAATAGTATTTTAATAGTAAATTTGTTTTTCGGTGAGTATGGATATTCAATTTTTGTTTATAAAGCACCTTCCTGATATCTGCTTTTTTTGAATGATATTATAGCTTTTCAATGCCTTATTTATATAGCTGCTAAGTAAGTTTTTGTTCTTTAATAAAATAATTTCTGTTTCAACTAATATTAAATCGTCAATCTTAATTGTAATTGTTTTCATAATCTTGTAAATTATAATTCAAATGAAAATAATAAATGTTTTGATTCAATGCTTATTAGAATCTGTTTAAACTATTTTGAATACAAATAACTATTTTAAAAACATTTCCACCGGAATGACGGAAATTAATTTGTTAATTGTTAATTGTACAATATCAATTAAATTTCTACCTTTGCATTCTTTTTTTGCATAAACATGAAAATTTCAAACATAGAATTTCCCGATAAGCCTTTATTTTTAGCTCCCATGGAGGATGTTACCGATCCGGCATTCCGCCTCCTGTGCAAACGTTTTGGAGCTGATATGGTGTATACGGAATTTATTTCGGCTGATGCGCTAATCCGTAGTGTCAAGCGCACCGAACAAAAGCTGTTCATGCATGATGCCGAACGTCCGGTAGCCATTCAGTTGTATGGTCGTGAAGCGGATGCTATGGCGGAAGCCGCGATTATCGCCGAAGAAGCAAGACCCGAAATTATCGACCTGAACTTCGGTTGCCCGGTGAAGAAAGTTGCCGGTAAAGGGGCAGGAGCAGGGCTGTTGCGTGATATTCCTAAAATGCTGGAGATCACCTCGGCGGTTGTGAAAGCCGTAAAACTACCGGTAACCGTCAAAACCCGCCTTGGGTGGGATGATGACAGCAGGGTGATTGTAGAATTAGCCGAACAATTGCAGGATTGCGGTATTGCGGCTTTATCCATTCATGGACGTACCCGCGCACAAATGTACAAAGGCGATGCTGACTGGAGTTTGATAGGGGAAGTAAAGAATAATCCGCGCATGCATATTCCCATTATTGGGAATGGGGATGTCACCACGCCGGAACGTGCTGCTGAATGTTTCGACCGCTATGGGGTGGATGCTATTATGATAGGCCGTGGATCCATTGGCAAGCCCTGGATTTTTGCCGAAATGAAACATTATCTGCAATATGGTGAGCGAATGACACCATTGTTGTTTGAAGAACAAAAGTCCATCATTAAACAACAAATCCTTGATGCGGTAGGCTGGCTTGATGAACGGCGTGGAATAATTCATTCCCGCAGGCATTTAGCTTCGACACCTGTTTTTAAAGGCATCCCGAACTTCAAGGAAACACGCATCGCCATGCTTCGGGCTGATACCCTGGACGAACTTTTTAAAATAATTGATACTGTTCATGAACAGGAACTTATAGTATAACGTTATCAATTTTTCATATGTACAATTCAAATTTATAATGTAATGAAGAAAATCTTATTCCCAATTATTGCTTTTACGCTTATGACAACAGCATGCAATGCTTCGAAAGAAGCCGCTTTAACTGCAGGCATCGATGTGGCGAATCTGGATACCACCGTATCGCCCACCGTTGATTTTTATCAATATGCCTGTGGAGGTTGGATGAAAAATAATCCACTTACAGGAGAGTATTCACGTTTTGGCAGTTTTGATAAACTGGCCGAAAACAACCGGAAACAACTCAGGGGGTTGATTGAGGAGATTTCTGCTAAACCGGCAACCAAAGGTACTGTGGAACAAAAAATAGGTGATGTGTACAACCTGGCTATGGACAGCACCACCCTGAATGCTGAGGGTTTTAAACCTATTCAGGCTGATTTGAAGAAGATTGGTGAAGTTAAGACAGTACATGATATCCTTCACATCATGCCCGGTTTAATCCTTTCAGGTCTTGATCCATATTTCACCGTCTATGTAGATGCTGATCCTATGAACAGTTCGCTGGAGCTGGTGCAGACCTATCAAAGCGGTATCAGCCTTGGTCAACGCGATTATTACCTGGAAAACGATGCCCATACAAAAGATATCCGCGATAAATATAAAACCCATATTGTAAAAATGTTCCAATTGGTTGGATGTGCTCCAGCTGAGGCACAAAAGAACATGGAAGCTGTCTTGACAATTGAAACCCGGTTGGCAAAAGCAGCGTATGATAAAGTAAAACTGCGGGACCCTCATGCCAATTACAATAAAATGACCCTGGTTGACCTTCAAAAACTGGTTCCTGAGATCAACTGGAATGAATACCTGGGGGCATTGGGATTAAAAAACACTAAGGATATCAGTGTTTCTCAAAAAGAATCGTTGGTTGAGGTAGGTAAAATCATAGCTACGGAGCCCATAGCTGCCCAAATTGCCTACTTACAATGGAAACTGATAGATGAGTCGGCTGCATACCTCAGCGACGCTGTATACGCCCAGAACTTCGATTTCTATGGTAAGACCCTTTCGGGTAAAAAAGAACAACAACCACGCTGGAAACGTGCAGTCGGTACTGTCGATGGTGTCCTGGGTGAAGCTGTAGGCCAGATGTATGCTAAAAAGTATTTCCCTGCCGAAGCTAAGGAACGTATGTTGAAACTGGTGCATAACCTACAGGAATCACTGGGAGAACGCATCAAGGCTTTAGCCTGGATGGGTGATTCAACCAAATTGAAGGCGATAGAAAAGCTGAAATCCTTTTATGTGAAAATAGGTTATCCAGACAAATGGAGGGATTATTCAAACCTTGAAATCGCCAAAGATTCTTATTATGCCAATATTCAACGGGCGAGCAAGTTCGAACACGAATATCGTTTTGCCAAAGCCGGAAAGAAAGTTGATAAAACAGAATGGCAAATGACCCCTCAGACTGTAAATGCCTATTACAATCCTTCTACCAATGAAATTTGTTTCCCTGCAGGTATCCTTCAATACCCATTTTTTGATATGAAAGCGGATGATGCCTTTAATTATGGTGCAATCGGTGTAGTTATCGGACATGAAATGACACACGGCTTTGATGACCAGGGCCGTCAGTTTGATAAGGAAGGGAACCTGAAAGACTGGTGGACTGCACAGGACGGGAAGAAATTTGACGTTCGTGCCAAAGTGATGTCCGATTATTTTGACTCATTAGTAGTTGCACCGGGAGTACATGGAAACGGTAAATTTACATTAGGTGAAAATATTGCCGACCATGGTGGTTTGCAAGTATCGTTTCAGGCATTCAAGAAAGCGACTGCCAATACACCTCTTGCCAACAAAGATGGTTTCACACCTGAACAACGTTTCTTCCTGGCTTATGCCAATGTATGGGCTGGTAACGTTCGTCCTGAAGAAATCCTGAAACGCACCAAATCAGACCCTCATTCATTGGGTAAATGGCGTGTAGACGGTGCTTTGCCTCAGATTCAGGCCTGGTATGATGCATTCGGTATCAAAGCAGGTGACCCTATGTTTGTTCCTGTCGAAAAACGGGTAAGTATTTGGTAATAAATTGATCTTACAATATTAAACAGGCTGTTTCATTTTAGTTGAAACAGCCTGTTTTTTGTAGACCTCACCTTATCCGATGAAGTTATAGAGTGTGTTCTGTACTCCGTATAGCTTTATTTCTTCACCAGTTTACCCGACACGCCATTTAATTTTACAACATATACCCCTTTTTGCAAGGAACTAATATTGATTAATTTGTCGCCTTCCACTTTCTGATTCAACACCGGAATTCCATCTGTGTTATAGATCAAGACCCGATAGTTACTCTCAGATGTATAGATTGTAATATAGTCGTTCGCAGGATTTGGATAGATAGATAAGCTGTTTTCACCAATATTATTAAGTCCGGTTTCATATTCGGTACTAAATGTCAGATCTGCCCCATTGGTAGTTCCTGCCGTATTAACCCCGTTGACCCTGAAATGATACGTTGTATTAGGAGCTAAACCCGTTAGGGCATAACTCACTGCTGTTCCTGTGGTTCCTGTAACCGGACTTTGTATGGCTGTAACGTTTATTCCGTAGGAGGTAGTCAATCCATATTCAAAGCTAACAGCCGTACTGGCGTTGTTCGCATTGATACTTCCGTTGAGTGTTGCCCCGGTGGTGGTGATACTGGATGCTGCCGAAGTAGTAGCTGTTGGTACTGCCGCGGTAGTAGTAAAGGTTAAGTCTGTTCCGTTGGTAGTTCCTGAAGTGCTAACCCCTTTCACCCTGAAATGATAGGTAGTATTGGGAACTAAACTGGTCAGGGCATAACTCACTGCTGTTCCCGTGGTGCCGGTAACCGGACTTTGTGTGGCCGTAACGCTTGTTCCGTAGGAGGTAGTCAACCCATATTCAAAGGTGACAACCGTAGTGGCGTTGTTCGCATTGATACTTCCGTTGAGGGTTGCCCCGGTGGTGGTGATACTGCTGGCAGCATTGCTGGTGGCTATTGGTGCAGCAATATACGTAAATTGATCGGAACTCCCCGTAGCACTTGTTCCTCCGGGAGTTGTAACTGTAACATCTACTGTTCCTAATGAACCTACAGGTGAAATGGCCGTTATCTGGGTGGCAGAATTAACGGTGTAGCTGGAAGCATTTGTTGAACCAAATTTAACCCCGGATGCAGCAGTAAGGTTAATTCCGGTAATGATTACCGATGTTCCTCCCGCTGTTCCTCCGTTTGTTGGCGAAATGCCCGTAATTGTAGGTGAAGGTGCAGCAGCTCCAAACTCAAAGGCACCAATATCAGTAGCTCCTACTCTGTTTAAGCCACGTTGATCTGTAGTTGGTATTGCAACTGAACTATTTGCAACAGTGCTTCCTGCATTTATAGCAACACTTCCGGCAGATAAAGCCAAGGTTAGTGTTCCGTTTAGCGTATTATTCGCTCCAAGTGATGGTGTAGAAGCTATACCGGTACCAAATAAATTCGCCTGGTTGCCTGTTATTGTACCCGTACCCGCTAAAGTTGGTGAATCGTGGTATTCAATAATATTATAACCATTGTCGTATGTATACCCTCCAAAAGCATCATCATAATCGTGATATGTGGTGGATGTACTGGTATTATTTGCAACTATCGTATTTTTAATGTATAATTTACCCGGGGAAGTACTATAACCTCCGATACTAATTCCGCCACCTTCCAGGTAACAAGAATTATTGACAATTGTACAATTCGTAATATAATACGTACCATAAGCAGTACTAATACCACCACCGTATTGAGCACCGGTATTATTATAAATAGTGGTATTTGTAATTGTCATAGCATCTGATGTATTACTGGCTGTTGAGAAATTAATAGCTCCACCCGATGCAGCTGATGCAGGCGTCGTTGTTGACGAATTATTTGATACTGTTGAATTGACAAGAGTCATCGTTGTATATTGTAATTGAATTGCCATGCCTTGCCTTGCCTGATTATTGTGAATATAACAATTTGAAATAGAAATAGTAGCCCAAGATGCCAGTATTGCTCCACCATCGTTCGCAGCTATAAGATAACCATACCTTATTTCCAGATTCTTAATTGTAACATTAAAACCAGATGCTGCATTTGTACCATTGTCAATGGTGAATATTCTACTTGTGTTTCCACCTGCGCTTGTGGCTGCTTGAATCATCGTTTTATCGGCACCTTGTCCCTGAATGGTGATGTTTTTTGCAATTGTGAATCCGGTAGTAGTCGCATCTCCGGTTTCATCAGCATCGGTCAGGGTAAATGTACCTGTTAAATCTATAGTGCCTCCGGCACTGGTCATTGCATAGCCTTTTGTAAATGTTTTGTAGGGACTGGAAGAAGTTCCTGTACCAGTACCGTCGTTCCCTGTGCTTGAATTGACATAGACGGTTTGTGCGAACATGTCTGTTTGACTCCAAATCAGACATAACAACATTATTCCAATTGAAAGTAGTTTTGTTCTCATAAGTTATTACTATTAAAGTTTTTTATTATACACATAAATAAAAGTCTTTCTATTCTTAGTCATACAAATTGTGAATTCCTCTAAAGGCGTAATTTCTATACATCAAAACTTGGGTTAGTTTTCTGTTCCAGTACTTCCCATGGGTAGTGAATGGATAAGCAATTGTATTGAATGAAACGATTGAAATAAAACT
>Ga0302208_10001291_pt1 | contig 10815 bp, 8 predicted proteins | sample II_Fen_E2_3_FD_194577 | JGI IMG/M metagenome (GOLD analysis project Ga0302208, IMG submission 194577) | Peat permafrost microbial communities from Stordalen Mire near Abisko, Sweden - II_Fen_E2_3 | ecosystem: Environmental > Terrestrial > Soil > Wetlands > Permafrost | place: Sweden: Abisko...
GCGTATAACCGATGACCGGCAGGATGGACGGGTTCATCCGCTCAATTTGAATGTCGGTGTTGGCCGGCAGATTGTTCCGAATTTCGGTGATCTTGGATTCGATGCGTTCCAGGTCAAGGTCAATGTCTGAACTCCAGTCCATGAGTGCTGAAATCTCGCAACTGCCTCTGCTGGTGGAGCTTCGCAGGTTTTTAAGGCTGGGCACCTTTTTGATGGCCAGTTCCAACGGGCGGGTGACGGTCAGCATCATCTGATCCACAGGGAGTTCCCCTGCATCGGCGATGATCTTGATTTTAGGAAAGGTTATTTCGGGAAACAGCGAGGTGTGCAACTTGCTGTACGAAAACATCCCACCCAGGATAATCAGTACGATGACTAAGGAAAGCGGGCTTTTGTAGGTGGAAAAGAAAAGCTTTTTCATCGGCTGGTGTTTTCGACAGTTACCTTGGCGGTGTCGGGCAAACCGTAGTTTCCGGTCAGTAGGATTTGGTCGGAAAGCGCCAATTTCGGTGAACGGATCTCAACCAAATCATCGCTCTCTATTCCTTTTTCTATCAGTACTTTAACGGCTTTATTCTTGCCAATCATCTTCATAATCCAAAATTCGCTTTGCACCTCGTTGGTCAGTATGGCTTCTTTGGGCAGTGAAACCGCATTTTTAACGGATTTCCGAATGAATTGTACTCTGGCAATGAGGTTTTCAGGAATGTTGGTGCTTCCAATCACCCGAATGCGGTACCGCTGGGTCTGCGAAACCACATCGACCGTCGGAAGTGCTGCAACCAGTTCACCTTTCACTTTCTGTTCACCAGGCAAAATCAAGGTCAACGTTCTATTCAGGGAAAGGCTGGACTTTAGGGAGTAGGGAAGGTCCAGTATGAATTCCAGGCTGCTCAGGTCGCTAATGGATGCCAATGTTTCGCCGTCCTGCACATAATCGCCGGTGCGAAAATTCAGCTCCGTAATATAACCGGTACAAGGTGCGACAATACTTTTATTTCCATTGAAACGGAAGGAACTGTCTTTTTGGCTGATGGCATTTCCAAGGCTCGAGGCTTCCTTCGTTTGCAAGTTGAAAAGAATCCGACCTTTTCGAACGCAATCTCCAGCTTGAATGTTAACAGCCTGCAAATAACCATTGACAGGAGATTTCAGAAATGTTTTGACCCTAAAAACGGATGTGGCGCTCAATTCCGTCACTTCTTGCATGGATCCAGTCTGAATATGCGTGAGGGTAACCGGCGTGGAGTTATCGGGCTCTGTTTCTTTGGTAGTGTTTCCCTTGCAGGATATCAATACGATGAAAAACAGGACGGGGATGAATTTGCTTTTGAACATGGCAGTTTATTTGGTGCGGTTCCAGTAATTGAGTTCGTTGATGATCTGGTATTTTTCGATGGTGTTTTGCAGGGTCTGGTTTTTGGCTGCAAGGTACTCGCGAATGGAAAACAGATAGTCGGCCATATTCAAGTCTCCGGTTTCCAACAAGCGGTGGTTGGCTTCCATCAAGCTCTTTGCCAAGTCAATTTGTTCGGTTATTTTGGTCGAAATAGTCCTGTTGGCCCTGAGTTGTTGCCATAAATTGCTGATTTGCAGACGGTATTGTGATTGATAAAAGTAGGCATAATTTCGTCTGTCTTGCTCATCCACCAACAATTTTGATTGCTGCAGTTTTCTCTGTCCGCCATCGTACAGGGGCAAACTCACTGAAAAGCCGGCGCTAGCTCCAAAATTCTTTTCTGGTGAAACCGATAGGGAGGAAAGGTAACCGGCGTCGGCATACAGGTTGACTTTGGGCTTGTATTCCAAATCGATCTGCTTCAGGGCGTTATCCAATTTCAAACTGTCCAGTTCATATTGATGGTAAAACACGGAATTGGTATATTCAGGCAACAGGCTTGCCCTCAGCTCGGGATCATCAAGTTGAAAGACCGCAGTATCCGTGACCCCACAAAGCCAGCATAGGGTGCTGAAACTCGCAATAAACTGATTACGAAGCGTTTCAGTTTGAATGTTTTGTTGTTTTTGTCCGACCAAAAAGGATAGGTAATCGGTTTGTTTGTAGGTGCCTGCCTGTGTTAGCGTTTTCAACAGCACATTCTCTTTCTCAAGTTGACGAAGCAATTCTTCATTAAAGTTGCATTCCTGCTGAACGCCATACGTGGCAAGATATTGGTTGGTGATGGTTTTCGTTAGCTCCTGTTCGGAAATCTTGACCGCATTTCCGGTCTTTCGTTTTTGAAGTTCCAGCGAAGCATACTGGTTCTTACGGCTTTTTTGACCTGTAAGCTCCTTACTTACTGCTATTTGTGCGCTGATGTTGTAAATATCGGTCTTGACGGCGTCGTAGCCAATTCCACCAATGACCGGCGCGAAGGTATTGGCACTGACGAAACCGACCTTCAGACCTGTTGTAGCCTTCAACAAAAGGCTGTCCAAGCGGTTTCTTTCGGTATTGTTCCTGACCTCCATCAATAAAGGACTGTTTTTCAATCCTTCCTGAAGGAATTGTTGGAGATTTTTTGTTTGGGCATTTAAAGGAATCACGCAAATCAATGCCAACAGAAAGAAGTGCGTTTTTTTCATCGGTATGGAATAATTCAGTTCATGTTATGAAACAAACAAATGTACTAAATCCAAAAGATTAATTGAATAAATACCCTGCTGAATTCTAAAAGGTATAACCCAATAAAACCTGTAGCCTGTTGGTTTCCGAGATCATACTGACATAGGGCGACACGCCGTCACCAATTTCGTCACGGACTTCCAGGGAAAAATGCTTGAATCGTACGCCAGCGCCTGCAAGAATACCGATTTCATAATTGCGGATTTCATCAAACATGGAACTTTTTCCTTTCAGAACGTAACCATTTGACATTCCTACATTTAAGAAAAACCAGGAAGGTCGAAAACGCACTAAGCTGTTTAATCGAACGTATTGAAAATTGAATGTGACCCAGGAATCCGGATATGTATAACTGACATAGTGCGCTGACTGATAGGAGGAATACATCAGTTCGTTGTAAAACGACCAATCACGAAGCCTGCCTCCCATAGCCATATCGATGGATAAGCCTCCTGTCAGGTTTGTTGATGGGCTGAAGTTTGCTTTGAAATAATCTGTTTTGACGTTGATCGTTGTCATGGAAACACCAGCCACTGCACCTAAGGTGCAGGAAACTTTAGTGTCATTGTTCAGATAAACCGTCTTGATGTGCTGTTGCTTCAAGTATTTTTTAAACAGTTCTTCTAAGCTGGATCGGTTGTAAAGCGTAGTTGGTATGGCTTCCTGCATGGATGGATCGTCCCAGAAATACCGGTATAACTGCCCCAGAAAGCGCATGTTATGGAATTCTTTCCGGTTGGGTTCGTAGGCTATATAGATTTTGTGGAGAAGCAGGCTATAGGTGGAATCCACTTTAATGTAGAAGTGTTCCTTTTCGTTGGTGTCCTTAAAATACAACAACGGTTTTGCACCACCGATGAGGGTTTGTAAAAAAACCGTATCGGAGACCAGATGCAGCGCGGGATCTTTTTGTAAATCACTGTCCCAAAACGGGCTAGTTTCTTTTTGAACGACAGCACACACATAGATTTGATCCAAAAAACCAAATCCAAGAATGTCTGTGGGTCTGTAGTAATTGACAGAACGTTTCTTACTTACTTTGAAGGCAATTTTATCGGGATTGGTAAACCAACCTTCATATTTGACCAATCCGTGAATAGTATCGTGATGGAAATCAATAATGTACCCTGGAAGAAATTGCGTTCTGCCATATGAAATCCTGGGCAACAGGAAAACGATGAACAACAATAGGATGATTCTTCCGACTTTATTCATTTTTGTTGTAGATATCCTGCATGACAAGTCCTGCCAATGTAAAGCCGAATATGGCGGTGATGTGGGCCAGGGTTCCGTTGATGGCGGCCTTGAGGCTGCACCATTCATGATTGGCCAGTTCAGGATCGCCTTCGACTTCCTTGTTTTTGGGGCAAAGGCATTTTTCAGTTCCGCAGGATTGGTTGGCACCAAGGTTGGGTAGCACTTCGTCGCTGTAGACGCACAAGAATTTCTTGGCAGGCATTTCCCCTTTGCGAATGGTACGGCGCATGGCTGCAGCCAGAGGGTCGCCCTTTATTTTCCAGAATTCATCGACACGGATACGGGTTGGGTCCACCTTGAGTGCGGCACCCATGGAGGAATAAAGGACAGCGTTGGTTTTGGTAGCCGTGCGAATGAGGTCTGATTTGTTGCTTAGGCTGTCAATGGCGTCAATGATGTAGTCGAAGTCGCCCAACTTGAATGAATCCCTGCTTTCGGCGTTGTAAATCTTTTGGAGGGCAGTGATTTCGGCATTTGGATTGATTTCCAGCAAGCGTTTCTTCAAGGCTTCGGTCTTGACTTCACCAACGGTGAGGGTAGTGGCGTGCAGCTGTCTGTTGATATTGGTCACGCAAATGCGGTCCGAATCCACAATGGTAAGGTAACGGATGCCGCTGCGTACCAAGCTTTCGGCCGCCCAACTTCCAACGCCGCCGATTCCGAAGATGATCACCTTAGATGCTGCAATTTGTTTCATTTTTTCCGAACCGTACAACAATTCTGTCCGGTTAAAAATGCCTTGTTCCAATCCCATAAGTCGCGTATTTCCTTAAAGGTGGCAAATATCGCATTTTTTGATCTACCATACAAGTTTGCAAAGGATTCCGGCAATCTGTGAATATTGTAAGTTCTATTCAGAATTGTGTAATAGGATACCGATCAATAGGTCATACTTTCGTTCATCCTATAATTTATGAGTTTGCAGCGATGCTAAAAAATTAATTAATACAAGAAAAAATGAAAACAAAAAATCTTTTTGTACTGTTGTTGGTCCTGATGATGAGTGCTCCTGTAGCCTTTTGTGCTCCGGCCAAAACAGAAGCCAAAGTTGAAAACGCCTTGACCGCTGAAGAATCCAACCTCTTAACCAAGCGTGTGGAAGAAATCCGTAACATGGATAAATCGAACATGACTGTAAAAGAAAAGAAAGAGTTGAAGAATGAACTGAAGGAAGCCAAAGAAAATATCAGTAAAAGAGATGGTTACATTTATATTGGAACTGGTACGCTCATCCTTATCATTTTGTTGATCATCCTGTTGTAATTCTTTTCAAATCAGACAAATCGGAAATCGACTGTGAAAATATTAACCGAATTTTTCCGAAAACAAGCAATAGGGCAGGTATTATTAATCTGCCCTATGCTTATTTTGCCCTTGCAGAAGGCATTGTCTCAAGGCTATTTTCAACAAGAAGTCAATTATGAGATTCAGGTTTCGCTGAACGACAAGTGTCAGGAATTGAATGCATTCGAAACGGTAGAATATATAAACCGTTCTCCGGACACGCTTGAATTCCTTATTTTCCATTTATGGCCGAACGGTTATTCAAGCAATAAGACCGCTTTGGCCAAACAATTGACCGAAATGAATGGAAAAAGTACGTTGTTCAGTGATGAGAAACTGAAAGGTTCCATTGATTCATTGGATTTCAAGGTCGACAACCAACTTGTTCGGTGGAGTTTTTTGGACGGGCAACCCGATATCTGCAAGATGATGCTGAATGAACCACTTCATCCGGGTGACACTATTTTTGTGTCAACTCCGTTCCGTGTGAAAATTCCCAAAGGCGTTACTTCCAGATTGGGCCATCTTGGCGAGTCGTATCAAATTTCACAATGGTATCCCAAACCGGCGGTTTACGACAGGAACGGCTGGCATCCGATGCCCTATCTCGATCAGGGCGAATATTATTCGGAATATGGACGTTACGACGTAAGTATCACACTGCCGGCCAACTATGTAGTCGGTGCAACAGGCGATCTGCAGAATGAGCAGGAAAAAACGTGGATGAATGTCCTTGCAGCCGACACTTCCTGGAAAAGCACCATTGATACGGCAGGATTCGAATTTCCAGCTTCCTCCTTGCAAATGAAGACATTGAGGTACACCGAAAACCAAATTCACGATTTTGCCTGGTTTGCAGACAAACGATTTCACGTTTTAAAAGGGGAGGTGAAACTACCGGATTCAGGCAAGGAAATCACGACCTGGGTACTCTGCACCAACAAGCAGGCCAAGCTTTGGAAAGATGCCATTCCCTACATAAACAATGCCGTCATCCGATTCTCCAAATGGATAGGCGATTACCCGTACAATAGTTTCACAGCCGTTCAAAGCACACTGAATGCCGGGATCGGAATGGAGTATCCTGGAATCACGGTAATCGGCTATGTGGATGATGGTTACGGGCTCGACAAGGTCATAGTCCATGAGTTGGGTCACTCGTGGTTTTACAGTGCGCTTGGTTCGGATGAGCGCCGTTATCCATTTATGGATGAAGGCATTACCAGCGCATATGAGGTACGCTACATGGCAGAGCTATATCCCGAAAAAAAACTGTGGGAGCTGTTTTTCACCAATCCCAAACTGGGCAGGCTTTTCTCAAAGACAATGCCTGCCGAACGCATTCACGAGATTCAATGGTTGGTCACCGCCCGCAACAACGAGGAGCAGCCGCTTGATTTGCCCGCCACCGACTATAGTTCCTCGAATTATGGCACGCTAATCTATGACAAGGCTGAAATGGGCTTCAACTACCTGAGGGCGTATCTTGGCGATCCCCTTTTTGATACCGCAATGCACGAATATTACCGATTATGGCGGTTTAAGCATCCCCAACCCGAAGATCTGCATCAATTGTTTGAAGCACAGACAGGTAAGAACTTGGACTGGTTTTTTGTGGATTTCATCGGCACCACCAAACGGCTGGATTATAGCATCGTACGCAGGGAAGGCCTGAAATTGTTGATTAAAAACAACGGAGAGTTGGTATCTCCGCTGGTCATTTCTGGTTTAAGGCGCGATTCCGTCTATTTTGTCCAATGGGAAGAAGGCTTCAAGGGTGAGAAATGGATTGATATACCTCATTCAGATTTCGGGGTTATTAAGATAGACCCATTGCATCAAATGCCTGAATTATATAGGCTTAACAACAATATTCGAAGACTGGGCATCTCTCCGAAGGGCGACCCGATGCATCCGCAATTCCTGTTCACCATCGAAAACCCCGACATTCGGTCGATCATTTATATGCCGGCGTTTAACTGGACCAAAGAAGACGGCATCATGTTCGGTGCGGTCTTGCACAATGGATTGTACTTGCCCAAACCGCTGGAGTACATTTTCACTCCTTTCTATTCGTTTCAAAATAAAGATTTTTCGGGTTATGGAAAGGTTTCCTACAACATCATTCCGTATTCGACGTTTATCCGGAAAGCGACGTTTTCCCTGGAAGGAACGAATTATAGCGCACCCGGAAATCAAAAATATCTTCAGGAAAAAGCCGGCTTGAACTTGGTTTTCAGATCCAAGGAAATGGACAACGTGCCTGTTCAAAAGGCTTTTGCATACTTGATCACCGCATCCGACTTCGCCAAGGTGTTGCTTTCGCAAAAGGCTGAAATGAACACTTTCGTTCAACTGGGATATCAACTTGAAAAGGGGTCCATGGTGAACCCATTCAAGCTTACCAATTCGTTCGAATACAATCGGACCTATCAGAAACTAACCTCCGAGTTCAAATACCGATTCAGCTACAATGGCAGAAACAATGGATTGGACATCCGCTTGTTTGCCGGCGGAATGCTGAAATCAAACGCATCGGCTCCTTTTTATTCCCTTGCCGCCAGCGGCAGAAGCGGAAGTGAACTTTACCTGTACGATGGAGCGTATCCAGATCGTTTCGGCGGTTCATCAGGGAATTTCTTGTCCCGACAAATGACGCTTTCAGAAGGTGGACTCGTTTCACCCATCAATGAAAAGCTTGGCTTCAGCCGATGGCTCGTGTCCTTGTCGATGACCAGCGACCTTCCTGGCAAAATCGGTTTCGTTGAAATCAAACCCTTTGTGAATCTATTATTGAACGATCACGGTTCGGCTACCGGAAACCGATCACCCTTCTTCTTTGAAGCCGGGCTCAAGACCGGCATCTGGAACCTGTTCGAAATCAGTGTTCCACTGGTCGTATCCGGAAATATTCAATCGATGACCGGCTCCTTCAAGGACAGAATCCGATTTTCGTTTTATTTGGACGATTTCACTTCCATGAAGTTTAACTTGGCTGGGTTGGGAATATGAATAATGGGGATTTTTAGTTACGAGGGGTTTTGATTAATTTTGCAAAAAAACAACCAATGCCCATTTCCATAGCTCTAAAAAACACCTTCCGATCACTTAAACATCCCAATTTCCGTCTTTTTTTTGGAGGACAGAGTTTTTCCTTGATTGGCACTTGGATTCAACGCATTGCACTGCCTTGGTTGGTTTATGACCTAACCAAATCAGTGCTTCTTTTAGGTATTGTGGGCTTTGTCGGACAGATTCCGACGTTTCTGTTGGCTCCTTATGCCGGAGTGGTTGCAGACAGATGGAATAAATACCATATTCTATTGGTTACACAGGTCTTATCCATGATGCAGGCAGGCTTGCTGGCTGCATTGGTTTTGACAAATACAATCAACGTATGGAGCATCATTTTGTTGAGTATCGTTTTAGGTTGCATCAATGCATTTGATACACCCGCCCGACAATCTTTCCTAATTGATATGGTCGAAGACAAAAAAGACTTGGGCAACGCCATCGCCCTTAATTCTTCCATGTTCAACGGGGCAAGGCTTATAGGACCCTCCATCGCTGGAATACTGATTGCTACAGCCGGTGAGGGCATTTGTTTTCTCATCAATGCAATCAGTTATTGCTTTGTTTTGGGTTCCCTGCTGTTGATGAAAGTCACTCCAAAAATTAAGATACAGGAGAAGATGTCGGTATTGAAAGATTTTAAAGAAGGATTGGCGTATTCGCTTGGAATTGCACCCATTAAATTTACACTTTTATTGCTCACCATTATTGGTCTGTCTGGAATGCCATATACTGTTTTGATGCCGGTTTTCAGCAGGGAAATACTTCATGGAGGTGCTCACACTTTTGGATTCCTGATGGGAGCAGCTGGTTTGGGTGCCCTTTTCAGTGCCCTTTTTCTAGCCACTAAGAACACTTTCAATGGAATAGAAAAATATATCGGATTCGCATCGGGAATTTTTGGTACGGCACTCATCTTATTTTCATTCTCACGTTCCTTTTTTCTTTCCATTTTTTTAATGGCCGTTGTTGGATTTAGCATGGTCTTTTTGACAGCTTCCTGCAACACATTGTTGCAAACGGTTTCTGATGACGGCAAACGTGGGCGTGTGATGAGTTTGTATACCATGGCCTTTATGGGAACTGCACCCTTTGGCAGCCTATTGGCCGGAAGTCTCGCCAAAGTAGTGGGAGTGCCCTATACCTTTCTGATAGAGGGCTTTTGCTGTATTGTCGGCGGCCTGATTTTCTTCAGCCGACTTCCACAGATTTCGGCGGCAATTCGCAGAAATAGACTTTAAAAGGCTATCGAGAATAGTCTTACTTCGAAGCTAATTGAAGGGTAACACGGGTTGGGAATTTAAATTTGATTCCCACATAGTCTAAAAGTTGTAAGAAACTAGAATGCTGTTGCTCCGAGTTTGAGCCCCCAGGCCAGGATAAGGCGACATACCACCACCAATGGCATATCTAGACTCAAAAGTGATATGCTTGTATTTAATCCCCGCTCCGAAAACCAATCCTAGTTCCATGCGATAGATTTCATTCAAGGCCTTACCCGTTTCGTTCCAATCTGAATTGTTTTTTGAAATGCGTTCTTGTTCATTGATTTCATGGATAATACCTCCAATCGAAATACCTCCATTTACAAATAAACACCCATTTTGTAGGAGTATCCGGTATCTTAAGAGGTTGTACATTTTGAGATAACCAAAATCCATGGTTGATTTTATTAAATCATAGCCATCATCGTAATTACCTTCGAACTTATACGTAGAATATATAAGTTCACTATACAACGCCCAACGGCCACGATTTCTCGGTTCCACAAATTCGATAAAAATACCGGGCGTAAATGTTAATCCCTGTGAATATTTCGGGATAACAAATTCAGGAAAATCGGCGCCGGTGAAATGAATGCTATTGATGGTTGCTGCTGCGGTCAATCCATAGTTTATATTGATCTTTTCCCTTTTATGTTGGTTCGACATGGTTGCTTTATCGAACTTGTTATAGGAATTGAAAACTGCAGTCAGACTGTGAATATCATACGTAACATTTTGAATGTATTTTTGCATTTCTGGTCGGTCGCTCATGTAATAAAGCAACTGACCGATGTATTTATTCAACGTCCTAACGGTGGGTACATCTTTTGCATCATTATAAAAAAGCTTATAAACCAAGAGTGTATAAATACTACCTTCCTTTATATAGAACAAATTTTCCGTGGTGGAACCCTTGTAATGATAAAGGCTTCGAGGCCCTGTGACAAGAGCCCTAAGAAAAACAGATTTTCTTGTTAATTGCAATGTGGACTCGTGGCTTAGCCAATCAAGTTGACGGGAACTATTTTCAATATCGACCTCTGCACCTACATAAGTATCACCATCGACTTGGAACATTTTGATATCGGAAGGCCTGTAAATGACCACTTTATCATTCAACGTACTGTAAAACTGTATGGAATCAGGGCTTTGGATCCAATTCTGATAATCAACCATTCCAGTGAGAGTGTCACCGATTGAAGTGACAACCATGCCGGACATGAAATTTTCTTTTGCTTGAATCCAAAAGGAAACAGTCAAAATCATTGATAATGCTAAAAGTCTGTTTGACATTTAAGAACGTTTAAATTA
>Ga0302208_10001293_pt1 | contig 10808 bp, 9 predicted proteins | sample II_Fen_E2_3_FD_194577 | JGI IMG/M metagenome (GOLD analysis project Ga0302208, IMG submission 194577) | Peat permafrost microbial communities from Stordalen Mire near Abisko, Sweden - II_Fen_E2_3 | ecosystem: Environmental > Terrestrial > Soil > Wetlands > Permafrost | place: Sweden: Abisko...
TACTACTTACTATTAACTACCTACTTCTTCAAAAGTTCATTTGCAAATTCAATCAGATTCACTCCGGAAAAAGTTCCTGATGTCATCAACAATAAAGCCGAGTTGTCATAATTCAATTTTCGTAGTTCTTGTTGTAAAGCTTCGGAGTCAGTAAAAACTGTTACATTTCCCCCTCCAAAAGCCAATTTTACTTGCTCAGGATCTATATCTTTCAAGTGTTTATGCAGAATTACCTCAGGATTATAGTATACAAATGCAACATCAGCTTCTTCCATGCACCCTGCATATTGAGGTAAAAACTCTTTAGTTAAACTGCTGAATGTATGCAGTTCCATACAGGCAATCAGTTTGCGGTCGGGATATTGATGTTTTACAGCTTTCACTGTTGCTTTCAGTTTTGAAGGTGAATGTGCAAAATCCTTATAGGCAACAGAATTACCCACTTCACTGATCTTTTGAAGACGATTAGAAGCTCCTGGGAATTCCGAGATAGCTGAATAAAACTGTTCGTCAGTTACTCCTATCTGCCGGCAGGCTAATCTGGCAGCATTCAGGTTCTGAAGGTTGTGCTCGCCAAATATTTTCAAGGACACTTCGCCATATTTAGTAATCAGGAAAGTAATTCCATCCCTGACTTCATATTCAGGGGTATTGTATGGGAATGGAACAATATCACGACGCAGATGCCGTGCAATTTCATTCAGGTTTTCATCTCCATCAAAGTAGATAAGCCTCCCCTGTACTTCCATAAGTTCTGTGAACTTCCGGAATTGCTCAACATAATTCTCAAATGTTGGGAAAACATTGATATGATCCCATGCAATACCGGTAAGTACTGCGATATGTGGTTTGTATAAATGGAATTTCGGACGACGATCGAGTGATGAGGTCAAATACTCATCACCTTCAAAAACAGCTATACGTGATTCGTAGGAGAGTTTCACCATATTATCAAATCCTTCGATCTGGGCACCGACCATGTAATCAGCATCTATCTTCAATTGTTTCAGAACAAACAATATCATGGCTGTAGTTGTTGTCTTACCATGGCTCCCTCCGATCACAATTCGGGTTTTACTTCGGGTTTGCTGGTAAAGATATTCAGGGAATGAATATATTTTCAATCCCAGTTCTTTAGCGCGAATGAGTTCCGGATTGTCAGCGGTAGCATGCATACCTAAAATAACAGCATGTAAGCCCTTGTTAATTCGTTCCGGGAACCAACCCATTTTATCAGGCAACAGGCCATTTTCTTTTAGACGACTGCGTGAAGGTTCGAAGATCTCATCATCCGAACCGGTCACTTGAAAATTATCTTTTTTACTGATTGCAATGGCTAAGTTGTGCATGGCAGCTCCACCGATGGCAATAAAATGTACTCGTTGCATATGATTGGATGATGAATATTTTTACTTATTTTTGTCGAAATTTAATTAAAACACAAATGTACAAAAAAGTTCGTCAAGTATATATAGATTGATTGTTCCATAAGGATATATTAATTGAAAGTTTGGAAAGTTTAGTTTCTATTACAATCAATCAAATCAACACATTCTACTTTTTTTACTCATTAAACAGATTGTCTAAAATGAAAATTCATAAAATTGAGGCAGGTTCTTTCCAAGTTGATGGAGGAGCAATATTTGGAGTTGTCCCTAAAAGGGTCTGGCAAAAAAGATATCCTTGCAATGATGAAAACTTCTGTCAGTTAAACATGCGTTGTCTTCTGATTGACACCGGTGACAAACGTATATTAATAGATACTGGGACCGGGAATAAGCAATTAGAGTATTTAAAATACTATGAATTCAAAGGTGTAATCAATTTTGAATTCGAACTTAATCAACTGGGATACCGGTGCACTGATATCACGGATGTGATCCTTACTCATCTACACTTTGATCATTGTGGTGGTTGCACTCAATTTAATGAGGATCATACACAAATTGAATTAACTTTCCCAAAGGCCATGCATTGGGTGGGAGAAGAACAATGGAAAAATTTTCTGTCCCCCAATGTACGCGAAGGGGACTCCTATTTTGCAGAAAACATGTTACCTGTCCAGGAAGCAGGGAAACTTAAGCTGGTAAGGGAGAATCAATGGATCTGCCCGGAAGTGGAAGTGAGGATTTTCAACGGCCATACCTTGGGCCAGCTGGTGAGCTACATCCATACCGGTGTCAGGACATATGTTTATGTGGGGGATGTTATTCCTATTGCAGCCACAGTTCCAGTATCCTGGATTTCTGCTTTTGACACCTATCCCATTACAGCTATGAATGAGAAGAAAGTATTACTTGATGAAGCTTCTGAAAAAAATCAAATCCTGTTTTTTGAACATGATGCGTATACCGAATGCTGTACCATCAAAGAGATGTATGGCAAATACCGTCTTGACGAAAGCTTCCCTTTATAAACCTGGATTATACTGCAAAATAAGCTTCCAGTTCTTTCAGGGTGTCAGCATCTGTATTTAAATCTTTCACTATTTTACCTTTCTCAAGGACTACTATTCGTTTGCAGACTTCAGTAATGTGATTTAAATCATGGCTTGAAATAAGCATAGTCATATTAAACCTGACCTGCAACTCCACCAGGAACCGTTTCAACCGGATTTGTGAAGAAGGATCGAGGGCAGTAAAGGGTTCATCAAGAATCAATATCTTTGGATCCCCGATCAGGGCTGCTGCAATACCAATCTTCTTTTGATTTCCTTTCGAAAAATCACGTATCAATTTTTTGGAAACAAGTATTTCATCATTAAAAAACTCTTTCATTGATTCCATAAAAAGGACAATATCTCCTTCCGATTTGTCATGCAATTTTGCTACAAAATTAAAGTATTCTTCCGGGGTAAGAAAGTCTATTAGGAAACCTTCGTCCAGAAAGGAACCAGTTATTGTTTTCCAGGCATCATTGCGCATAACCTTTTGTGAATCAATTTCCACTTCACCGGTAGTTGCCTCAATCAGGTCAAGGATCAGGCGAAAAAACGTAGTTTTTCCGGCTCCATTATTTCCTACTAATCCAAAGCTTTCTCCCTGGGGAATTCGGATTGCAGGTATATTCAAAACGGTTACCCCGTTATATGCTTTTTGTAAATCGGTTGCGTGGATCATATAGTGGTTGGTTGATTGGTTGATTGGTTGATTCGTTAATTAGGTGACTGATTGGTTTTTTAGAAAAGTTGTAAATAGTATTTATGGTTTTAATTCAAAACAGTATATCTTCATTAAATCATATCTTCCTCAAATCATATCTTTAAATCACTCCCCTTCTCTAAATCCTTCCGCCATCTTGTATTTCCTTCTATTAAACTGATTGACGCAAAGGGTAATTAATGAATTACGGAATAACACACCGGTCATACCTAACAGAGCCAGACTCCAAAGGGCAACGGTAATAGAGAAAAGTGCAGATAGGGCATACACAATCAGGATCGGTAAAAACATGACTGGAAGTATGATAAGCATACTTTTATAGGAAGTCCCCTGATAATTCATGGCTGATGATTTGGATAAATCAATTCGGGTATTCTTAAAGGTTGCCATATAAATCAGAAAATAGACAGTCACACCAATATTAAACAAAAACGCTGCTAAATGTAAGTACACAATTTTCATCCCAAAGAAAAAGTAAGGGGTTGTCAATACAAAACAAATAACATTAAATCCAAGTAACAGAAAATAATTTGCATTGATATATGATCTTACCGGAATATTTTTCGTCATGATAGTATCGAAATATGAACCATCCCAACTGATGACCCATTGCCCAAGCATCAACATCAGAAAACCGGTAATAAACATCGCTACAAAGAATAGCATACCATTATTGTCAGCATATACTTTATTGGTATAAAAAAGCAATCCATAAAACAAGAAAAGCACCGACATGTACAGAATACTTTTTGTACGCTTATGTCTTAAAATCAATTTCAGTTCAAGGGTAATAAGTTCTCCGATGATACCAAAGCGGTTTAGGAAGGATATGTCGGCAGCAACCGTTTTATCTCCTTTTATTTTGCTATTAAACTTTTCAGGATAAAAATTAGTTGCAAAGAACCACTTGTTCAACAGATAAGCACCCACCACAGCACATACGGGAAGGATCAAGCCTATTGGATTAAACAGAATAAAATCAAAAACTATCCTGGAAAGGGTAAACAGTGAAAATACCTTGAAGTATTCCAACGCGGCAATGCATGGGATGACCAGGATGATCAACAGAAATGAATATAATCCGGTACCAAACTTTCTCTTCAGGAAAGCTGCCATCAACGAGTTGAACCATATCAGGGAGATAAAGATCAAAATAAATTTCAAGGCTATAAAGACGTTATAATACCCTACTACCGATTTTAGGGCAAAAGGTACAACCACTAATAACAGAAAATAGTTGAGTGGACTGGCAAGAGGCTTCAACATAAGGAAGTTTATCAATGTCGAGCGTTTTATCGGCAGGACCTGATAGGGTGGTAAATTAAAGGTGTTCAATGGCTGCATTAAAAACCGGAGGCCTAATCCGGCAATCCATAAATACAACATGGCTCCATTAAACAATTGCATTGGATTTAATGAATTATCCGCCTTTTCAAGTATGCCATTCAACGAGAAACCCAGAAATAGGAATATAACCGCCATATAGAGCGCAAAAAAGCCAAGCATAATGTTTACTGCCAGGTTCTTATAAAACCCTTTTGCCCGGTAACTCTTTTTCCACTGCTGTTTCAGTAAGTCAGGTATCAACATAAGTTTGTCTTTTATTTACTTTCGATGGCAAAGATATATATTTTAATGCAAATATTTCACTTAATTTAAAATGGAATACTAATTTTAAATTCTACTGCAATCATTCCTTCCGGCCTCTTCCTACCTTCTATTTTCTACCTACTGCCTACTACCTACTATTTTCTACCGACTACCTACTAGTATCTATTTTTCTTCCTTAAACCATCCAGCGTACATGGCATAATTATGAGCAATCTTTTGGTTCATTTCAATCGTTTGACTCGGCTCTACATTCTTAATAAATTTAGCAGGGACTCCTGCCCAAAGGGTATAAGGCGGAATAATGGTATTGCTCAGCACCAGTGCTCCGGCAGCTACAATAGCCCCCTCTCCCACTACGGCATAATCCAGTAAGATTGCACCCATACCTATCAAGGCATAGTTTTCTATCTTTGCTCCATGCACCGTCACGTTATGCCCGATTGAAACATAATCGCCAATTTCTACTGTTGATTTCTGGAATAAGGTATGCAATACCGATCCATCCTGGATATTCACGTGATTCCCGATTCGTATGGAATTTACATCACCACGCAACACCGCATTAAACCACACGCTGCAGCCTTCACCCAGTATCACATCACCAACTACTGTTGCATTTTCTGCCAAATAACAATCCTCTCCTATTTGTGGAGTAAAACCTCTCACTGATTTCACTAAAGCCATAATAATTTAATTCATAATTAATAATGCCGAATTCATAATTAGGTTCGTAGTATATTCGCCCTAATTGAAGTGCAAAGATAAAGCACCTGTTAGAATATAGAAATATCTAAGCACTTTATTTTAAACAAAATCAGATTCTTTTCCTCAATAGCCAGTAATATTAACAATACGTTTGGTATTAATCATAAGAATGTGTAGTTTTGAGGCCCGAAATAATTCAATTCAGAACCATGATAAGATCAACAATTTTAATGATTACATTATCTTTAAGTCTTCTATCCTTCAGTCAACAGAATGAGATAAAAGATGTCACTCCTGCAATTTTGAAAGGTATAAAAACTGATGTTGAAATGAAAGCTATTCTATTTAAGGCTACTCTTTTAAAAGCAGAAATGACACCTGAACAAATTGAGTTTTCGGTTGATACTTTTAAAATTGAACAGATAGCTGCTAAAAGAATTGAAATAGATTATTCTACTTTGGGAATGAACAAAGCCGTAAATGAATTAACGGCATTGTATGATAGCCTGTTAAATAAGTATTATCTGAAACTGTCAAAATCATTGAAGGCTGAAGACAGGAAAGTCTTGGTTTCAGCACAAAGAGCCTGGATGAACTATCGTGATGCGGAAGTCAAATTAATATCGACTATGACAAAAGAGGAGTATTCGGGAGGTGGATCCATACAATCGAATATTGCAACCTTAAATTATAATTATTTGGTCAAACACCGTACAATTGAAATCTTCAGTTATTATGATGGCATCAGAATAACTGAAGATTAGTATATAATTTTGATTACTTTAAACAAAAAGACCGCTTCGTGCTACGAGGCGGTCTTTTTGTTAGAATTTCAGGGGGTGAATGAAAGTCACCCCCTGACTTTGTTCTATGATTAATCTTTGAATTTAGCACATAAGTACTCACGGTTCAAGCGGGCGATATGCGAGATAGAAACGTTTTTAGGGCATTCTGCTTCACAGGCACCGGTGTTGGTACAGTTACCAAAACCAAGTTCATCCATTTTAGCTACCATCATTTTAGCACGATGGGAAGCTTCAACCTTTCCTTGTGGAAGTAATGCCAACTGGCTTACCTTAGCAGCAACGAACAGCATTGCCGATCCGTTTTTACAGGCAGCAGCACAAGCACCGCAACCGATACATGAAGCAGCGTCCATTGCTTCATCAGCAGCCACTTTCGAGATTGGAATTGCATTTCCATCAGGTACACCTCCGGTATTCACCGATACGAAACCACCTGCCTGAATAATTTTATCATAGGCACTACGATCCACCATCAAATCCCTGATAACAGGAAAAGCAGCCGAACGCCAAGGTTCCACCGTGATAGTTTCACCATCCTTGAAGTTACGCATATGTAACTGGCAAGTGGTGATTTCACCATCAGGCCCATGAGGTTGTCCATTGATATACATACTACACATACCACAGATGCCTTCACGACAATCGTGATCGAAAGCAATCGGTTCTTTGTGTTCGCTTACTAATTGCTCATTCAGCTCATCAATCATTTCAAGAAATGAACTATCGGTGGATACATTATCCATTTTATAGATCTCAAATTTCCCTTTGATTTTTGCGCTTGCCTGACGCCAGATTTTTAACGTTACATTTATACTTTTTTCCATGATGTAATAAGTTACGATTTATAATTACGTTGTTGACGGTGAACAAACTCATACACGAGTTCTTCTTTCAATAACTCCGGTTCGTTCCCTTCTCCGGCAAATTTCCAGCAAGATGCAAATGCGAAATCTTCGTCATTACGTAATGCTTCACCTTCAGGTGTCTGGTATTCTTCACGGAAGTGGCCACCACACGATTCTTCACGCATCAGTGCGTCACGTGCCATTAATTCGCCAATTTCGATAAAGTCAGCCACACGAAGTGCTTTTTCCAATTCGTTATTTAAATCAACTTCTTTTCCCGGAATGTAAACGTTGGTCCAGAATTCTTTCCGTACAGCTTTGATTTTTTCCAGAGCTGTTTCCAGGCCTTCTTTGTTACGTCCCATTCCCACAAAGTCCCACATAATCAAGCCCAGTTCGCGGTGGATCGAATCTACCGTGTGTTTACCCTGGATACTCATCAGTTTTTTGATTTTATCGTTTACAGCTTTTTCAGCTTCTTCAAATTCAGGAAGGTCCGTACTTAAACGGGGTACCTGAATCTGATCGGCCAGATAATTCTGGATAGTATATGGCAATACGAAATATCCATCTGCCAATCCCTGCATCAGGGCAGAAGCACCCAGTCGGTTAGCACCGTGGTCTGAGAAGTTAGCTTCCCCGATACAGAACAATCCTTTTACCGATGTTTGCAGTTCATAATCCACCCAGATTCCACCCATGGTATAATGCATAGCCGGGTAAATCATCATGGGGGTATGGTAAGGATTTTCATCCACTATTTTTTCATACATTTGGAATAGGTTGCCATACCGGGAGCGTACTACGTTTTCACCTAAGCGGTTGATAGCATCGGAGAAATCAAGATACACGGCCAGGCCTGTATTTCCAACTCCAAAACCTGCATCGCAACGTTCTTTGGCGGCACGTGAAGCGACATCACGGGGCACCAGGTTACCAAAAGCAGGGTAACGACGTTCCAGGTAATAATCACGATCGCCTTCAGCCAGATCAGTTGCTTTTTTCTTTCCCGCACGGATAGCTTCAGCATCTTCTTTGTTCTTAGGAACCCAGATACGGCCATCATTACGAAGTGATTCCGACATCAATGTCAGCTTCGATTGTTTGTCACCGTGTACCGGAATACAGGTAGGGTGAATCTGCGCATAGGCCGGATTTGCAAAATAGGCACCTTTCTTATACATCTGAACTAATGCCGAACCGTTTGAATTCATGGCATTGGTGGACAGGAAAAAGGTATTTCCATAACCTCCTGAACCCACGACTACGGCATGGGCAAAGAAACGCTCTATTTTACCCGAGATTAAGTTACGGGCAATGATACCGCGGGCACGGCCATCGATCACTACCACGTCTAACATTTCGTAACGGGAATATAATTTGACGGCACCTTTACCGATTTGACGGCTAAGGGCTGAATAAGCGCCTAATAATAACTGTTGTCCGGTTTGTCCTTTTGCGTAGAACGTACGGGATACCTGAGCTCCACCAAATGAACGGTTGTCTAGCAATCCACCATATTCACGGGCAAAAGGAACACCTTGAGCCACACATTGATCGATAATGCCATTCGACACTTCAGCCAGACGATATACATTGGATTCGCGGGCACGGTAATCACCCCCCTTGATTGTATCGTAGAACAAACGGTAAACCGAGTCACCATCGTTTTGATAGTTTTTTGCTGCATTGATACCACCTTGTGCTGCTATGGAGTGTGCACGGCGAGGGGAATCCTGAATACAAAAGTTTAATACATTAAAGCCCATCTCGGCCATGGAAGCAGCCGCCGAAGCACCTGCCAGTCCTGTACCTACCACAATAACATCCAGGCGACGTTTGTTGGATGGATTGACCAGTTTTTGATGTGCTTTGTAATTGCTCCATTTTTCTGCTAATGGTCCTTCTGGGATTCTAGCATCTATTTTAGTTGGTTCTACCGAAGTAGATTCTTGTTTCTTTGCCATATTCTTAGTTACTTTTTTTCGTTTTACAATTTACCATTAAATGCAAGAACCACATCCGAATAGATAATACAATGGAATGGACATAAACATTAAAATCACAATGGTTGAAACAATATTACCTATGACTTTTACTCTGGGGAACCAAACTTTATTATTAATCCCGAGGGTTTGTAATGAACTCCAGATACCATGAGTTAAATGAAGCCATAAAGCAGTAAGCCAGATCAGGTAAAGACCACAATAAATCTTGCTGGCGAATAATGCCTGAACATAAGCAGCCCCATCAGCCGGTTTAAATTCACCGGTTTGAATTCCTGTTAATTCAGCAAACTGCATCTTGTACCAGAAGTTGTAAAAATGTAAGGCCAGAAAACCGAAAATGATTAATCCCAACACAAACATGTTTTGAGAGGTCCATTCCACACTCTTTTGATTCTTGGTGACAGCATATTTCTCGCTCCCACGGGCACGCATGTTTTGAAAAGTCAAAAACAAAGCATACAAAATGTGAATCACAAATCCACCTGCCAAAACGGCTGTACCTAATACTGCATACCAATTCGCTCCCAAAAATGCACATATGGCATTATATCCTGATGGAGATATGATCACCACGATATTCATGAGACTGTGAAACAGTAAAAACAGCACGAGAAAAATTCCCGAGATACTCATAATAAGCTTTCTCCCAATTGAGGAATCAATTAACCACATAGATTTTTGTTTTAGTTTGTAATATGTTTATTAAAGTAAGTTTTTTGTACAATGCGCGGGCAATATTAAACCATAAAGAGCTTATTCTGTTTGCTTTAACAACAATAAATGTCTTTTAGTAATTTTACGCAAAAGTAATGCATTGATTTCAATGCTGCAAGCTATTACGGAAAAATTTCTTTAATAACTCTAATCCCTGAATGAAAGGCATTATGGCAGAGAGGAATAATTCGAATTTTTTATTGTGAAAAACACAAAGATAAAGTATGCACATCAATTACCACTATAATTGAATGAAAATAATGTGAAAGAAATTCCTTGCATCTCTTTTTTAAGGATAATAATAGTTTCAACCGGTTTTATTATCGGCCATAATGATTATTTAAACCACAAAAGCAATATTGTTCCATAAGTTGGATGACAATATTGCTTTTATTTTATTTTGTACCTATTGAAGTTATCTCTTTTTATTGTATCATTCTATTGTGTTCACCTGTAATTGTTTCGGTAATGGCTTAATTCGACGTATTCAGACTTCCACCACTTCCCCGATAAGAGCCGCCGAAGAAGCACTCAAAATGTGTACCTGAATGATTTCACCAATTCGACGTCCAAGCCGTGGAAAGATAACAACCTTATTTTGCGAAGTACGACCGAATAGTTGCTCTTTCGATTTTTTGGAGAAACCTTCTACCAACACTTCGTAAGTACTACCTATGTCGAGTTGATTTTTCTTATTCGTAAGTTCCCGTTGAATATCAATAATTTCGGCAAGTCGTCGTAGTTTCTCTTCTTCCGGAATATTGTCCGGTAAATTCTTAGCTGCAAATGTTCCCGGACGCTCAGAGTATTTGAACATAAAAGCCAGATCAAAATTTACTTCACGTAACAGTGATAGCGTTTCCTGATGGTCCTCTTCTGTTTCGTCGTGGAAACCGCAAAATACATCGGTGCTAATTGAAGCTTCAGGTAAAATACGACGAATAGCCGCTACACGGT
>Ga0302208_10001298_pt1 | contig 10782 bp, 3 predicted proteins | sample II_Fen_E2_3_FD_194577 | JGI IMG/M metagenome (GOLD analysis project Ga0302208, IMG submission 194577) | Peat permafrost microbial communities from Stordalen Mire near Abisko, Sweden - II_Fen_E2_3 | ecosystem: Environmental > Terrestrial > Soil > Wetlands > Permafrost | place: Sweden: Abisko...
CCATCCGTAGTAAGTGCCAATGTAACGTACTGATTTTTCATTATTTTCTTAAACACTAATGGATAAGGAGATATACCTTCTACAGATCCTTCATCATAGTAGCCATTTGTTTTAAACTCATAAGTTTTATCACTTGCAGATATGAAAGAATTAAAATCTGTGGAGGTTATTATGTTTTGACCTATTGATGGACAAAAAGGTTGTTTTGTCAAAGTTGATTTAGAAACAGCCGCAACATTACGTATGTTACCATTGACATCTACAACTCTATCCCCTACATTAACATCAATCTCTTTACCATTCACCCTAAAGCTAGTTGTGGTATTAGTATTCGTTACTGTAAGCGGATATTTATAAAGAATATTCATATACAGTTCAGAATAAGAACAACCAATCTGTTTAATATTGGTAGCAGTATTTGTATGTTTATCAACATAGATGTTGAACTGTGTGTCTGCTACAAATAAACGTTTAGGAACTGCTGCGAAGTAAGGTGTTTTAGATGTTACATATAAGTTAGGCTTATAAGGATTTAAATCACTTATTCTACCGAATACCCCTGTTGGCGTAGTGAAGTTTGCGTTAGGAGTTATTTTATAGTTAGCTCTTGAGTCACCTTTACCATACCAGCAACCATCTCTGGAGCTATCGTTAGCATACCAATATCCGTCGCTCATTAACGCAGCGTATGAATTCAAATCAGTACACGCTAATGCCGTTGTTTTCCAGCCTATGGTAGAATTATAGGTAGCGTTTACAGGATCTATTGCGTTAGGAGATATGTATAAACCATTTGAAACAGTTTGTAAAGCATGGCCATAAATAAGATAATATAAATGGGTAGCGTGTATACCTAATGATGTAAAGTTTAAATACGTAGTACTGGTCGCTAATAACGCACCAAATTGAAATAATGAGTTAGTACCGGCTACTTTAACGAGATTCGTTGTTTGTTCAATACACACGGTACCATAAATATTGTTTTCATCTCCTACGAAGACAGCATCTACTACACTTAGTCCTGTACTTACAAAATTTGCTGCTGTTGTATTATTACCTGTACCTAACTGGCTATAGGTATTAATACCTTTTACATATAATGTATTTGCTTCTGTACTAATACACCCTATAACAGGTAAATCTGCATTTGAGCCTCTTACGATTCTCCAAACACGTACAGCAATTGCTGTAATATTAGTAGCAAACACATCATACATATTATTGTCATTACCAATAATCCACCTGTTGTAGAAATCAATAACGATCGTTTGAGTTTTTCTCCATGTATTCATAGTTGGTGTTGTATACCCTGTGGCATAGAAAAACGGAGCTGTGTTACCTATAGTCCATAAACAACCTGTGCTATCAATAGCATAACCTGATCCAGCTATATGTGAATTAAAATAAACATACTTTGCTTTAAAAGGTAACTTAATAAAGTTACATGTATCATCAAGATACTTTTTACCTTCTTCAGCATTAAACTGCACACTAGGGTTATACTTAGTAAATGCACCATAGTATAGTGTCCCATCACTCTTAACAACACATCCTGTACTTGCAGCATTACCATGAGTATTATCTGCATATATTTTAGAAGTTGTGTTATCAAAAACATACTCTCTCACACCATCATCAACAACCGTGTCAACAATAACTTCATCGCCTATTTCATTAATAAGCATATCACCTGATTTGATTTTAAAACCTCTGTCATCTACATATAATGTACTGGTAGTAGATGTTTTAGTATGGTTTAAAATATCAACCATAGCAGCACCTGCAGTAGCACCATTATGTGTATCAGCAGCTGTTCTAGCAATAAGGTTACCTGATCTAAGTCTATAAACATCTTCAACCCAGTTGGTTGTTATGGTACCATTGACGTTCTTAGCAGTAATAGTTTTACTATAAACAGGACTTGTCGCTACAGCTGAAGTTAAACTATAATTACTGATAGTTATAGTCGCTTGAGTATCTGCTGTTACAGCTGGGAGTGACCATTTTAAAGTATTGCCTGTTCTGACGATTGATCCAAGAGTTACATTAATGGTATACCCTTGTAGATCTGTTTTAGAAGAATAATTGCTTATTGTCAATGTAGATGTATTAAACTCATATCCAATTGAATCACCTGCTACAACAGGAACTACTAGTTGTGTCAATCCTGTAATAGTAAAAGGTGAAGAGAATTTACCATGCAATACTGCAGAAGCTCCATAGACAGCTGTGTACCCAGCAGCAACATACAATGTTTGATTATAATCAGGTGTTATAACCGTACTAACATAACTATTTGGTACTATCGTCATGTTATTATTGACAGGACTAAGACTTTCCCATGTTGCAGTCCCGGCATCAAATGCAGCTATCTTAGTATTAAGATCAGCAAGAGATGTTCCATAAATAAAATATAAACCATAACTAGTTAGCGCCACGCCATCTTTTTCAGTATAACCGTATCCTGAGATATCCCTAAAACGTACATCTTTATAAGGAAATCCATTCTGATCAATAGCTGATATAGGTACAGTATTCAAAACTGGAGCATCTATAATAATACCTTTACCAGTAGCTGAAACTACGCCGGACCATTCACTAACATAGAGTGGAGTATTATATCTACATTTGATAAAGTATTTTACACCTATACCTGCCGCTATTGTTATAGCCTCAAGATTAATAATATCTGTGCTATCTAAAACCATATTGGTAAAGTTAGCATCTAATGCTATTTTCCATTCAGTTGATAAATGTTGACCCTTATAATTACCGATAGTCTTAAAAGGTGTTGTTGTTATCACGCCTGTAAAATCAATGGCGTCTAACAATGGTGATGTTACAGCTGGTTTTTCTATAAAGGCAACACTACTAACCGTAGTTGATACAATAGCATCAATACCCGCTGTAAGATCACTTTCTCCTGCTAAGTCTCCACCATTTTCTGGTAACGTGATGACTACGTCAGCACTGTCACTAGGTTTAATAGTAAGACTACCGCCACCTACTGACTTAATTTTTAGTCCTTTACTCATTCTCTTTCCTTTTTAAGTCATAACTACAAACGTAATTATTCTTTACTGTTTATTTATAATTAAATAACATTCCCAGATAACCAGGTGATACATTATAAGCTTCTACATCTTGTACCTGTGGATATCCTAGAAGTTGTAATACACGTGTAGCCATCTCTGAACAGAACCAACGTTTATCACTTTGAATACCTATAGGTATAAACTGTGACATAACAATAGCTAACCAATCATATTTCATATGCTCATGATCTTTTAACCAATCTAACACATTATTATACTGTTCTCTTGTTAACACAACATCCTCAATATCTAATACGTTCCAATCACTAAGATCCTCTTTAAGAGCTTCAACATGAGTACCCTTACCAGTGGATGATATCCATATATCACCAATTACTATTTCAACATGATAGAGTTCACTCTTAGTCCACCAGCAAATTGCTTTATGGGCAAATTCTTCATGTTTATTCTTGTTAATACGTTTAAAAGCTATAGAAACAGGTAGTTTTAAACACTCCATTTCTTGTTCAGCCCCTGTAAATAATTCCATAGGTTAACCTTTAAAAAAAAGTGGATAGAATATGATAGGACTCAATGGTCCTATCATATCCATAATCTTAAGATGTCTATTTAGTAACAGTTGTTACAAACTTTTTAATACTGTTTACAATGTTCGTGATGGTTGACCAGCGTGTGAAGATGTTATCAATCATAGTAGTACCTTCACTTGACAACTTAAGATCTGCTGTTGTATTTGTCTCTAGATGTTTCTTAAAGACATATTCAATAAGAGTTCTATCAGCAGGTAACAAATTTGCTTTTTGTTCTTCCGGCATAACGCCGTACATTCTAGATGTTAATGAGATCATGAGTGAAAGACTATTCGAGATGTCTGCTAATACGTCCTCAGGATCAATTCCAGCCGCTACAAGAGCATTTCTAATCTCACCCTTACTCTTGCTAACCCTAACACCATTGCTGTTCTCATAGACAACTGTGGCTAAAGCACCATTCTGTTCAATCTTTTTTTCATATCCCATGATATATTCCTAATGTTTAAAATTTTTAATCAGCTTAATCATTATTTGTCATTAAAATAGCTAGGGGTTTAATCCCCTAACTAACCGTAACTTTTGAACCTATTTTTTCTAGATTCGCTGTAATCAATGTAACTAAGGCGCTTTGTTGTCTCTCTACTTTTGTTTCAATAGATCGACATAAAGGTAACTCTATATCGTCATGCCAAACACTAGCAACACCATTATTTATTATACCCGTATTAGGTATAGCTTCTATTCCGTTAAAATAGATGTTAGCTAATGGATAAATAGCCGTTGGAACATTTGCAAGTGTTTCTTTAACGGTTATCCATTTATTAACTTTATAAGATCCACCTAATGGATAAGCATAATCAAGTGTGATAGGTGTGCCAGCTGGGTACATTCTGTTATCACCTCTGTTATAATCAAATCTGTACCCAAACCCAATGATTTTACCAGTAGTTAAGAATAAAGTAGCGCCAAAACTACCAACACTATAAAATTTACATTTGTACCCAGTAGAGTGAAACCCGTCTAGTACATCACTAGTTGTACCCAAACAAAGTTTTCCAAGTAGATTATTTCCAAAAGTATAAAGATAACCTTCTGTATTAATGGCGTATACAGATGACTCATTTACTTCAAAAGAAACTATATCCGATAACCCTGATATCTGCGTGTATGTAGTTACAATAGTGCCGGGAAGAGCATTAAGAAGATATCCAAACAACCCAGCATAATAAAGTAACCCATCCAGTTTTTTAATAACAAAAAGCTCTCCAACGCACTTAACATCAGTTGCGTAAATATTAGTAAACGTAGGGGTAGTCTTAGCAATCGTATTCCCTAACCCAGCCTGGCCATTCGCATTCCTACCAACGAACATTAACTCATTTGCAATCGATATAAACAAAGTATTATCATAGGAACATGCTACGGCTTTTACAACATAGCTAGTAGGTGTAAATACCGTTGTATCAATGGTGTTATTTAAACAAAGTTGCCCAACTGTATTATAACCAGTTGAATATAGTCTACCGTCTTGTCCTATAGCTACACTATGAGAGCCTGACCCAGTCATGTATGTTGGATTGGTAATACCAACACATTCTGTTAAAGTTGTGATAGCTGCTGTTGTGTTACCTACACCAAGTTGACCTGCGCCATTCCCACCAAAAGCAAATACTTTTCCATCATTTTTGCGCACAACAAACACACCGCTTATCGCATTAAAAATATCTGAAGCTATGATGCTAAGTTTATTCCACCCTGCGCTATTTACTATATTTCCTGTTCCCGCGGAACCATACCAGTTGCTACCACATGTGTAAACTGATCCATCTTCCAACATCACAACATAGGTTCCTAGATTTGAATATGAAATCATTTTAGAAATTGTTGGGATATTTACTATAGAACCGTCATCGGAAACAGTATCTACAGTTATAACGGTGCCATCATTAATTAGTAACTTGTTACCAGATTTGACATTACTAAGTAAATCAGAAATATATATCTTATCAGCAGTAGACTGCAACATAGTATTTAAAATATTGGTTAGCGGCTCCGTAGTAGTAATAGTAGATATCTTTTCAAAATCATCATCTTCGGTATTTTGAATAATATCTGTCATATTAGTTTGCACGACAGATCTATAAAAATGATCTGGTACAACTGTTGCGTTAGTTTCAAGTGTTACCCAATATACTGGTTTATACAAACCGTATACAGTTTTATCATAAATATCTGTTAAAGATATCAATGGTAGCGTAGAGTTATTACCAAATTGTGAACTACTATTAAGACCGATACCGTACATATGCTTATCTGTTTTTGTAACTAATAGATTGGAATATCCGTTAATACCAATAACATCCAAAGCTTTCTCAGTAACATTTGTAAATACCTGAGTAGATACTTTAGTACCTATTAACAGCTCACCGCTAGTATTTCTACCAGTAGCCTTAAAGATACCATCTATTGTTTTAATAATAACACCATACATTTGTGGATAGACTTTATCAACAATAAGATTCGTTGTTACAAAAACATTCTTATTAATAAGATCGTTAGTGCCAAGTTGACCATCAGCATTTAACCCCGCACAATAAAGAACACCATTAGCATCTGTAATATAAGTAGAGTTTGAACTAGCCCACACATCGTTAATATGTGTTGTTGATTTAGTAAACACCATTCTGTTACCAGTAATGTTCATACCTAATTGATATTCCAAGTTTCTACCGAAACCAGCATAATAACCATCTGTTGTCTTACATGCTACATGGTACTGTCCGGAAACTACTTTATCAATACCTGTGGTTATCTTAACAAATGTAGCGCTATAACCACCTGTGGACACAAAAGAACATAGCTGACCATCAGTATTACCTCCAGCTACCATTAATGTACCTAAACCATCATCTAGTATGATGGCAGTATGATATAATCCGGCACTAAATGATTTTACTGTCGGCATTGCATCAGCTGGCCCAATCCAGACAACGCTATCCGATATGCTGCTATTACCCAATTGGCCGTAGATATTATAACCTGATAACTTTATATTCCCAAATACTGTATGAACAATAGAATGATAATAGCCAGCACCAATGTCTTTAGCATCTCTAAAGGTTCTTACAAAATTAGGTCTATCAATTTTATCACCTAGACCTAACTGACCTTTATCATTTTTACCAGCTGCATAAACATCACCATTAGCAGTTAATAACAGAACATGACCCATTCCGGATACTATTTTCACAATATCATAAATACTTGCAACGGCGCCGTCATCTTCTACAGTCTTAACTGCGAATGTTTCGCCTGTCTCACAAGTAAGTATTTCACCTGCTTTGATATCACAAATTTTATTATTGATATAAAATTTTGAAATAGTAGAGACGTGACTGCTATCTTTAATATTATTATTAATACCGAACAAATTTGTATCTAGATTCATCCATAATGTAGATTTACTAGAAACTAAGGAATTAAAGTTAGAGTCGTCTATCCTGATACTTTGATCTACAGTAGTATGATAATTCAAAATAGTAAAATTACACACTCCTGGAAAGCTATCTATCTTTCCTGTCGTTGCATTAGAGCATATGATGTTGACAGTAACACCAACTTCAGTACCAATAACAAGATTATTAGGAACCTTGATAGTCACAATATCATTATTACGAACATACTCACCTGCTGTTGTATAAATATCGTATTTAGCAGCTGAATCATAATTAATAATATTAATATCAATAGATCCACCTTCATAAACATATCCGTTTGCTACAAGGATAGGTGTATCCATCATAACGCCTACTTTAAGTACCATAGTATCTGACCATGAACTGTTTAAAGTATCTCCAAAATACATAACCCTAGCATAATAGGTAGCATCTGGAAGTAATGTGTTTGGATACTCTAATGATAATAGATTAGTAGTACTAATACCTGATGAATAAACTACATTTTTAAACTCAGCATCAGTACTCACAACCCACATACTACCTTGATGTGTATCCGTAGTATTATAGGTTTCAAAAGCTGAACCATAAAAAGTAGGTTTAACACTTGCAGCATTTTGATCACCTGATACTGTTAGCACAGGATTACCTATGAATGTAGAAGATGAAGTAAATCTAGCCACACTTGACCACGCACTTAAGAAGTTATCGGAACGATAACGTACTCTAGCGTAGTAAGTAGCTTGATGCTGTTTTGCTGTAAATAAGAAAGTTGTTTTATTTAAACTATCTTTATAGCTACTAACTTCAATATTATTAAAATCAAAGTCTGTAGCCACTTCCCAATCACTAGCAGTATGCTTACCAAGATAGGTATCACTACATGCATACTGTGTAGAATGAATTCCTGTTTGATTATATTCTTTACCACTGACCGGTGAAAGAATCACCGGTTTAGTAATAGATACTAATTCTTTTTCATTAGCATCTACAAGAGAATTAACATTTGCAACTACAGATTCTTTTGTTATAAGAATACCTGTCTCCGGAGGTAAGGTATAAACAGGTCTAACAGCATCCGGGTTTATTTTTAAAGCGATGCCTGCTTCGGCATCTTCATTTTTTATTACAAATACTGGTTCAGTAACCATTTATCACCTCAACTTATTTTTGAAACAGTGCCTAATATTTTATACACTCTGTTAGTGTACGGAATATCGACAGATGTTGTTAGTGTTCTAGAGTTTGAAAACTCTGTATCTTCTAAAATAACAGTAACATTTGGGGTGTTATACGTACCCTCTTTAGCACTTGCTACTACACCATTAAAGGATACTCTACTAATAGGGTACACTGCTTGTGGTATTCTTGCAATAGTTACTTTAGGAGCTATCCAGTAACCTGTTTTGCACATACCTAAAAATGGTTTAGTTACCGATAACTTTACCCATGTTAAAGTAACATCTATTTCAGGTTTACCAAATTGACCAGCATCGTTATTACCAGTGGCGTAGAATAGGCCATCTTCAGTAATAACCATAGTTGACAAACCCATGCACGCAATATATTTAGGAACAATAACGGGTGTATACCATGTAAAGATATTAGCTGTTAACCCATTTCCAGATTGACCATACGTATTAATACCTGAGTATGCCCATGTACCGTCAAGTTTTCTAATATAACTACCATTAGCATTACAAAATACTTTACTAGCAGTTAATCCTAAATCTACGAGTACTGACTTATTACCAACAACACCAATACCTAACTGCCCTTTATCATTAAGACCACAACCAAAGAGTTTATTATTAACCTTAATAACAACAATATGGTAATCACCTGCTGCCATATCTAGGGCACTAACACTCGTATTCGTAAATGACAAAGCATCCGTAGTAGTGTTAATACCTAATTGACCATAATCATTTCTACCGGCTGAATATAACACACTATCTGTTCTAATAACGTAAGAACTATCACCGCCACAATAGATTCTAGCAGCTACAGTATAAACAGTAGGAGGAAGAACACAAGCTGTCCACACGGTCTTATTAAGAATAGTAGATGAGTTAATACCAAGTTGTCCATGATTATTTAAACCTACAGCATAAAGTAATCCTTGTAGATCTAGTGCTAAAGCATGGTTATTACCAGCAGCTACACGAGTTGCATAAAAATTAGATTCTTTCCAGATATTAGTATCAGTAACGGTACCTAGTCCTAATTGGCCATAAACATTAATACCTGCACTAAGAACCATTCCATCAGTATCTCTAATGGCTAATGTAAATCCTTTACCTGTAGCAATTGAACTAACTTTAATACCACAATAGGCCCATTCCGTTAGATTACTATTATGGCCAACACCAGCTTCACCGTAGATGTTTAAACCTATATACCAAAGCTCAGAGTTTTCTTTAATAGCAAACACACCTGAAGTAGCACCTATAATACTTTTGATACCAGATATAGCAGTATCAGAACCATCACTACCAATATTACCTATGGTAATAATTTCGTTATTCTCAGTTATAAGTTGCTGACCTAGTTTTAAGTCAACATACTGGTTATTGATGTAAAGCTTATTAGCCGTTGATTGTAATGTACTGTCTATCACATTACGAGTAGACTCTGAAATAACACAATCATTAACAGCTGAAAAATCAGAATCACCTGTATTTTGAACAACTGGCTCTGCTATAATAGTAACATCTTTACGATGTACACCAATAGGTACATGTCCCAAGTTAGTAACAGGTGTAACATACATATCCGGATAATACAAACTTGGTGTGTTAATATAAATCTTGTTAATATCTCTTGATTTAAAACCAAGTTGGTTACTTGCATTTAGTCCAAATAAAAGTATTGACCCGTCTGCTTTAATAACTAATGTATGGTTTGGACCAGCTATGATATCAGAAGCTTTATATCCTGTTAATGTAAATGCTGTAATATTAGCAGTTGTAACTTCTAGGCCAGTTTGACCAAAGTTATTAAATCCAGCTGCATATACACTACCGTCATTAGCTAATAGTAAACTACTCCATCTAGGGGCAAATGCTTTTTTAATATTAGTAATAGGTAATGTTAATAGCGCACTTGAACTAGGTAACACGCCTTGACCAATTTGTCCATAAGTATTTGAACCTACAACTACTACTGTACCATCTGCTTTTACAAACAACCCATGAGTATAGCCTATGCTTAAGTTTAATAAACCTGTAGTACTTGTTTTAATAAAAGTAGTTGTTGGAGTAGTATTTCCAGTACCTAACATACCCTGTGTGTTTAATCCAGTAACATATCCATTACCAGCAGCATCAAGACATGCTATACCACTACCTGTTACAACAATAAAGGTAATACCTGTTAGGTTTGTTTCCGTAAGAGCCATCTTGTTACTAAGGTCACCTACACCACACTCGCCACCCATGTTATACCCACATGTTGCAACGGTACCTGTTGTTCTTAATACAGCTATTTGATTATCAAAAGCAAATACTGTAAGTAAGCTACCAATACTCAATTCTGTAAAACCGTGCCTATCTACATTATCTCCTAACCCTAGTTGCCCAAAGTTATTTCTTCCTGTAACATAAACCTTACCATCATTTTTAACAATAACAGTATGATAGAGACCAGCGCTTACTTGTTTAACACCCGTTGTTACTAATGTAAAATATTCTACTCCAGCAATAGTATCGGGTAAACCTAATTGACCATACATGTTAG
>Ga0302208_10001303_pt1 | contig 10750 bp, 7 predicted proteins | sample II_Fen_E2_3_FD_194577 | JGI IMG/M metagenome (GOLD analysis project Ga0302208, IMG submission 194577) | Peat permafrost microbial communities from Stordalen Mire near Abisko, Sweden - II_Fen_E2_3 | ecosystem: Environmental > Terrestrial > Soil > Wetlands > Permafrost | place: Sweden: Abisko...
AACTTAATTGAATTCACACCTAAAAATTGATTTCGTTGATTCATGCTACAAAAGTAGCAATTACAAAAATAGTGGGCGGTCTAAGCGCCTATACCGATACTTTTATTTTGTTTTAGTTGGGTTCAATTGCTTCTCAGATGGGAAAAATATTGTCTCAGATTGCTTCTATTTTGTTTTAGTTGGGCTCTATTGCTTCTCAGATGGGAAAAATATTGTCTCAGATTGCTTCTATTTTGTTTTAGTTGAGTTCAATTGCTTCTCAGATGGAAAAAATATTGTCTCAGATTGCTTCTATTTTGTTTTAGTTGGGTTCAATTGCTTCTCAGATGGGAAAAATATTGTCTCAGATTGCTTCTATTTTGTTTTAGTTTGGTTCTATTGCTTCTCAGATGGAAAAAATATTGTCTCAGATTGCTTTTATTTTGTTTTAGATGACTTTTATTGCTCCTCAGATGGGAAAAATATTGTCTCAGATTGCTTTTATTTTGTTTTAGTTGGGTTCTATTGCCTCTCAGATTCGTTTTATTTCAATTTAGATGACTTTTATTACTCCTCAGATCCGTTTGCGAATGAATTAGATTGTTTTGCGAATCCTCCAAACAGATATAGTATGTCCTTTGCGACTCAGTACGAGTCGGTAGATGCGTTTGCTTACTAATATATGGTTATTGGGAATAGTTTTCCGGCGAAATGCAACCACTCAGATAAGTAGTACGCGGAAAACGATGCGCGCGAATGACGCTGTGGGTGGAATGTTTCGTAAACAAACCGTTTCTTTCGGGCCGTGCTTGTGCATGCACGGCGGTAATGATAAAATTCATATGGATATTATTTAGATTTTGTACGATAGAATTTCACTCTATAAGTCTGCAATCAAAAAATACTCCTCGGTGTAGGTCAACAGCTATAATTTTCGTTGACAAATTTAAGTTATATTGTCTAATTTTGCAATAGTTGCATTTATTTTTGTTCAAATATCTCAAAAAAATATCTATTTAAGTTGAAAATATTATAAAACGATAGTTTTAACTGCCTGATATGTTATAATTTAGGGAATACAGAATATTTTTCTAAACAATGAATATTTAACACTGAGTATTTCGGTCATACTCCGCCGCTTCCGAGCTGAAAATAAACTCATTATATGCCTGAAAATCGTATCAATTATGTAAAAAAATGCCGTTACTAAAGGGTTTCAGAGGGTGAAAAGGGATTTGAGGAATCGCATAGTTTCTTTTCTTCAAAAAATGATATCGCCATCGATATACTGACGCGTGGGCTACGTTCCGATTCCCGGATAAATTATTACCACACGAATTCAACAATTTATATCGTTTTAATTTGAAAAAGCATTACTTTTGTGTCCGAAAAAACAGAACTAAATGAGAATCATAAATCTATCGGAGAATAATTCCGTATTGAAACATTACATTAAAGAAATTCGGTCGGTAAAAATTCAGAAAGACTCCATGCGTTTCCGTCGGAATATGGAGCGTATTGGCGAAATAATGGCCTACGAGATGAGTAAAACCATGCGCTACAAACCTGAGGATGTAAAAACTCCGCTTGGTGTGGCTCAAACCGAGGTGATTGATGAGAAATTGGTGATATCTACTATCCTGCGTGCCGGGTTACCGTTTCATCAGGGCTTTCTGAGTTATTTTGATGCTGCTGAAAATGCTTTCGTTTCGGCTTACCGCAAATATAAGGATGCGCTGAAGTTCGATATTTTTATTGAATACATAGCTTCACCCAATCTGGATGGAAAAACACTGATTATCACCGACCCAATGTTGGCTACCGGTGGTTCTATGGAGTTGGCTTATGGAGCTTTGCTTACCAAAGGTAAACCGGCTCATATTCATATTGCCACAGTGATTGCCAGTCAGCAAGCTATTGATTATGTGGCTTCACATTTTCCCGATGCTAAAACAACTATTTGGGCTGCAGCCATCGATCCTGAACTCAACGAGCATTCGTATATCATTCCCGGAATTGGCGATGCCGGCGATTTGGCTTTTGGCGAGAAATTATAAAGAACCCCTAACCCCTAAAGGGGAATAAAGAGTCCATATTTAAAGCACGCAAATAACGCAGATTACGCAAGTTTACACAAATAAGACTTTGGAAGTCGAATGTGTAAAGTAATCTACTGAAAACCTTTTTATTGCCACGAAGTGGCTAAATGTAAATAGCCCCTGGTGAAGCTTGCGAAACCAGGGGTTATGAATGCCTCTAAATCTACAACCCCGAAGTGGGTTGAATATAAAGAAAGCATGTTGGTATTGAACCCTTTCAGGGTTCTTTTTCTTTTATTATTCATTATCCACCGGTTTCACCGGCGGCTACTCAAATTGAATCCTTTCAGGATTCTAATATTAATGTTTCTTGATTTATATGAGTTTACTTATCTCAAACTCATACTGATTTTGTATTGGTGTTATTAGCGTTCAAAAAAACACTTAGGTCATCTTGGCAGGAGCTCCTACAAAGCAAGTGTTTGTCGGAAGCGTCTCACTTTTCATCAGTACCGACAAGGGTTCCAGAACGGAGCGGTCTTCCATCCTAGAATCGTACAGCACCACCGCCATACCACCCACACTACATTCTTTGCCAATATCTACAAACGACATTTTCATCACCCTATCTTCGAAAAGGTGCGTTTGAAGCGTACAATTATCATTCAGCACCGAATTATCGTCAATTTTCACCAAATCAAACTCCGTAATCTGAGTGGTGTACATGCATACCTTCTTCCCGATCTTGCATCCAAGCAAGCGCAACGGATATTTTATAAACGGCGTTCCGGTAAGCGTGTTGAGAAAGAATAATACCAAAAAGTTTTCGTACACACCGGTAACCAACTCACTCCGCCACACGTAATTGCTCCACAAAGGCTTTTTGTCGGGCACATATTTACCAATAACAATCCACTTTATCAGCGCCATAACCAATGTTCCTAAAACAGCCGCAGCCAGATAAAGGAACGGGAATACCAATAATAATTCCCAAAGATCTTTTTCTACCTGTAGGTACGACACAGCATTGGTAATCAACGCCGCATAGAGTATAAACAGCGTTGTAGGAAGTGTTACCCGAAAATATTCGATGCAATACCGCAGGAAAAATAGTTTTCTGGATGGTTTATACGTCCGCTCCGACGAAAAATCACGGTTAATATCGCGTTTAGGCAAATACACGGCCGGCGATCCAAACCACGATGTACCATCCTTGGCCGGCAGGTCTTCTTTACTCATTTTTGATAAAACTCCTACCAATACATCGTCTCCAAGACGGGTATTAGGACTAATGACCGCACTGTTGCCCACAAAGGTGCGATTGCCGATGTAAGTTTTGGCAATATCGATATAACCATTGCGCACATGCGAAGCTCCTACCGAAACCGAGTCAGCCAAAAAGCATTCATCGCCCGTAACCAGCAAATCGGGCGATATAAATTCAACAGTTGATATCTCCACCCGTTTTCCCATCTTTACTCCCAACAATTTAAACCAGAACTGAAGATAAAGTGTGGTGTAAAGCGTACCGATAACCTGCAAACTTAGTTTCATCAACTGATCAAAAAACCATTTCTTGACGTAAAACGTGCTGTTGACCTTGTATTTTCCTTCTTTTATATTTCCAAGTAAAATCCATTTCAATATGGTTATCAAAAGCGTCAGTAAAACCACAAACGAAAGTCCTACTAAGATAGTAAACCACAAGAAATGATGACCTTTTGATGTATAGTCGAGGTGCGTGATAAGCATCATGCCCGGAAAATAGGCAACCATGGTAATCAACGGAATTAAAAAAACATTGATTGAAAATAAGAAGGTATTTTTTGTCGACCAAAGCGGAACGCTAGGCTTTACCTCATTGATCCCGATCTTTACAGCCGGTGATCCACCCCAGTTTTCATTTGCGGGAATAACACAACCTTCGGGAACAAGAGACAAATCGTCGATGGAAGAGTTTTTCTCCATTTTGCTGTTGTGCGACAGGCAGCAACGCGTTCCTACAAAGCAATCATCTTCTATTTCAATGGGTCCAATATGAAGATAGCCATCGGAAATGGTGTAACCGCGGAGATGCGAGTCGGTACAAATGCTTACATTATCGCCAACGTTCAACAAATCGAAAATGGAAATGGCCGACGTATTGATATAACTGTTTTTACCCACCTTTGCTCCCAACAATCTCAGAAATACATTCATAATGTTGGTTCCGGTAAAATAAACAACCGGGCAAATATTAATGACTTTATCCACTATCCAGAACCGGAAATAATAACTTCCCCACAGCTTGTACTTTCCCGGCTTAAATCTACCTATCACCGCCCATTTAAACCCAATGGCAAACAAAGATAACACCGGAAGAATGGCAAAATACATCAATAGCATCTTGGACATGGAATCAAAGACCCCCAAATCTGCCTGATAATAATATGAATATACAAAAAACGGCCCCAACCATTCCATACCAAACAACAAAATGATAAAGAACATAGAAATACCCTGAAAGAAACCGCAGGTATAATAACTCAGATTCGATGGGGTGTAAATATCCCGTTCTTTTTTGGGCTGATTCTTTTCAAGTTCCCTTGCTAAGTCCTGAAGAACCGGAAATTTGTACACATCCACCACCGACATGTTTTCAAACATCTTCAGTTCCCGCATTTCCGAAACAACCAATGCTGCCAACAGCGAATGTCCGCCAAGTTCATCAAAAAAATTATCATCCATCGAAATATCATCCCGATGAATGTTGCGGGCAATGATGCGAACCATCTCGTTCTCCAGCTTTGTTGCCGGTGGAATAATTTCTTTTTGTGCTGAAAATGCAAGTGGAGTTTGCGGTGTCGGTAAACTCTTCCTATCTATCTTTTGACTCGATGTCATAGGCAATGAATCAAGGACATCCAGCGTAGAAGGAATCATATAATAAGGTAACTTCAACCGAAGCAGGTTGGAAATTCCTTCGCGATTAATTGTTTCGTCCTTTCGTTCCACCACATAAGCTGCCAATTGTTGCGTATCGGTATCCAACGCTACAACAGCTGCCTGAACGCCGCCGCACTGCATGATTAGCCACTCAATCTCCGATAATTCCACCCTGAAACCGCGTACCTTTACCTGCGCATCGGCTCTGCCCAGAAAAATAATATTTCCATCGGGAGCCAGCTTTGCCAAATCGCCGGAACGGTAATATCGTTCAGAGCTACCTTTATAGTTGTCGGTTTCAATAAACTTTCGCGAAGTCAGCTCCGGTTGATTCAGGTAACCACGCGCAACACTCTCGCCACCTATCAGTATTTCGCCTTCTTCGCCATCAGCAACCGGTTCCAGTTGCTCATTTACAATCAATACATCATAACCATCCAGCGGTTTTCCTATTGTAACGGTTTCCTGGGGTTGTAATACTGAATAAGTAGCAATAACAGCTGCTTCGGTTGGTCCATACGTATTGTAAACCGCCCTACCCTGTTTGCACCAGCGGTTAGCAATATCCGTCGAACATACTTCACCACCAAAAATAAGTGTTTTTAGTCCGGGCATGTCCTCTTTTACCATCGATAGCAATGTAGGCGTGCACGAAAGGAAAGTTATTTTCAGATCATTCAATATGGAGGCCAGTTTATCTCCCGAACGCATGATTTCAAAGGTCCCGATTACCATGGTAGCCCCAACAGATAACGGTACCCAGATTTCTTCCACCGAAGCATCGAACGAAACCGAAAATCCCTGCAATGCTCTATCGGTATTATCAATGGAATAGATCCGTTGTGCTCCGCGGATGTAATTAACCACGTTTCTATGTTCGAGCAACACGCCTTTGGGCTTTCCGGTGGTGCCCGAAGTATAAATGATATAACACAAATCATTTTCGGAGCGATTGATTCCTGTTGGTTTCGTTTCCGGAAAATAATTTAATCCGTCAATTTGTTGATCCATATTAAATAAATCATGCTGAAATATTTGCTCACCTATGCGTTCAAGTATTAAGTCGGCAGTAATAATTAGTTTTGCCCCCGAATCTTCCATGATAAAATTTACACGGTCGGCAGGAATCTCCGGATCGAGTGGAATGTACGCTCCACCTGCTTTCAACACGCCCAGCATAGCAATAGAAACCTGAGCGCACCGCGGCATCAAGATCACCACCTTCTCTTCCGGTTTCACCCCCTTCCCTATCAGGAAGTGCGCCAGGCGGTTCGCCGTTTTTTCAACTTCGGAATAAGAATACTTAATCTGACCTTGCTCAATGGCAATGGCATCAGGATAGCGGGTAGCCGATGCTTCAAAAAAATGATCTAGAAACATAATTTGTAGCTTTTTAAATCGGTTTGTATGTAGATGAAGAACTGAAATTAATTAAATACTGTTAGTTAAGACTCTTGTTGTCTTAGGTAGTTTAATGAGGTTTTGTTTTGTTAAGCTATATTCTGAATTTCAAACACAAAAAAAAGACTTCTGCAATTTCAGAAGTCTTTCTTTAAATTATCCCTAAAAAATGATCTACTGGCTATTTCTTATAATATTTCATGGCTTCAGGCAAATATGCTTTTAACTGCGCAATACGTGTTTCATCTGACGGGTGAGTACTCATAAACTCTATCGGTTTGCTGGTAGAGCTGGCTGCCATTCGTCCCCAGAAGTTTATCGCTTCATTAGGGTCATATCCTGCCATGGCCAGAAATATCAAGCCTAATTTATCCGCTTCCGATTCATTTAAACGTGAATAAGGGAGGATTACGCCATATTGAGATCCAAGACCGTAGATGGTACTGATAGTTGATCTGGCAACAGTAGATTTTTTCGAAGTAAGCATATCGGTAATTGAAGCTCCATATTGTACCAACATTTGTTGACTCATACGTTCGTTGCTGTGTTTAGCTACCGCATGTGCAATTTCGTGACCCAACACCACTGCCAATCCGACTTCGTTTTTAGTAACGGGCAATATTCCTTCATATACAACTACTTTACCGCCCGGCATACAAAATGCATTCATCGTGGTATCTTTCACCAGATTAAATTCCCAGGCATAAGTAGCTGCATCGGCCGACCGGCCATTTGCATTCAGATAGTCTTCCACAACTTTCGAAAGTTTAGCTCCGACTTTCTTTACCAGAGCCGTGTTTATTTTGTCTTTAGAAGCCGGAACCGAATCGATAAACTGTTTGTAACTTTGGAAACTGGATGCCAAAACTTCGGAGTCATTTACTAACAACAGCTGTTTACGTCCGGTAAGCAGCACTGTAGAACAAGATGTTACAATAACTGCAAATAAAAGGAAAAAGATTGTTTTTCTCATAATTATATCTTTTTATAGATGAAGTATTTATTTCTCGGTTTAAAAAAAGTTATCTTTGCAAAGATAATTATTCATCTTGATTTATAAAATTATTACTAAAATATGACCTCAAAATATAACCCGTTCCAGTATTGGGAATCCTTAATTATAATTTCCGGTATTTTGTATTTATCGTTTGCTCCTCCTTCAACATTTACCGGGGTTCCTTCGTTCGCTTACGAAGACAAACTTGTGCATCTTCTCCTTTATTCAGGACTGACTTTCATTTTGATTTTTGATTTCCATAAGCGAAATAAACATATAAATAGTAAGTCATTGCCATTTCTCTTTACCTGTATCATTACTCCAATTTTGTTGGGTGGACTGGTAGAAATTCTTCAACCGATATATTTTGCACCCCGCACAGCCGAATGGTTTGATTGGTTTAGCGACATTGCCGGAACATTGCTGGGTCTGTTAAGCGCACGATTATTGAAAAAATTGAAAATCTGGTTTTAAACTTAGTAATGGTTGACGACGCGCTGAAATACAAAATCGGTATCACCCTGATAAAAGGCATAGGTAACAACCTGGCCAAAAACCTCATTGCGTATGTAGGCAGTGTGGAAGGGGTTTTCAGCGAGAAAAAACAGCATCTTGCCAAAATTCCCGGAATAGGCGAAATGCTCTCCAACGAAATTGTATCGCAAAACGTTTTAGCCCGTGCCGAACAGGAAATTGAATTTATAGAGAAAAACAAAATTCAGCCTTTTTATTTTACCGATCGCGATTATCCTTTCCGACTGAAAGAATGCGCCGATTCGCCCATCATGATTTATACCAAAGGAAATTGTGATTTGAATGCAGGCAAATTTGTTGGCATAGTCGGTACCCGCAACGCCACCGAAACCGGTAAGGAAAACTGCAAACAATTGATAGCCGACCTGGCCGCCGCGCAACCCAATACAATTATTGTAAGCGGACTGGCTTACGGCGTAGATATTTGTGCACACAAAGCAGCACTCGATTATAATTTACCAACCATCGGTGTGGTGGGCCACGGTTTGGATAGAATCTATCCTGCGGCTCATCGGCCTACAGCGGTGAAAATGCTTCAGAACGGTGCTTTACTTACAGAATACCTGAGTCAGACAAATCCTGACCGACAAAACTTTGTGCAACGAAACCGAATTATTGCAGGACTCTGCGACGCCACGGTAGTAGTAGAATCAGCGGTTAAAGGTGGCGCACTCATTACCGCCGAAGTGGCTAATGATTATAACCGCGACGTGTTTACTTTCCCCGGTCGGGTAACGGACGAATGGTCGGCCGGATGCAATGCCCTGATTAAAAATAATAAAGCTTCGCTTATCGAATGTGCGGATGATATTTTACGATTTATGAATTGGGAAAAACAAAATGTGTCTGCAAGTTCTTCTATCCAAACTGCTTTGTTTCTGGAACTTTCGGACGAAGAAAAAACGGTGGTAAGCGTACTGCGACAACATACAGACGGCCTGCAACTCAACGAGCTTGCTATTTTGTTGGAAAAACCGGTCAGCCGGATTTCGTCCATGTTACTCGAGATGGAATTCAAAGGAGTGGTGAAATGTTTGCCGGGAAACTTGTATAAGATTATAAAATAGTTATTTACTCCTTTCATTCGCGATATTAATGGATAGTTGCTTCGCGATATTAGGAAAGACTTTTGACCTCAGACGATAGACTAAAGAAAATGTATAGCAAGGAAGAATTAAAACAACTGAAGAAAGAATTTTGGGAAGGATTTGGGACATATTGTAGCCACATTCCTGCATTGAAGCGACGCAAAAGCAAATTTATGCTTTATAATACCAAGATGAAAGGCGTGGAAATGAAGTTCGATGCTACGCGCGGAGGCGCTTTCGTAATACTGGAAATAAACCTGCACAACCCCAAAGACAGATTAGAGAAATATGAGCAGTTTGAACAATACAAAACCATTATGGAAAAGCAGTTTCCCGATGGCTTAATTTGGGATTTTGCCTACGTGCGCGAAGCAGGAAATGAAGTCTGCCGCATTTATACTATGAAAACCGGAATCGACATTCACCGCCGCATTCAATGGATGGAATTTTACCAGTTTATGGCTACTGAAATGCTCAAACTGGAAAAAGCCTTTAAAACTGTAAAAGAGGCAATTGAGTAGAAACTATTTATGTTTTTCTTCGATTTTACACATCAAGAGGCGGAAACTTCATTTTTATATCTTTCTATAGATTTTTGTGCATATCTGTATCAACTTATTAAATTACATTGACACCCAAAATCAATCGGATATTTATGTTGATAAAATAACAATTTTTTTGTAGCTTTGCATCCCATAAATAAACGTAAAAAGGAATATGGAGAAAAAGCGAATTAAAAGGGCCTTAGTGTCTGTTTATCATAAAGATAATTTGGACGTAATCATAAAAAAACTACATGCCGAAGGTGTTGAATTTGTTTCAACAGGCGGTACCCAATCATTTATCGAATCGCTCGATATTCCATGTAGTGCAGTTGAGGATCTTACGGGCTATCCTTCGATTTTGGGCGGAAGAGTAAAAACATTACACCCAAAAGTTTTCGGTGGCATTCTGAATCGTCGTGATAACGAACTCGACAAAGCGCAAATCGCCGAATATGAAATTCCTGAAATAGACTTAGTTATTGTAGATTTATATCCTTTCGAAGCTACTGTAGCTGCAGGAGCTGATGAACCAACCACCATAGAAAAAATTGATATCGGTGGAATTTCATTGATTCGTGCCGCAGCCAAAAACTACAACGATGTGGTTATAATAGCTTCACAAGAACAATATGAACCTTTGTTCGATCTTATTTCGTCCAACGGTACTGAAACCACACTCGAAGAACGTCGCTGGTTTGCCAAAGAAGCTTTTGGAGTTTCATCGCACTACGACTCAGCTATTTTCAACTATTTTGATGGGCAGGACAAAAGCGGTTTCCGCATGAGCGAAAACAATGCAAAGACACTTCGTTACGGCGAAAATCCTCACCAAAAAGGCATTTTCTTTGGTAAATTTGAAGACTTATTCGAACAATTGCAAGGAAGAGAAATTTCGTACAACAATTTACTTGACATCGACGCCGCTGTAAATTTAATCAATGATTTTGACGATATTACTTTTGCCATTCTTAAACATAACAACGCTTGCGGTATTGCTTCGCGTCCTGTTTTGGTTGAAGCATGGAATGCAGCTTTAGCGGGTGATCCGGTTTCGGCTTTTGGCGGTGTTCTCATTACCAACGCGATTATTGATAAAGCTACGGCTGAGGAGATGAACAAAATCTTCTTCGAAGTAGTTATTGCTCCTGACTACGACCTTGAAGCCATTGAAATTTTAAGCCAAAAAAAGAATAGAATCATTTTGATTATAAAAGAAGCTAAAATAAAAACCCAACAATTCCG
>Ga0302208_10001309_pt1 | contig 10743 bp, 9 predicted proteins | sample II_Fen_E2_3_FD_194577 | JGI IMG/M metagenome (GOLD analysis project Ga0302208, IMG submission 194577) | Peat permafrost microbial communities from Stordalen Mire near Abisko, Sweden - II_Fen_E2_3 | ecosystem: Environmental > Terrestrial > Soil > Wetlands > Permafrost | place: Sweden: Abisko...
AAGAAATGAAAACGATGAAATTGTTCTAATAAGTGATGCGAATAGAGATGAAAAATACAAATGCCCTATTTGCGGAAATGAAGTAATACCTAAAGCGATTATGGAATATAATTTGGTGTCTGCCCATTTTGCCCACATCGATAAATCAAAGTGTTCTGGAGAGTCCTATATTCATTTCTGGTTTAAAAATAAACTCATTCAACCCGGAGATGTATTTTCGGTAAAAGAAGATTATGTTGCACAATACACATGTCAAGAGATATTTATAGAAACTCCAGTAGAAACAAGGTATGGCGTATACATTCCAGATTTGACTGTCCTAACTACTTGTGGACAAACTATTTATTTTGAAATGAATTATAAAAATAAGAAAAATGTTGATGATTATATTTTAATGTGGAATGATTTGGAGAGAACAGTTGTTGAAGTTGGAGTAAAAACTTTATTGAAAAATATTAATGATACTCCGGTATACGACGCAATTTATTATTTTGGCAAGAAATATAAAACAAGAGCATTTAAAACTCGTGACCCATATAAAGAAATAGCTTTCTCTGGAAAAAGTTTTAAAAGTGAAGAAACAATTGAAAAGATTAGAAAAATAGATTGGTTCTTGAGAGATATTGAACTGTATAGTAAAGGGCAGAAGCCTTTTGAAGAAATTATGGAAATTGTCGCGCTTTTAAATGTGCCGGACAGGAAATTATTTCAAGATGTCATTAGTCGTTGTGATTATAGCGATATAAACAAAAGGTATTGGGAATACAGTGAATATCTTAGAAAGAAACTTGCGTCTCAGGGCTATTATAAATTCAACGGAGGTATGAGCAAAACTCATTGGATAATCAAAGAGATTGATAGATGGAATAAAACTTTGAACGGCATTAATGAAAATTATTCTGTAAAAATAATAAGGCATAGAACAGGCAAAGAGAAAAGAGTTGGATATTATACAGAGTATGTTTTGGAATATCACACTGTAGATATCAAAGTTTATCATAAAAATAAAAATATAGGTGAGTTTAAATTAAGTAACGAAATCATAGAGGATAATAATATTCTAAGTTTGGATTCGAGTATTAAAACAATCTTAGAGTCGCATTCAATAAAGTTAAAATGTATGGACTGCGCATCCAAATTTTCATTCTCATTTGGAGAAATGCGATTCTTTAGTGAAAAGAAGTTCCAAAATCCAAAACGTTGTAAAGAATGCAGAAATAAGCGGAGGTAATATACTTGGTCAACAGACAATTATTCACAATGAAATTTGAGTCATCACGACTCAAAAAAGCCAAATACAATATTGAAAATTTGTCTTTTGAACAGGCAAAGAAAAATCAAGAAATTATAGCATTAGGCGAGAATCAATTCCTTAGAACAGTAAATAAAGTTGTCTATGAGCAAGACCCATCTAAACAATACCGAATCATGGATAGAGCGTTGCTCGAAACTTATTATGAAGGCATAGAAGAATTAAAAAAGAAGAAAGAGAATAAATCCGAAACTTTGAAATCCTTGGCTGAATACAAAGAGCTGATTAAAAAAATGTGTTTCGTTCCAGAATATATAACCGTAGTTATTAATCATGACACTCATTATGAATACATGTTTAACAATGGATTTACAGTTAATGGGAATGTGTATAAAAGGTTATCAGTCTCAGCTGGTCAAGGAAGGGTTCGTACAGTCGTATTTTGTGATGAATTTATTATTGATAGAGTAAATGAGATTTTAGACAATGGGAGAGATAAAACAATTCCATTCTCGCCTTCTAAATTCTCGGCCTATAAAGGATTATATGGAAGTGCAACAAAAGTTGTAAAAGAACCAAGATTCTGCGTGGTTAAAGATTTTGAATCTCCTTCAACATTTACTTGCAATTGGATTACGGAAACTCCATATGAGCAAGATGATAAAATTGAGATAAAAGATATTACAAGGCAATATAATAGATTTGATGGTATGGGATTAATTACTCCATCATTTGCTAAGCAGTGGGCCGAAGATTTGGGGTTGGAATATGTTCCCGCACAATTTTGCATCAGACAGAGTTTTTTAAAAGGGATGGTCGCAGTTTTCGATATATCTGAGTTCTGTAAAACTGAGAATGAAGGGAATTATATAATTGAGACTATGTATGGGACTGTTGATTTAAGAAACATAGATGTGATTATAACAGAAAGTCAATTCAAACTCCATCAATCATTTAAGTCTTTGAATGATTATATTGAATCTTGTAGGAAAAATGGATTGATGTGGGGAGTTTCATTATACACAGAAGAAAAAATAAAACACACACTCAAGATGAACTATCAATTTTTAGGAGCTATGGATATTCAGAAAGAAGATATCCCAGAATTATGTGAAGATTTTGTAGAATGGATTAAAGGCGTGAATCAAGATGATATTTGGAGTACATTGTTATTTCTGATTGGAACAGATATGACGGAAGAAGATATAAAATCATATTTGTCCAATGGAGAGAATTGGTGGATTAAGGCTCTTGTCTTGAATAGAGATTTGCTGAATGATAGATATATTAAGCAAAAAGTCTATAGATTGATTAAAGTAAAAATTGAAAACGGATTCATTGGAAATATTTTTTTAGAGGGAAACAATCAAACACTCGTATCCGACCCATACGCCCTCATGGAGCATGTTTGCGGTAAAGAAGTCAAAGGATTGCTTGATACGAATGAATATTTTTCATCATATTGGAATAACAAAAGTATAAATGAAATAATAGGTATGCGCCCTCCTCTAACCTACCGGGCAGAAGTTTTAAAGATGAAGTTGGTTAGCGACACGAAGAAGTCAGAGTGGTATAAACATTGTTATGGTGGAATTATAGTCAATGTACATGGCTCTGAGACTGACTTCTGGGCTGGTAGCGATTTTGACATGGATTTTTTGTCAACCACTTCTAATAAAGTTGTAAGAAATTCAATTTTTAAGAATGAATATCCAATATGCTACGAAGCTCCAAAAGCTAATCCAATTATTTTTACGGATGAGGATTTGTATCATTGCGACAGGTTTATATTCGGCTCAATCATTGGTAGTATAACAAATAAAGGTACGTCTGGACACGCTCTGTTGCCTTATATTGAAGGCAAGTACGGTCTGGATAGTGAGATATACAAGACACTTTTAAATCGTGTTAAAATGACCTGTAAACTACAATCGTCACAAATTGACAAAGGTAAGATAGGCAGAAACGTTAAAGAGATTCCCAAGATTTGGACTGATAGAAGATATATTCATGACAATTATGATGGCGATGAGAAAGATATGTTGTTGGAAATTATGTTGGATAGACATCCGTATTTCTTTATACATTTATACCATGACACAAAAGCATCATACAATGAATATGTAAATAATCAAGATATAAGCTGTAAACATAAGTTTGGATTGTCTGTAAAAGATTTGTTCGACAAAGAAGGAAAAACGGATGATGAAATTCATTATTTGAAAAACTTTGAAAAGTATATGCCCGTAATTATGAACGATAGCGTAATGAATAATATTTGTAGATATTTAGAATCTGTTGATTACGGAGTTAAAAAATATATCCAACAAAAGGATTGTAAAGATATTCATCTTATTCTTATGCGGAACGCGGATATATTCAATCAAGAACTATATGACTCTGTACTGGAAGAATATAGGAAGATGGTGAAAAATATAAGCGAGATTCGTTCAATGGACGGAGCAAACGGAAAAAGAAAATTCAATGCAAAGGCGCATAATTCCACAAAGTTGATTTATGAGAAATTCAAAGAAGTCATGGAAAAAGTTTGTCCTAATACAAGCGAATTAACCGATTGTTTGATTAGAATTTTTTATGTGGAATTTCCAAGTTCAAATAAGGAGTTATTGTGGAATATCTATGGTAACCACATCGTAAAAAATCTAAAAGACAAACTTGAACAACCTGTGCTATTTCCAATTCAAGACGATGGCGGAGATATACAGTATATGAATAAAAAATATTCACTAAAGGAGATTAAAATATGAAGCAGTATAATGAAGTCGCCTATGGTGAAAAAATTTACAATGGTGGTTTTCAAAGTAAAAATTATAGATATGATTTGTTAATTCTTTCAAAGTATTTAAAACACGAGAAGGAGTTAACAAAGGAACAGCATGTGGAATATATTACTGAATTTTGTGAAAAGTATTTTACAGATTACAATCCAATTTTGTGCGGAGATATGATAGATAAAGCAATTGAGAATGGCAGAAAGTTAAAAAACAAACCATTGGTGATTGAGTCTATACCAATTTACATGTCTGAAATGCAAGCAATTGACAAATGGGATATTTGCGCGGATTATAAAAAGATACTTTTAACAATGTTGTTTGATAGGAAACTATCATGTGAGTCGAGGATTCAACTTGGAGAAATGGTAGACGATATCTCTTTGTATTTCAAAGGCTCTCCTCGTAAATATGGGGATGTTAAGAAACGTTCAAAGATAAAGGGAAAATATGACATTGACATTGTTATTAAAGAATTGAATGATTTAGGTATTGTGGAGTCAAAGTATAAAGGAGATATAGTTTTAAAGTTTGCAGAGGGTATTGAATATGGGGAAATATTTTACAATGTGAAAGAAATTGATTTTGATAAAGTTGGATTAGTTTATGATTATTATAAAGGAGATAAAGTTAAAGAATGTGCATTTTGTGGTGTTTTAATTAAAGTCACAACCAGTAATAATTTATATTGCGAAACTTGTAAAAAAGAAAAACAACTCGAACATCAACGAGAAAGCATGAAGAAAAAAAGACAGGTGAAGTAGCGATAAAGTCATACAAGTATTGCAACTACTATATCCTACGAAGTTTTATAATTCTTCTATTAGTGAGGAAGTAGAGTATAGCGATTGCAACGCTTGTAGGTAATCATTACCAATTAAAATATTATACTCACCCTATTGACAACCAATCCTCAAAAATGTTAAACTAATTTCAAGATAGTTAATCGGTTCTAACCCGATAATTATAAAGCCTGATGACGCTTAATTCTATTCAGTTTTGTCAATTGGATAGAGCAATCACAGTGAGACAAGGTGTATCCTGCCTCAAATGGAAACTTTAAAAGACTATATGCGAGGGTGGAATCCCTGTAAAATCTAACAAACTGTGATTGCAATTATTTATAAAAACTTTTACAATTGCTTGACAACGGTTTTGCAATTTGATAAGATGTATTTAGGTTAACACAACCAAACTACACGAGAGCAAAAGGAGAGAAACACATGGAAATGACAATCACACGAGCTTTGGCAGAATTGAAACTTCTTGACGCACGAATCAATTCAACCATCAATCAGACTCAGTTTATTGGTGGTAAAAAGAAATCTGCTACAAAAGTAACACCGACTCAAACAGTTGAGGAATTTAATGCTTACGCAGAATCCTCATATGCAAGTGCTGTGCAATTGATTGATAATCGCAAGGCAATCAAATCAGCAATTGTAAATTCCAACGCCATCACAAAGGTCAAAGTTGGAGAAGTTGAGATGACTGTTGCAGATGCAATTGAGCGAAAAGATTCAATCAGGTATGAACAGACTCTCTTGAACCAGATGATTAATCATTTTAATCAGGCAACCGCACAGGTTAATCGAGAAAATGATAAAGTCCAAGTAAACCTTGATAATCTTCTGCTTGCATCATTCGGCAAAGAATCAAAGGGCAAAACTGATGTAAATGAGATTGAAGCAATTTCTAAACCATTCCTTCAACAGAATGAATATGAAATTGTTGACCCTCTGAAACTTAAAACAAAGATTGACAAGTTGCAATTTGATATCCAAGGCTTCATGAGCGATGTTGATATTGCGCTTTCCACAATCAATGCGACTACAACGATTACAGTTTAATTGAAATATCATTTGCAAGCCACACGAAAACTCTAAATTCTAATCCCCTATTCTTTGTTGGGTTAATACGGAGAACTAAAAGCTCTTCTACATGAAGAATTTATTTTTATCAAATATGATAAACATACAATTGGAAAATATGTTGAAAGCTCAAAGTTCAAAGTTTAAAACTCAGCGTTTAAAGATTAAAGTTCTTTTCATCAGGACTTAAAGGACAAAGTTTAAATTTCGATAAAATCCACGATTAAAGGTTTGAGCGATGATTTGATTGGCTCTGAGATATCCTCGTGGCTGTATGGCTTGCAAATATTCATGAGTCTTTAAGGTTATTAAGTTTTGGTTCAATCCAAACAGACTCACCAAAGATTTGCTCGGAATTACACGAGCAACTAAATCAAAATAAAGGCATCGATTACTCTTATGCCACGCTAAGATGCGTCTAAATGTGGAAACCGCGAAATGCACAGTAGCCTTGGTTTGAGTTGAGGGCGAAATTATTTTAACAATTATACTTCTGATGAATGCGGAAGTGGTATTAATTGAACAAAACTTGACGCAGAGTTTTGGAGATTGGCTACCCATAGCATAGTCTTCTTTTAGAAAACGTCACGCCTAATCACAAGGTTCTAATCGGTTCATCCTACAAAAGCCGATTTCCAAACAGTACCTCGCACGCCTATCATCCACTACTCCCGAAACAAGAATGGCTTGTAGATTGATAGCGTACCACGCGCACACTAGATATATTGTGGATATATACATGATATACTGCTCATAGGTCTAAAGACTTGTATTAGTCTGGTGGTGAGCAAATTAATTAAAATCTCCTCAACAAAACATTAAATGATGAAAGAGGATTTGCCATGAAAAAATTGGTCGTAGACACTTGTGTATTTATGCAAAGTCTTAGTGAAGTAGATTATCTTATGCTTAAACACAAACTTATTGTGTGTAGTACCGTTTCAGACGAACTTGATAAACATAAAGAATCAAGCGATGAAGTTAAATCCTACAAAGCACGTAGAGCATTAAAATGGATTAAAGAGAATCAAAATAAAATTGAATTTGTTGTTTCTGATATTTGCAATAATAAATTTGATAATTATGATGAATCTAATTCAGACACTAAAATTCTTAGTGCTTGTGTAGACAATAAAGCAGATATTTGCACCGTTGATAGAGGCATGTGGATTCGCGCAAAATCATTTGGTATTGGGATTGTAGAAATTGATACAGATGATAATGAATCTGATTATTGTGGATATCTTAAACTTGAAATTGATAAAAGCAATACAAATGACCAAAATATGCTTGCTAAAATTTATGAGAATTTGTGCGATAATATTATGGGGCTTATGACTAATCAATATCTGTACGTCGTAGAATCGGACTCTAATAAGCCCATAGACCTACTTAAATGGACAGGCAAAGAGTTGGTCACAGTTGGAGACAAAGCCGTTAATACGGAGTTGTTTGGTAAGTTTAAATGTAAAGATGAAATGCAACGCATGGCTATGGACAGCCTGTTGTCAAATAAAGTTACAATGATTAAAGGAAAACCCGGAAGTGGAAAGAGCCTAATTTCCCTTGTTCACGCTATCAATATGATTGAGCGTAGAAAATTTGATAAGCTTGTGGTGTTTTGTAATCCGCTTGCAAGTCGAAACTCAGCTAAACTTGGTTTTCTGCCCGGTACTAAAGATGAGAAGTTGTTGGATTCATCTGTAGGGAATATGCTTTCTTCTAAATTTGGAGATAGACTTCAAGTTGAACGAATGATTCAAGAAGGTAAGCTTTTGCTTTATCCTATGAGTGATATCCGTGGATATGATTCTACAGGACAGAATGCATTAATTTATATTATGGAAGCTCAAAACTTGGATATCCCACTTGCTAAAATGGCTATTCAGCGTGTAGGAGAAGACTGTCAATTGATTATTGATGGCGACTATTGCGCTCAAGTAGATAGTCCTGCGTTTGAGGGAAGAAATAATGGTATGCGTAGAATCAGTGAAGTATTCCGTGGAGCAGATTTCTATGGAGAAGTAGAGCTTGGAAATATTTATAGAAGTCGTATGGCAGCTTTGGCTGATTTGTTGTAGATTGACAGTTGAATAAAAGGAGAAAATATGAATCAAGAGTTAATTGACCTTTGTTGGAAAAAGAGACGAGGTGAAATCTCAACCTCTTGGGATTATATTGCGGCTCAGAATGGATATACGTCAGGTGAGAAACTTCGCTTGTCATTTAAAAGTTGGCGTAGAAAAAATGAACGAGAATCTGGTAAAACATATGATAATATTGAACTTGTCGGAAATTCCGACGAACTTGAAATTAAGAAACGTGAGCTATATAAAGAGCGTCAAAAACTTTTCGATGTTGCTAATGAATATCGTCAAATGCAACGCGAAGAATCTCGTGAAGAACGATTTTACGAACGTCTCGACCAATCTATTAAGAGCTTGTGTCCAGTTGATATTCCTAAACATGAGATTCAACTCAGTCAATCTAACAGAGCAGTAATTTGCTCAATTGCAGATGCTCACTTTGGTGAAGAATTTGAGTTGAAAGATTTCAGTGGTGGTATTATCAATAAATATAACACACAAATTTTTAAAGATAGAATGTGGGAATATAAAAATAAGATTATTAAGTTTTGTGAAGATAGAAATATCAACCATATTTACATCACTGAACTTGGCGATGCCGTCAGTGGAGTACTCCATATCTCACAGATTAAATCTAATCAAATCGGCGTAATTGACCAAGTAATTGAATATGCTGAATTTATGCGGCACTGGCTTAATGACTTGAGCAAATATCTTAAAATTGATGTGTATTTCACCGAAGGTAATCATAGCAACCTTAGACTTCTCACAGGTAAAAAAGGCGACTTCCCACATGAGAACACAGAGCGTATTGTTTCGTACATTGTTAAATCAACACTTGAAAACAATCCTAATATTACCGTTCATCATGGTGAAAATGGAGTTAATTATTTTTCTGTATCTGGTTTCAATGTAATCAGCTTACATGGTGATAAAGAAAAGAATATTGAAAATTCCTTAGATAAGTATACACGAAATTATAGAATCAATCCACATTTTCTTTTGTGTGGACATATGCATAGTTCCAAAAGTTTAAATATTGGGATTGATAGATTTGTGTTGCAGTGCCCTTGCTTTGCAGGTACGAATGAATATGCCCTGAACGAAGTTGGTAAAACCTCCAATGCGGGTGCAAAGTTATTTGTAATTGAAGAAGATTATGGACTTGTAAGCGAAGAGTATATTTGGTTTAAATAGACAGAACAAAAGGAGTTCCATATGTTTGAAGGAATGTTCCGAGATTCAGCAATAGAAGAAATGCGTATGGCTTCTGCAATGCATCATAGAACTATTTATATGTGTGAAACTGTGACGGATGATGCGTGTTTTAAATTGAATTATTATTTAGATAGAATTGAACGACTTGATAAACATTCTGGTAAAAAAGAACCAATTACAATTGTAATTTCCAGTTTCGGAGGTTCCATATACGATGGGTTGTCCAGTATTTCTCGCATTGAGAAAATGGTGGAAGATGGGTATGAGATTATTTCAATTATAGATGCATATGCAATGAGCATGGGTTCCGCTCTCAGCCAAGTATGCTCTAAAAGATATGCTCGTAGATATTCAACCATATTATATCATCAACCATCAACATATCAACAAGGAACTTGTTCTGAATTAAAAATACAATTTGATGAGCTTATGCGTCTATGGGAACTTATGAAGACAATTACTAAAAAACATACACTGATGGATGAAGAATATCTTGAATCTCTGTACAAAGGTAATAAAGATGTCTATCTTACAGCAGAACAATGTTTGGATTTCGGTATTATTGATGAGATTCTATAGTGGATAAAAGGAGACAATATGAACGATGATGTTCAAGAAATTGTTTTAGATGAACAACAACAACTTAAAGAAATGTTCGGACATTCCGATTGTGCAGAACCTGCCTCAAAAGAAATGACGTTCTTTTATGAACCGATTGATTTAGAAGATGATGAGATGGATGTAATTACAACCTCTGATGAATTTATTAAAGGTCAAGGCGTGGGCGCATTTTATTCAGGTATCTACACGACACTTATTAATTCAGGTTTTGATGTGGAAAGTGCTGTGACAGTTGTAACGAATGAACAAGCTCTTAGATACAATAAAGAACTTGCTAAAATTACACAGACAACGAGTATTGAAGTTGCAAAACATCGTTCGTTTCAAGTTGATGATACACGAATGTAGAGAATAAGGAGAACATAATATGTATTTTATTGATAGCCGTGGAAAACGTACAGATGTGGTTGAGTTGGCAGAAGGTTATATTATTAGTGATGGTGATTTTTCCAGATTTGTTCCAGAAGAAGAATTTATCTCTTGGATTGAACGGAAATATATCAACTTAATCTGCGAAGACCCTGACAAAGAAGAGTCAACTGAACTTTGTGATTGTCCATATTGTGAAGGCGTTCGTGTAGGAGTTGAAATGGTTCTTAGTGATATAGAAGATGACGACGAATGTGATTGTGAAGTTTGTCAATATGAACAAATTCATTCTGACATCGTAGACGAACTAAAACATCTTAAAGAAGATATGATTGCATATCGCCAATGTGGCGACTATGAAGAATATGAAAAGATTGTAAATGCTTATGTACGACTGTATCATCTTGCGTTTGAGGACTCGGAACTTTAATAGTACCTCCCTTTGAACAAAGTTGAACAATTGAAAACTTAGAACCTATAAATTAGGACATCAGAAATGGTGTCTCTTTTTATGTGTTTTAGTTGATGCACAT
>Ga0302208_10001314_pt1 | contig 10691 bp, 11 predicted proteins | sample II_Fen_E2_3_FD_194577 | JGI IMG/M metagenome (GOLD analysis project Ga0302208, IMG submission 194577) | Peat permafrost microbial communities from Stordalen Mire near Abisko, Sweden - II_Fen_E2_3 | ecosystem: Environmental > Terrestrial > Soil > Wetlands > Permafrost | place: Sweden: Abisko...
ATAACCCCATAAACCTTCCAAAAGATTTTAAAGATGATAATTACAAAATCGTTTTTAGTGCCGATTTATTAAACGATAGCAGCATTGTATACTCCAACACTCCCACCGGTGAAGTTGTCACAAATTTTAAAGTTCGGAATATAAAGCTTTACTATATTAGGAAATGCAGCAATCTGGTGTTCAATGATACTATGGACCTGGTATATGGAAAAACCTACCGAAACTATGAACACAGTATAAGCATTAAGCTGGATTCGGTTATTGAAGATTCCAGATGTCCTTATAACGTTGAGTGCATTTGGGCGGGAAATGCAAAGGCTAAATTTGTTTTTGGGTTAAATAATCAGTTGAAGGTATTTTCTCTGAACACGTTGGACAGTTTTATGCGGGATACCATTATTTCAGACTACAAAATTCAATTTATTCAGTTAAGGCCTTACCCTGTTTATCCGAATCCTATTCATCAAAAGGATTATATAGCCAGAATAAAAATAACAAGATAAATGCAACTTGATTTAGGTATTTCAGAGTCTGTTTTCGCGGGTTTAAGAAACCCTAAAATACACTTAGTCCGTTTTTGTGTTTTTGATGTTTAAGAAGAACAGCGAATCAGTTCACTTACAAAAGCATTTCATATCCACTGCTTTAATTCCCAATTTAAATAATGTAAAGCGTAAAAAGATAAAACTGAAAGAAAAGGCTGGCTTAGGTGTTGGTCTTTTCTTATTTCCATTCCATTTTTATACGGTTTTAGGACTTTATTCCTATCTTTCTGATAATCAACAAAAAGAAAAAAGATAAAAAATTATTGTCTATTTGGTTGATAATGAAGAATAATTAATGTAATTTTGCAGGGAATTAAAATACGGAAAAATTTCTGTATTTAGGATTATTAAGAACTTGTTCAAAAGTAATTTTTTTAGGTTTTATTTCTTGGAACAGAATTATCAACTATTATATATTTATTTTTATGAAACTGACTCATATTGAGCATTTAGGCATTGCTGTAAAAAGCCTTGAAACAGCTATTCCTTATTACGAAAATGTATTAGGATTAAAATGTTACGCAGTGGAAGAAGTTCCTGAACAGAAAGTAAAAACAGCATTCTTCAAAGTTGGGCAGACCAAAATAGAATTGCTGGAATCGACCGATCCTGAAGGACCAGTTGGAAAATTCCTTGAAAACAAAGGCGAAGGCGTACACCACGTTGCTTTTGCAGTTGAAGGTTTACAGGAAACGCTTGATTTCGTAGCAGAAAAGGGAATCAGATTAATTGACAAACAACCACGTAAAGGTGCTGAAGGATTAAATATTGCCTTTTTGCATCCAAAATCAACTTTCGGCGTATTGACTGAACTTTGCGAAAATCCAAACAAATAAATAGTTAATCAGTTAATTGGTTGCTTGGTACTTACACGTGATTTTGTACTAATAAACAATCATTAACTTTAGACATAAAAAAATGGAAAATCAGGAAAAGGTAAAAAACCTCATCGATTTGCGCGTTCAAGCTAAATTAGGTGGTGGTGCTAAAAGAATTGCTTCACAACATGCCAAAGGTAAGTTCACAGCCCGTGAACGTATTGAAATGCTGCTGGACGAAGGAAGTTTTGAAGAATTAGACATGTTTGTGACTCATCGTTGTACCAACTTTGGGTTGGAAAAAGAAAAGTACCTGGGTGATGGTGTAATAACCGGCCATGGTACCATTGACGGTCGCACCATGTATGTCTTTGCACAGGACTTTACAGTATTCGGAGGTTCTTTGTCGGAGACAATGGCACTCAAGATTTGTAAAGTAATGGATATGGCTATGAAAATGGGTTGTCCAGTGATCGGTATTAATGATTCGGGTGGTGCACGTATTCAGGAAGGGGTTACTTCTCTGGCTGGATATGCTGAAATTTTCGAACGTAACATATTAGCTTCAGGTGTTATCCCACAGATTTCAGCCATATTTGGTCCTTGTGCCGGTGGAGCTGTGTACTCTCCTGCCCTCACCGACTTCGTGTTAATGACCAAAGAAAACAGCTATATGTTCGTAACCGGACCAAAGGTTGTAAAATCGGTTACCGGTGAAGATATTTCTACAGAAGATCTGGGTGGTGCTGATGTTCACTCGCGTAAATCAGGTGTTTCACACTTTAAGGCAGAAAACGAAGAAGAAGGTGTGATGCTTATCCGCAAATTACTTTCTTACTTGCCTTCCAATAACCTTGAAGAACCACCATTGTTTGAAAATACAGATCCTATCGTTCGTTTAGACGACAAATTAAACTCTATAGTTCCGGATAATCCAAACATGCCTTATGACATGAAGGATATTATTCACGGCATTGTGGATAACGATGAATTTCTGGAAGTTCACCAACACTACGCCCGAAACATCATTGTGGGTTTTGCTCGTTTCAACGGTGCTCCTACCGGAATTGTGGCTAATCAGCCTAATTTCCTTGCGGGAGTTCTCGACTGTGATGCATCCCGTAAAGCTGCCCGTTTCGTGCGTTTTTGCGATGCTTTCAACATTCCAGTACTGACATTGGTAGATGTTCCGGGATTCTTGCCCGGATCGGGTCAGGAATATGCAGGTATCATTACTCACGGTGCTAAACTGATGTTTGCTTATGGTGAAGCAACTGTTCCGAAAGTTACAGTAACAATTCGTAAGTCTTACGGTGGTGCCCATGACGTAATGAGTTGTAAACAATTGAGGGGTGACTTCAATTACGCTTGGCCAACTGCTGAAATTGCTGTAATGGGTGCAGCAGGGGCTATTGAAGTATTGGAAGGACGTGCAATTTCTAAAATTACCGATCCTGAAGAAAAAGCCGCTTTTGTAAGTGAAAAGGTGAACGAATACAAAGATAAATTTGCAAACCCATATCAGGCTGCTTCATACGGTTATATCGACGATATTATTGAACCACGCAACACACGATTCCGTGTTATCCGTGCATTCCAGGCGCTAGAAACCAAAAAAGTAGTGAATCCACCAAAGAAACATAGTAATATACCTTTATAATAAAGTCCTATGATATTTGAAAAATTTTTTGGTAAAAAGGCCAAATTCCCTTCAACTGACAATGATAAAGGTGAAGTTCCATCGGCTGATGTAGTAGCCATAGCTATGGCGTTACATTTGTATTATGACGAAGTTCACGATGATGAAAGTAATGTGATTACAATCAAACGTATCGAAAGACGTTATTCACCCTGGAGTTCAAAAATTTATGGTACTAATAATAATATCAGATAACATATTATGAAGAAATTCAAATTTACAATAGATGGGGCTTCATATAGTGTGAATGTCAAATCAGTAGAAGGCAGCAAAGCAGAGATTGAAGTAAATGGTAAATCATACAATGTAGGATTGGAACAAGAGGTGAATACCTTGAAGACTCCAATTATTGTTCGCAAAGAGGTACAATCTAATCCTGGCGTAAACAAAGTCACTGCAACGACAACAGCACCTAAATCAAGTAGAACAGGTGCAAACAGCCTTAAAGCTCCTCTTCCTGGAAGTATAATCCGTATAGCTGTCAAAGTCGGAGACTCAGTAAACATCGGAGATTTATTATTGGTAATGGAATCCATGAAAATGGAAAACAATATTATGGCTGAAAAAGCCGGTGTTATAAAAAGCATCGAAATAGAAGCCGGGCAAGCCGTAATGCAAGATGATATCTTATTGGAACTGGAATAGAAAAATGATTCATTCTAAATAAATAAAAAATCCCAACGTAATTTATGTTGGGATTTTTTATACTTTATGTTTCGACGTTTTCGACTCCTTTATAACAATAAAAGAATTAAGATAATCAGCAATAACCCGCCTCCACCAATAAAAACTACACCTCCATGACGGTGATGCCTTGGACCATCATTATCGTGACGATCACGATCTCTGTCATATCTTCCTTGCTGATCTTGAATCATATGTACTTCTTCACGCAGTTCTTTCTTTTCAGCAGGAGTTAATGAAGACATGTCCATTGCTCTGATTTCTTCCAGCCTGGCAATATTCGCATTGGATGCAGTAATTTCAGCAGCCTCAGCAGCATTAGTTACATTTAAATCGGTTGATATAGCCGACTTAGTTGCCTCATTGGCATTCGTAGTTACTGTTGCTGCAGCATTAACTACATTTTCTGCCTTTAAATGAGTAGGAAAAAATGACAACAAAAGAAATGAAGTCATTATACAAAATGTTAGCTTTTTCATTTTTCTAAGTTTATCTGTGAATTAATTTTCACTGAGCAAAGGTCGTTAGTTTTGACTTCCAATGCGTTACATAATTTCTGAAAAATCTTACATCATTCACACATATATCGTTTAACTATTGCAAGTAGTAGAAAAAAAGGTGCCACTTATTAAGCAACACCTATTTAGTTTATTTAAAAATGTATGATTCGTTTATAACCCTGAGACTAGTTGTTTAAGTTTAGTTTCTGCAAGTTTAAGATTATATCGAAAATTTATAAGCCGTGTATTTGACTGGACAAAATCTTCCTGGGCAATGTGAACCTCCAGCGAAGTGGTTTGTCCAAGACGAAGACGTTCCAGGCTTATTTTTATATTCTCCAGGGCAAGTTCGTTATTTTCTGTTTCTATTTGTAGTAAACGTTGTTGGTTTTCAAAATCAGTAATTGTATTATCCAATAAAGTATTTACCTGTAACTTGATGTTTTGAAGATCATAATCGGCGGATTGAGCCATGATTTTTGCAACTGCTATTTTTCGCTTATTTTCTCCGGCACTGAATATAGGGATGGTAACCGATCCTCCTACCTGAGGCCCAGCAGTACGATTTTTTGAAACTGTTGTACTTGGATTGGTAGATTGGGAGAAATAATACCCTGCCCTAAAGTCTACAATTGGAAGATATCCGCTTTTAGATTCTTTTATTGCTAAAGCAGCAATGTCAATTTGTTTTTGAAAAGACAAAATGCTGGTGTTGGATGAATTCAATTTCTGCACCAAATCAGTTCTATTAGGCGTATAATTTAATGGGATAGAATCTGTAATTGCGAAAACAGAGTCCTTAGATTGACCCAACAATTGATTCAGCGTTTTCTCTGCTTCAACAATGATAAATTGTTGGTTTATCTGATTCTCCAGGATAACATTCATATCAATCTTAGCTTGTAACAAATCTGTTTTTAGCAACGACCCTGCATTAAAACCGGCCTGAGCAATAATTACCCGGTCTTTATTATAGTTTAAAGCAACTTGAATTGATTTAAGCTGCTGTTGTTGCCTGACGACATCGTAATAGGCTGAAACGACATTAAACAATGTTTGAAGCACCTTATCTTTATACTGTATTTCACCAAGCGATTCAATCTCATTCAGTTTGTTTTTAGTAACAAACATTTTACCACCATCGTATAGTGTCCATGATAGCTGAGCTCCTGCTGTTATAGTTGTGGAGTTCAACGAGGGAAAATTTACAGAAGTGCCATCAGGGTACTTTTGAAAGCCATCATTCAGACTATAGTTTGCTGATCCGTTTATTGCTGCAGTAGGTAACATTCCTGCATTACCCGGAGTATTATTTACTTGGGCAATTGTTGCATCATTCCGGGAAACCTGAATGTCAAAGTTGTTTTTTAATGCAATATTAACGGCATTGTCCAGGGTCAGTGTTTTTTGTGCATTGACACTGGAGAATGAAAATAGGATGCATGCAAATACTATTTTTAATAGTCTTTGTTTTTTAGGGCTTTTCATTGTTGATCTTTATTTTTATTTTTGCTCGACAATACGATATATGTAACCGGAATAACAAACAAGGTAAGTGCTAATGAGAAGAACAAACCACCAACCACCACAATACCCAAGGGGATTCTGCTTGAAGCACCCGAACCAAGTGCAAAAGCAATTGGTAAAGCTCCAAATATAGTTGCCAGAGAAGTCATTAAAATAGGTCTGAATCGTGCTGAGGCGGATTCAAATGCAGCCACTCGTTTATTCATACCCAGTTTCCGTTTTTGATTAGCAAATTCTACAATTAAAATACCATTCTTGGTCACAATACCAATAAGCAATATCATCCCAATTTCGGAGAATATATTCAAGGTTTGCCCGAAGATCCATAATGAAAGCATAGCTCCTGCAATTGCCATTGGTACTGTTATCATAATGATAAATGGATCCCGGAAACTTTCGAACTGAGCTGCCAGAATTAAATAAATAAGTAAGAGTGCCAATATTAAAGCAAAAGATATGTTCGAGTTGCTTTCAGCAAAATCCCTGGAAGGTCCGGCAAGTGCAGTAGTAAAAGTAGGATCCATGAGTTTTGTAGCAATTCTCTGCATTTCTGTAATTCCTTCACCTAATGTTCTGCCTTCTGCAAGGTTCGCTGATACTGTAGCAGATTTATACCTGTTGAAATGATATAATATCGGAGGGTTACTATTTTCCTGAATATCGACCAGATTATCCAACTGTATCATATTTCCTGTATTGGAACGCACGTATAAGGACGATAAATTAGACGTTGAATTTCTGTCCTGACGTGCTACCTGTCCTATGACATAATATTGTCTGTTATTGCGGAGAAAGTATCCATAACGACTACCACTGTACGCCAGATCGAGCGCATCAGAAACATCTTTTTCATTTATTCCAAGGCTATTGGCTTTTAAACGGTTTACCTTGATATTAAGTTCCGGTTTGTTGAATTTTAAATCAACATCCACGTTACTAAATACCGGGCTATTTTGTGCTTCATCCAGAAATTTAGGGAGGATTTTTTGGATCTTATCAAAGTCAAGATTCTGCAAAACAAATTGAACTGGTAATCCCCTTGAGTTAGAAGTGGTGATGGTTGGCTCCTGACTGGCAATGACACGGGCATCAGGGATAGAATCATAAATTTTGGACAACTTTTTATACATATCCTGTTGTGAAATTTTACGCTCACTTGGATCAGACAAAAAGGTCATCACACTACCTGTATTTACACTGGAACTGGATCCTCCTCCATATCGTGCCAATGTAAATTTTGCATTCACACCCAGATCACTATTGATTTTAGCTACTTTATCAATAATTTCTTTTGTTGTTGAATACTCGGTACCCTCAGGAGCTGTTATGCTTGTTCGGATATAGCTATGATCCTCCAGAGGAGCGAGTTCTGATTTTAGAGTTTTGGAAATACCGAAAATCAGAAAAACACAAAATCCAATAATAGCAAAGGATATCCATTTGTTCTGAATAAAATAGGCAAGAATCCGTCTGTATTTCTTTTCCATTCCTAAAAAGAAAGGTTCAGAAGCAACATAAAATTTAGAATGATGGGTTCCAGAACCACCCAGAAAAACATTAAGTACAGGGGTCAATGTCAACGAAACTAAAGCTGAAATTAAAACGGCACTTGCCACAACTATTCCAAATTCACGGAATAACCTACCAGTGAACCCTTGTAAAAAGATAACCGGAATGAACACAATAGCTAGTGTAAGAGAAGTCGAAACTACAGCAAAGAAAATCTCACGCGTACCTTCCATGGCAGCCTGAAATTTATCCATACCTTTCTCTATACGCTTGAAGATATTCTCTGTAACCACAATACCATCATCAACCACCAGGCCTGTAGCCAGTACTATCCCCAGGAGTGAAAGTACATTTACAGAAAAACCAAAAAGGTACATGACAAAAAAGGTTCCTACCAGTGAAACTGGAATATCGATAAGCGGTCGTAAAGCTATAATCCAGTTTCTGAAAAATAAAAATATGATCAACACTACCAGAAAAATAGCGATAAGAAGGGTTTCTAATACATCAGTAACTGATTGTCTTACAAATATTGATTTATCCCTGCCTACATTTAATTCCATCCCTTTCGGCAGGTTCTTATTTATCTGATCCAAGCGTTTATAAAATTCATCAGCAATCTGGATATCGTTAGCACCAGGTAGTGGAATTAATGCAAGCATAACTCCGTTAGTGCCGTTAATAGTTGAACCGGATTCTTCATTTTGCGGACCGAGTACTGCTTCACCAATATCATTCAACCGGACAATCTGGTTATCGGTTTGTTTAACAATCAGATTATTAAAGTCATCTTCGGTGACTAACCTTCCTGAAGTTTTAACTGTCAGTTCAGTTGCATTCCCCCGAATTTTCCCTCCTGGCATTTCAACGTTTTCTTTACTAAGGGCCGAACTTATATCTGCTGCCGTTAAATTATAAGCCGTCATTTTTCCCGGATCAAGCCATAACCTCATCGCAGGTTTCTGTTGTCCATAAATAGACACAGAACTTACACCCGGAATAGTTTGTAATTTTTCAAGTAAAACATTCTCTGCATAATCACTCAGTTCAATGGCATTCATCGAAGTGCTCTGTGCTGTAAGCATGATAATTGGATCTCCGTTTGCATCAGCTTTAGTGACAGTAGGTGGAGAATCAATATCCAGCGGTAAACTTTTCAAGGCTTGTGAAGTTTTATCACGCACATCGTTTGCAGCTTTCTCCAGGTCTGCTCCAAGATCAAATTCAACGGTAATGGTGCTTTGGCCTGTAGCCGATTGAGAGGATATTGATTTTACCCCTTCAATACCATTAATATTCTTCTCTAAAGGTTCTGTTATCTGCGATTCTATAATTTCAGCATTGGCTCCGGTATAACTGGTCTGGACTGTAATCACTGGAGGATCAATTGCCGGGTAGAGACGAATGCCAAGAAAGCTAAACCCTACTACTCCCATCAGAATAATGATGAGGCTTAGCACGATGGAACCTATTGGTCGTTTAAGTGCAATATCTGATATTGTCATAATTGGTTTGTTACTGAAGAATATTTAATAACTGATCCTTCTTTAAGGAACAACAGTCCGGAAGTAATAATCGTATCACCTAGTTGAACACCTTTTGTAATCTCAATGTTTGAAGCATTACGAATACCGGTGGTTACAGTGACAAAGTGAGCCTTACCGTTTTTAGCAACGATAACGCTTTTGCTCAGTTCTTGTGGAATAATGGCCTGAGTTGGAATCAGGAGCGCATTTTTATTTTCACTAAGACGAAGTGAGACATTTGTAAATGCTCCCGGAAGTAATTGTTTTGACTTGCTGTTTACCAATGCCCTGACTTTCAGGTTACGGGTTGTTGCGTCGATGCCCTGTTCGGTTGCAAGTACGGTTGCATCGAATTGAGTATCGTCATTGTACATGGTGAATTTTACCTTCATCCCTGTTTTAATAGATGAACCATACTTTTCGGGAACACTGAAATCAAGCTTTATCTTATTTTCAGTACGGATGGTCGATAGTAAGGTGGCCGGGGTCACAATAGCTCCAATGCTAATATTCCTCAATCCGATAATTCCATCGAAAGGTGCCAGTACTTCTGTTTTACGAATCAATGTTTTCTGGACTTCGATATCCGCCTTAATTGTATTTAAAAGTAGGATGGTCTGGTCATAGTCATTCTGGCTAATTCCGCTTACTTTCAACAATTCGGATTGCCTCTTGAAAATTTGTTGTTGTATCGCCAGTTGTGATTTCTGTTTTTTTAGGGTAGCTTGTAGATCATCATCAAAAAGCTTCACTAAAAGAGTACCTTTTTTTACAAATTTACCTTCAGGTAGATTTATTTTTACAACTCTTCCTGCAACTTCATTCTGTAGAGTAACTTCATCAAATGCCTGTAATGAACCAGAAACTGATATTTCATTGATAAGCAATGACGGGTTCAGAATGTAAGCATCTACTTTCTTTTGCACTTTTTCTTTGGAATCCTGTCTCTTCGATTTCTCTTTCGATGAATTAAAACCTACTTTCCAGATGAAAGCAAGCAATAAAACAATAAATACTCCAATCCAGATGGTTGATTTTTTTTTCATTTGAAAGAATGGCTTTTAGTTATTATAAAGATTTGATTCAATAATTACAAGCATGGCATATAAATCATTTCGTTGGTTTTCCGTTAATCCTTTCAGGGAGACAGCAGAAAGTTCTTTAAATGCCTTTTTTATATCCGGTATCACCTTTTTTGCTTTTTCGGTGATAACCAATTCGTATTTTCGCTTATCAGTTTTATTTTGTATCCTGTCAACATATCCATTTAATGACAGATAATCGATTATGCGTACAACCTGGACTTTATCACATGATAATTCATGCGCAAGTTCCTGTTGTGTAATTCCATTTCCTGCGTCAATAAGTATTAAAGGATAAAATGAACGATCTATATCCAGATTGATTAAAATCTTCTGAAGAGTGTCCTGTGACATCTTGCTGATCTTTCCCATTATTCTTTCTACAGGTTCTTTCATGAAGTTATAAGATGCTTTAAACATTAAAAGGTTTAATACAGAATGCAAAATTACTGTTTTTTATTATAGTTATCAGTGTTATCTATTTTTTAATACAGATTTAATATAATAATTTTGACCATAACTTATATCTCCGTCGTCTGAAGGATATGTGGTAGCATGAAAGTCGTTGCTCACCCTGAATCCAAATCACGGCCAATTCTGTTTCATCTTTTACAATTCAGCCCTTGGTTGTTGAAGGAGTATAGTGGCATTACTACCGGTTAACCAATCATCTGGCATCTGTTCACTCTATAGAGAGGGTTTCCTTAGACTTTCGAGGGGGTTGGCGGGGGGGTGGGGGGGGGGGGGGGCGGGGGGGCGCCGGGGGGGGGGGCCGGGGGGGCGGGGGGGGGCGGGGGGGGG
>Ga0302208_10001332_pt1 | contig 10601 bp, 8 predicted proteins | sample II_Fen_E2_3_FD_194577 | JGI IMG/M metagenome (GOLD analysis project Ga0302208, IMG submission 194577) | Peat permafrost microbial communities from Stordalen Mire near Abisko, Sweden - II_Fen_E2_3 | ecosystem: Environmental > Terrestrial > Soil > Wetlands > Permafrost | place: Sweden: Abisko...
AGTTGTTCAAGCTTAACATCAATAAACATCCCGATTTCGGTTACCTCTTTAAAGGAAAATGCATTTATAAATTGTACGGGGTTGACCCAAATTATGGTAAATTCAACCACGCCTCCAATAGTGGGGGTATCCGCTTTCAAAGGTGTAAATAAGTCAAATTGCACCTTGTTTGTTCCGATGGGTTCGTTCGCTGATTATAAAGGAGCTTTGCAATGGAATGACTTTGTGAACATCGTCGAATTTGATCCAACAGGAGTTCGTACCATTCAAAACTCAAACATTCAACTATACCCCAACCCGACCTCCACTTTCCTTAATCTCTTTTTTGGTGAGGATAATGCGCCCAAAATCCTAAAGATATACAACTCGATTGGACAGAAAGTTTACGATTCAAAAGTTTCGGACAGTCAATTCCAAATGGATGTTTCTGCCTATTCAAGTGGGTTGTACTTTATTATAGGCGAAGATAAAAATGGACAGACATTGAGACAGGGTCGTTTCATCAAGGAATAAATACAACAAACTTCTATAAGTGGGCACACTTCATGTGTTTCCATAAATAATTCTTGAATAAAATTCTGCAAACTACTTGCACGCATTTTCATTGAACAATGGGTTTCAGATCCATTTAATATGCATTTCCCTATCTGATTTAGCTTCATTTAACCAAAAAAATGGGGGTTTGGACCTGTGAATGATATAACTTTTCTCGCTAATAGTATAACACTTTCGTTGAGGAGAAAAGTAATTTTAAGGCCAAATACTAAACAAATATAGGTTCCTCCGTAGCTCATACGGATGTTGTGGCACGTGGCATGATTAAAATTTCAACATTGAAAAATAAGGAGGCACATTTATGAATGAAAATCCTTTAAAAAAGCTGGAAAGCTTGGACCAATCAATCTGGCTAGACTATATCCGTTGCGATTTGATTGCCAATGGAGGACTTTTACACCTGATTGATGAAGATGGCCTTCGAGGAATGACTTCCAATCCAGCCATCTTCGAAAAGGCTATTGCAGAAAGCACGCTTTATGATGCTGAAATTCAAAAAATGGCGCTCAAGGGGAAAAATGTCAAAGAAATCTATGAGGCTATCAGTCAAAAGGATGTGCAAAGTGCAGCCGACGTATTCAGACCATTGTATGAAAAAACGGACGGTAAAGATGGTTATGTCAGTCTGGAAGTAAATCCGCATTTGGCGCACGATACCGAGGGTACGATCAAGGAAGGACGTAGGTTATGGGTTGCCTTGAACAGACCGAACGTTCTAATCAAAGTTCCTGCAACAAGGGAGGGTCTGCCGGCTATCCGGCAATTGATCAGTGAGGGAATTAATGTGAATGTTACGTTGCTTTTTGCCTTGCCACGATACAAACAGGTAGCTGAAGCCTATATCTCTGGAATCACGGACCGAATTAATCAAGGCAAACCAATAACGAACATTGCCTCAGTAGCAAGTTTCTTTTTAAGTCGCATCGATGCGGTGGTTGATCCAAAAGAGTCAGACTTTATTGCATCTGGGGGTGAACAGGCACATTTTGCTACAAAAATTCGCGGTCAGGTAGCCATTTCGAGTGCTAAAATTGCCTATAAAATTTATAATGAAGTTTTTGAAAACGAACAGTTTACAAAACTTGGAGCTTCGCCTCAGCGACTGCTTTGGGCCAGTACCAGCCCTAAAGATCCGACATACAGCGATGTAAAATACATTGAGGCACTGATCGGGCCAAATACAGTCAATACAATTCCTCTCGAAACACTTGAAGCGTATCGTGATCACGGTAACCCGTCGAGCTTATTGGAAACCGATTTAGAACAAGCGTCCTGGGTATTGTCTGAGTTGTCCGAAATGGACATTGACCTAAAAAGCATTACTGAAAATTTAGAAAGCGATGGGGTTGAAAAGTTTATTCAAGCATTTGATAAATTGATGGAATCTTTGAAAAAGAAGTCTTCGTCCTGAAAATGAATTCAAAATGATGGTTAAATCGAATTTGGTTACCACTTTGTTTGTGGATATTGGAGGCGTTTTGCTTACCGATGGCTGGGGACATACGTTTCGTCAACAGGCTGTTAAAGAGTTTAAACTCAATTTAGAAGAGTTGGAAGACAGGCACAGTATGACTTTCGAAACGTTTGAAATTGGCAAACTCACACTGAAGGAATACCTGAATCTGGTGGTGTTTTATAAACCACGGTCGTTTACTCAGGCAGGTTTTCAGAAATTCATGTTTGCCCTGTCAGAATCGGACTCCAAAATGATTGGAATGATCAGCCAACTTAAAGCAAAGTACGGTTTAAAGATTGTAGTGGTCAGCAACGAATCGAGGGAACTCAATGCTCATCGAATACAGAAGTTCAGGCTTAATGCGTTCGTCGATACGTATATTTCCTCTTGTTATGTGGGTCTGCGTAAACCCGATGCCGAAATTTTCCGGCTTGCATTGGATGTTGCCCAAGTTACTCCAGAAGAGGTTGTGTACATCGATAATACTCAAATGTTTGTATCGATCGCTAAAGGGATGGGTATTCGAGGAATTTGGCATTCGGATTACAAATCAACGCGCGAAAAACTGGCATCGTTTGGATTGGTGATTGAAACATGAAGAAAATACCATCCATAGAAACGACGCTCTCCAATGTTCTGACTATCAACGGGGGTTCATCCAGCATTAAATTCGCACTTTATCGGATGAATGAACCTTTGACGCGCATTCTCTTCGGTAATATTGACCGAATTGGTCTGCCGGATTCAAAACTGACTTTCACCAATGAAAATGAAAATAAAATAGATACCCTGATAATAAAGGCTTCCAATCTTCGGGCGGCAATAAATGTCTTGATCGACTGGCTCGAAAAAAAAATTGATTTTTCAGTGCTCGCTGGCATCGGACATCGTGTAGTTCATGGTATGCATCACACAAGTCCCGAAATCATCACTGCTGAATTGCTGGATGAGCTGCATCGCATGACACCTTATGATCCAGAGCACTTGCCAGCTGAAATTAAGTTAATGGAGGTTTTCCGTCATCGTCATCCAAAACTTCCTCAGGTAGCTTGTTTCGACACCGCTTTCCACCAAACCATGCCACGGGTGGCTAAATTACTTCCCATTCCCAGGCGTTTCGATGAAAAAGGAATACAACGTTACGGTTTTCATGGCCTGTCATATTCCTATTTGATGGAAGAACTCGCCCGTGTTGCCGGACCAGAAGCAGCACAAGGCCGTTTAATTTTGGCTCATTTGGGTAACGGAGCAAGTTTGGCTGCCGTAAAAGATGGCAAGAGCATTGACACCAGCATGGGTTTCACTCCGGCTTCAGGAATAATGATGGGAAGCCGACCAGGTGATTTGGACCCGGGTGTAGCGTGGTACATCATCCAATCGGAACATTTAACTCTCAGACAATTTAATCATCTGATCAATCACGAATCGGGTTTGCTCGGCATTTCAGAGACCAGTTCAGACATGTACGATTTACTCGGGCTTGAAAAAGAGGACATTCGGGCAGCCGAAGCCATTTCGTTATTTTGTTATCAGACCAGAAAATGGATTGGCGCTTTTGCCGCTGTACTTGGAGGACTGGACACGCTTGTTTTTGCTGGAGGTATCGGAGAAAATAGCCCGATTGTTCGCTCTATAATCTGTGAAAATCTTGAATTTCTAGGAATCGAACTCGATGAAAAACGAAACAAGGCAAATGCACCGATTATTTCAACAAATACAAGTAAAACAGTTGTTCGCATGATTCATACGGATGAAGAATGGATGATCGCAAAAATAGTTCGTCAAATGATCGTTCACAGAGAGATTTAAACAATAACAACGCATTTAAAACTCAGATAATATGGAAACAAAGCAAATTCCACTTTCAAAAAATCTTCTAAGTAAAATGAACGCTTACTGGCGGGCTGCGAATTATCTTTCGGTCGGCCAACTCTATCTCCGGGACAATCCTTTACTCCGGGAACCATTGAAACTTTCTCATGTGAAGTCCATGCTGCTTGGTCACTGGGGTACCACTCCAGGTCAGAACTTTATTTATGTGCACTTGAACCGGGTCATCAAAAAGTACGACCTCGACATGATTTACATTTCCGGCCCAGGCCATGGAGGACCAGCATTGGTTGGTAATACCTATTTGGAAGGCACTTACAGTGAAGTCTATCCAACGATCACACGGGATGAATCAGGACTAAAAAAGTTGTTTACGCAATTCTCCTTCCCTGGAGGAATTCCCAGCCATGTTTCTCCCGAATGTCCGGGATCGATTCACGAGGGCGGCGAACTGGGCTACTCACTCAGCCATGCTTTCGGAGCGGCTTTCGACAACCCCGATCTGGTAGTTGCCTGTATTGTTGGCGACGGTGAAGCAGAAACAGGGCCGTTAGCTACAGCATGGCATTCCAACAAATTTTTAAATCCGATAACCGACGGAGCGGTTTTGCCCATTCTTCACCTAAACGGTTACAAAATTGCTAACCCGACCATCCTTGCTCGCATTCCTCACGAAGAATTAGAGCAGTTGCTCCGCGGATATGGCTGGAATCCTTACTTCGTCGAAGGCGATGAACCAGAAAAAATGCATCAATTAATGGCTTCTGTAGTGGAAAAATCCATTTTGGAGATAAAAAAAATACAAAGTCATGCACGAGAAAAAAACAATGCAGAGCGACCCATCTGGCCGATGATCGTACTCCAGTCGCCCAAAGGCTGGACAGGCCCGAAAGAAGTTGATGGATTGCAAATTGAAGGAACTTTTCGCGCACACCAGATTCCTCTGCTGGTAGATTCGGAACATCCACATCATTTACAGCTTCTTGAAAACTGGATGAAAAGCTATAAGCCGGAAGAATTATTCGACGAGCAAGGCACTTTAATACCCGAGTTGGCTGAACTCGCACCAATAGGAGAACATCGGATGGGTGCAAATCCACATGCCAATGGCGGGCTTTTGTTGCAAGATTTGAATCTTCCCGACTTTAGAAAATACGCCGTTGAAATTCCTTCACCCGGTTCAGTCCAGGCCGCCGACACCCATGAATTGGGAAAATTTCTTCGCGAAGTGGTGACATTGAATGCTCAGCAACGAAACTTCCGGATTTTTGGTCCGGATGAAACGCTCTCGAACCGTCTGAACGCTGTTTTTGAAGTGACCAACCGGCAGTGGGAAGCCAAAACAGAAAAGAACGATGAGTTCCTAGCTACTGAAGGGCGGGTAATGGAAGTACTGAGCGAGCACCAATGTGAAGGTTGGCTCGAGGGCTATCTGCTCACCGGAAGGCATGGCCTGTTCAACTGCTACGAAGCATTCATCCATATTATCGATTCGATGTTTAACCAGCATGCCAAGTGGTTGAAGGTTAGTGCCGGATTACCGTGGCGAAAGAAAATTGCGTCGCTGAACTACCTGCTTGCATCGCATGTTTGGCAACAGGCTCACAACGGTTTCACGCATCAGGATCCGGGCTTTCTCGATCATGTTGTCAATAAGAAAGCTTCCATTGTGCGGGTTTATCTTCCACCCGATGCCAATTGTTTGTTGTCGGTGTGGGACCATTGCCTGCGAAGTCGGCACTATGTCAATGTCGTGGTTGCCGGAAAATACCAAGCGCCTCAATGGTTAAATATGGATGAAGCGATAAAACATTGCACCAAGGGAATTGGTGTTTGGAAATGGGCCAGTAACGACGAGGGAGGCGAACCGGATGTGGTCATGGCCAGTTGTGGTGATGTGCCGACACTCGAATCATTGGCCGCAGTTTCCATCCTTCGCAAACAGTTGCCCGAACTGAAAATCCGGGTGGTAAATGTGGTTGATTTAATGAAACTGGAGCCAAATACGGAGCATCCGCACGGGTTAAGTGATGCCGATTTCGATGCTTTATTTACAAAAGACAAGCCCATCGTCTTCGCCTTTCACGGCTACCCTTGGTTGGTTCATCGTTTGACTTACCGTCGAACCAACCACGAAAACATGCATGTTCGGGGTTATAAGGAAGAAGGCACCATCACCACCTACTTCGATATGACAGTTTTAAACGATCTGGACCGCTTTCATCTGGTACAGGATGTTATCAATCGAATTCCTGGTTTAGGAGAAAAAGGAAATATGCTCAATCAATTGATGATTGACAAGCTCGTAGAACACAAACAATACATTGATAAATTCGGGCAGGATATGCCTGAAATATTAAATTGGAAATGGAATCAGGATTGAACAAGAAAAAAGAAGATTATGCACGATTATGAAACAATGTACATTGGCATAGCTGCCGATCATGGTGGTTTTGAATTGAAAGTACAATTATTGGAAGCTCTAATACTTGCAGGTTTTATGGTCAAAGATTTCGGAGCTTGGGAGTTGAACGACGGCGATGACTACCCCGATTTTATTGTGCCATTGGCTAAAGCAGTGTCCGTTGGCGAAATGACCCGGGGACTCGCAATTTGTGGCAGTGGCGTTGGGGCTTGTGTCGTGGCTAACAAAATAGCCGATGTCCGGGCAGCACTTATAACTGATTCTTTTTCTGCCCATCAGGGTGTAGAGGATGACAACATGAATGTCATGTGCATGGGAGGCCTTGTTACAGGTTCTGCCCTTGCATTGGAATTGGTTCAGGCATTCTTGAATGCTGATTTCAAGGCAGAAGAACGATTTATCCGACGATTGGATAAAGTGGCGGCACTGGATAAAAAACGAATTTAAAAATAGATTATCATGAGTGAAAATGAACACAATCAACATCAGGTTGAATCACAGGAACAAATATTACCTCAAAAAAGTCGTCAGCCTCGATGGAAGAGGATCCATCATAGTTGGATTTTTTGGATTTTCTTGTTTCTGATGTTAGTGGCGATTTTGTATTATATAACAAGTGTCGATTTTGCATTTTCACCGCGTTGAAAATAGCAATTCACCTATAAACAGGACAAAAATGAAAACACAAGATCTCATAAAAACAGCAAATACATTGGTTGCCAACCACAAAGGCATACTGGCGATGGATGAAAGTAATCCAACCTGCAACAAACGATTCGTTGCTCTTGGAATTCCGCAAACTGAAGAGGCCCGGCGTGCCTATCGGGAGATGATTGTTACCACGCCCGGACTTGGCGATTGCATCAGTGGTGCAATTCTTTATGATGAAACGATTCGGCAAAAACTGACCGACGGTACGACTTTTATAAAAGCCGTCACCGATGCCGGAATTATTCCGGGTATCAAAGTGGATGGCGGTGCAAAAGATATGGCAGGTCATCCCGGTGAGAAAATTGCCGAAGGGTTGGACGGATTACGGGAGCGACTCAACGAATATTACAAAATGGGGCTCCGTTTCGCGAAGTGGCGTGCTGTAATAGCAGTGGGCGAAGGCATTCCCAGCCGGGCTTGCATCGATGCCAATGCACATGCTTTGGCGCGTTATGCAGCGCTAAGTCAGGAAGCAGGGCTTGTACCCATTGTTGAACCTGAAGTATTGATGAATGGCGACCACACGTTGGAGCGGTGTTTTGAAGTAACTGAAGAAGTTTTGCACGCTTTATTCAATCAGCTCTTCAAGCAGGGTGTAATGCTGGAAGGGCTGATCCTAAAATCCAACATGGTACTTCCGGGATTGAGTTGCCCTGCACAAGCATCGGTTGATGATGTTGCAGATGCCACGGTGAAATGTCTACTCCGAACCGTTCCGGCTGCAGTACCCGGCATCGCGTTCTTGTCGGGTGGCCAAACTTCAGAATTGGCTTCTGCACGATTGAATGCTATGAATCTCAGGTTTAAATCACACCTTCCTTGGGGATTGGCATTTTCGTTCGCCAGGGCTATTCAGATTCCAGCTATGGAAATATGGGGTGGTAAGGAATCGAATGTGACGGAAGCACAAAAGGCACTCTTTCACCGGGCATGGTGCAATCGTGAAGCACGTAAGGGTGAATATACCATTGAAATAGAAAGAAAATAAAAATTGGCTTTCAAGTTGCACTGACTTTCAGTGACAAAAGCGTTGATGCACGCTTGGTTGGAATATTCGAACCATTCAAAAAGGCAACCATGCGTGCCATCTAGTGAAACCCTGATTGATTCATGTCAGTCAGGGTTTTTTCTTGTTCAGTAAAATTGAGTTTGAGGATGTAAAAGTTTTCTTTAATATTGTGTTGAAATAAACGACGCAAGAAAATGAAAATTGAACCCATTAAGCCGTTTAACGGCCAACATTGTGAAACAACCGCAACTGGGACTCTACTCCTTCAATTAGGCATTGAAATGTCTGAACCCATGCTCTTCGGCATTGGAGAAGGGCTTGGATACATCTTTTGGAATATGAAAACCATGGGGCTTCCGTTCATCGGTGGCAGAATTAAACCCGACGCCCTTACGGAAAATATTGCCAGAAACCTGAATCTGGAGTTGACGGTCAGGGAAACAGCTTCCACTCAGAAAGCTTGGGAAAATGTAAAGGCGCTCGTTGACAATGGTCAGGTAGTGGGTTTGAAAATGGACTGTTATCATTTGGAATACTTTACAAAGCCTTTCCATTTTGCCGGGCATTATGCCGCTCTATATGGATATGACGAGGACTATGCTTATCTGGTGGATACAGTTCAGCAAGGCGGAAAAGCGAAAACTACCTTGAAAAGCCTTGCTTTAGCCAGAGCGGAGAAAGGTTCGATGTCGTCTAAAAACTTATATTATACGTTACAAAAAACGGAGAAGACGTTCAATCTGAATACCGTAATTGTTTCAGCCATAAAAAACAATGCCGCCCTGCACATCAATCCACCAATTTCCAACATAGGATACAAGGGAATATACAAGACTGGAATGGAAATCATCAAGTGGTTCAACACCAGCAATGACATCGAACACGACTTCAGAACAACGGCAAGTATGATGGAAAAGGCAGGAACGGGCGGGGCCATCTTCAGGAACTTATATCGGGACTTTTTGAAGGAAAGCTACGAATTGCTGAAGTTGGAGAAGCTTAAAGAGGGGTATGAGGCCTTCGTAGAAATCGCATCACTATGGAGTTCAGTCATTGAATTGTTTGAGAAAGTAGGCCAAACGAAGGACTTCAAATATATACAGGAAGCTTCCGTCCTATTAAAAACGCTTTCTGAAAAAGAGCGGAAAGCAATGGAAAATCTCGCTTCACTTTAGAAATAAACAGGGCTAAATACTCATATTGTCGGAATTATTCGTATTTTTGCACTCATAATGACACCTATATTAGGTTTTCAGTGTTATTATGTAAGGTAAAATGGAAGTAAATAGTTCATTTTGTAAATTGAACCGGCCCGATTGCTATGGAGCTAAGGAACTGGATGTATTGCTTGAACTCAGTTTTTTATTGAGCAACAAGGATATTGACCTCGACGAAGTGATTCGAATCCTGGCTGAACACTTGAGTGCAGAGAGAATCCTGTTGACAATCCTAAATCGTGAAAATCAGATTATCCGTATTGAAGGTGCATTTGGTATACGTCCTCAAGAAAAGGAAACCGTGATTTACCGTATGGGTGAAGGGATTATCGGAAGAGTCATCCAAGATGGTGAAACGGTTCTGATTCCGAAAATAGCCGCTTCCAAAGATTTTCTAAATCTGACGCAAGCACCATTACGTATTAACGGCATGGATGTTTCTTTTATTTGTACGCCCATTCGTTATAAGGATGAAATCATTGGAACGCTGAGTTTTCATAAAATCTATGACCGGGTTGTTTCCTTCGATTATGATGTACGATTGCTAAAAATTGTTGGCTCCATGATTGGGAGAACCATGCGCAGGCGACAAGAATATGCTGAGGAGATGGAGCTTTTGAGAAACGAGAACCTCAGCTTGAAAGGAGAGCTACGCAATCGGATAAACCCAGAACAAATCATTGGGAATTCGGGCAAAATGAATGATGTCTTTTCCTTGATTGATAGTGTTGCAACAACGGATGCAACAGTATTAATCCGTGGAGAAAGCGGCGTCGGTAAAGAATTGGTAGCGGATGCCATCCATTATAATAGCCTTCGGAAAAACAAGCCCTTCATCAAGGTAAACTGTGCCGCTTTACCTGAAAGTTTGATTGAAAGTGAGTTGTTTGGGCATGAGAAGGGATCATTCACTGGTGCAAGCGCCCTTAGAATCGGACGATTCGAAGCAGCCAACGGTGGAACCATCTTTTTGGACGAATTGGGCGACATCCCTGCATCGACTCAGGTTAAACTCTTGCGTGTGATACAGGAACGAGAAATCGAACGCATCGGCAGTACGAAATCCATTCATGTGGATGTGCGCATACTTTGTGCCACCAACCGAAATTTGGAAGAGCTGATTGTTAACAATGAATTTCGGGAGGATTTGTATTACCGCATCAATGTTTTTCCTATTTATATCCCGTCTTTACGGGAACGAATCAACGACATTCCGGTTCTGGCCAATTTCTTCATCGATAAATTCAACAAAAAGCATGGTAAGAACATTACGCGAATAACTACTATGGCCATTGACACATTGATGGTATACCATTGGCCTGGAAACATTCGTGAACTGGAGAACTGCATTGAACGTGCGTGTATTCTAAGCAGCGATCAGGTCATACGTACCAACAA
>Ga0302208_10001338_pt1 | contig 10587 bp, 12 predicted proteins | sample II_Fen_E2_3_FD_194577 | JGI IMG/M metagenome (GOLD analysis project Ga0302208, IMG submission 194577) | Peat permafrost microbial communities from Stordalen Mire near Abisko, Sweden - II_Fen_E2_3 | ecosystem: Environmental > Terrestrial > Soil > Wetlands > Permafrost | place: Sweden: Abisko...
CCCGTGATACCAATCTGGGAAATGTAACTTCTGACATATTTGCCTCCTTTGTTTGTGGCAAAGTTAGCATTTCTTTTCTTTTTACATACTCCTTGACGTTTTTTTATATCATGGATATTTCATAATTGTTATTTGTAGCATAATAGCTATTATATGTATAATAGGTGTAATAAATTCATTAAGTAAATACAACTCATTATCTTCTATCAGAAATGATTTTAGTAATGAATGTGATTCATATAAAAAGGATTTATCTGATTCATACGGACAAATAACTCAAGAAGTTTCTCCAGATGTATGTGATATTAAACAGGCTATATTTGTATATCACCCCAAAGAAGTTATAGTGTTCAATAAAATGGTTTATAATTATTCTGAAATTCTTGATTTCAATGTGCGTGAAGAATCAATAGGAGGGCAAGTACAAAAGACAAAGACTTCAACAGGTAGCCTTATAGGTCGGGGATTAGTTGGTGGTGTATTATTAGGAGGTGTCGGTGCATTAATCGGAGCATCAACGGCTAAAAAACACACCGTAATGGTTTCTCCAGATATAAAAAGATATTATATTGATATTACTACTAACAATATGAATAATCCTTTATATACCTATACTACAATAATATCAGCTAAAGCACAACAATTAGTTAGTATTTTAACTATCATATTGGAAATGAACAATAAAAAACAAAAACAATGAAAAAGACAATTACTTTAATGTTACTTTTGCTTATTGCACCTGTGGCTATTTTTGCACAGTGGTGTGAGGGTTACAACTCATCTAATGGTAACAACAATGTTACATGGTTTATCGTTGCTAGTATAATACTATTCGCAGCCGCCATATTGCAAATTATTCTTTTCTTTAAGATTTGGGGAATGACAACTGACATAAAGAAACTAAAGGAAAAATTTATAGATAATGAAATACCCACATCTAAAAACAACATAGTATACACAATTATGGAGTTACATCTTGAAGGGAAAGACGAAGAAGCATATACTTTTTTAAATCATAGTCTTTATAATATTTTTGTCATATATACAGATAAGTGGAGCCTATTATATACAAAGAGTCCAGATGATGGTAATTACTACAGCAGTAGTAACGGTTACAATGTGACTAAATGGTTTGATAGGAAAAAAGAAGAAAAAATAAAGGAATTTGAACCTTTATATAACAAAATAGGGAAAGAAATTCCTTCCTATCTTAAAGAAATTGAAATAGGTTCTTTTATTGAATTTCAAAAATAAAAAACAATATATGAAATTTATGTGCAGTGACTTTTACAAACTCTAATAGTGGTGATTATAAATATAAACGCTTTTATTTAAATGGTTATATATTATTATTTTAGTATTTTCTGTTATCACATAGGGCGTATTAACTGCCATGAGTAATATTCCTATTAACTGATTAAAATAAAAGACATTATAGAAAAAGCAATGAAAAGAAATTATAAACATGATTGGACAATGGTTAAAATTATATTAATAGCTGAGCTGTTTTTTTTGTGTCTACTTGGTGGTTGCTAACAAACCCAAAATGATACTTATTATAAGCCATTGATATCACGGTTAAACCAAGTGTATAAATAAATCAAAAGGTGATTCAACTATATTTATAAATAGGGATCGTCTTAAAATAGTTTTATTTTTTATAACTAATTGTTTCCCAGATAGATAGAAATTTTGTACCTTTGTAAGAGAATATAAAAATTCCCCCAACCCATGTAGAAGTGGCGTAATTGGGGGAAACGAAAATAAATCCGTGTGGCAAAAGTACAAAATATTTCCACAATATCACCCAATATTCCTTTCACGGAGTATAATTTTTATAGATCTACGTTCAAACAGACCGAGCTTGGACGGATATATGAGTTGATGCCCTTCAAACAGCTGGTGACAGATTTGGGGCTAAGGCGGCATAACCGGCACCTATGTGGCCCCCCCCCCTTTTTCACTCCTGAAGGCAAAATTGCGATAGCTTTTCTGCTCATGTATACAGGGCTTTCTGCGCCAAAGTTGATGGAACAGCTTAACGGCAATATCCACTATCAGATATTTTGCGGCATTCTTATCAACCCGAAAGAACCGATGACGAACCCCAAACTTATTAATAAGGTGATGTCTGAACTTGCCGGGCTTATGAAGATACAGGTTCTTCAGGCAACACTTGCCCGGGCATGGAAGCCCTACATGAAGAATTTGAATACGATGTACACGGATGCAACCTGTTATGAAAGCCGGATGCGTTTCCCCACGGATGCCAAGTTACTATGGGAATGCATCGGGAGTCGTACGCCACAATGTGCAGGATGAGCAGATTGATTAACAGCCATTGGCCAAGAACCAAATATCTTGATGTCAGCCAGGCCAATATGGCTTACGTGAAGCAACGGAAACATAGTCATAAACAGACTCGAAAACTGATACGAAGACAGCTTGACCTGCTCGGTAAAATATTGAAAGAGATACGCCGCATGCAGCGCGAACATCCGGACGTGGTAATGATGAGGGAACAGGAAGGTGCAGACCTGATTACAATCACAAAAATCTATCGACAGCAGGCTAACCACTTTAGAACCAACGATGTCAGAGAAAGCATACCCGACAGAATCGTCAGCATCAGCAAGCCTTATATCCGTCCCATAGTACGAGGCAAGGAAACCAAAAGCGTCGAGTTCGGTGCCAAAAGCAACAACATACAGGTTGACGGCATATCATTCATCGAGAAGCTTTCCTTCAACGCCTTTAACGAGGGTTGCAGACTTCCCCATTGTATCACACTCCACAAGAGGCTTTTTGATTTGGACCTGAAATATCTCGCCGGAGCCAACAGTTACTCCGGAAATGAAAACAGGACGCTGTGCCGTGAGAAACATATCGAAACCAACTTTGCACAGAAGGGACGAAAAACTGCTGATCATGATGGTAAAGAGTTCATACGAAAAGAACTGGCAAGAGTGAGAGCTACTTCCATGGAAGGATCCTTCGGTACGCAGAAAGAACATTATTCACTCCGGAAGATACTGTCCATGACCAGAAAAACTGAGATTCTCTACATCTTCTTGGGCATACACACGGCAAATCTGGTATTGCTCGCCAAAAGGATTGAAGAGATGAAGAAAACTGCATAGACTATACTACAATAGACAACTTTGGTATGATGAATTGAGTCTCCAAAAGGGAAACTCAAATTGAATGATGTCCAAATCTTCAGGAAATGGACATCGGAGAACCTTTTTGATATAAATATTAGAATCAACAACTTATATATGCAAGCTTACTTATCATGAAATACAAAAATCTTATAAATGGCGACATCCCCTATTGTAAGGAATCGTTACTAAAACTATTCCGTTTAACATTGACCCAGCTTAGTCCGGAATACGTATAATGATTATAGACTTTATCTTCATTGCCTTGACTCTTGATTGACACAGGATCGAAAACACGTCCTAAGATACTTTGTCCATACTTCAAAGATATAAAAATAGGAGCAGAGCTTCTCTGTGTCACGGTATGGATACCCTGCCTAGTTTAATTTACATCTCGTTCCTGATGGTCTATTCTACTAGTATAACTACATAAAAATTACCATATTACTATAATCCTCTACAAAAGTAAGAGTTTACTTTACACTCTCACTATTGTCCAATTATAATCATGATTTTTTCTCATTGTCTTTGTTCTTAAAATGAATTGTCAACTGACATTTCTTTTTCTAAAGATAACTGTATTCCTAATAAAGCATCATTTTCTTTCTTTGAATTAGATAAATCCGTATCTAATGTATTTTTTGAATTCCTTAAATCATTTTCTTTACTTGAAATAGTAGCCTGATATTCTTTCATCTCTTTTTTATTAAACCTAGAAGAATCAATATTATAAAGATTTTTTATTTTGTTTTCTAAGGAATCAGTAATTACTTGTTCGGTTTGTATTGTTTCATCTCTTTCTTTGACAGAATTATTATAAAATTCCTCATCATTAGTGCCGCTAAGCCGGAAATGAATATCTTTAATAGTATATCTATATTTAGCATCTTTACATTCTATTATTAATTTAAATTTCATATTTAATGTATTACTTATTTCTACTCCTAAAATATACGTTGGAGTGGTGGTATATATTACGACGTTTCCTGATACTGAAATTATACCTGCATCTTTATCTTCATAATCCATAGCATATTTATAGTTAGAAAAATAATCTCCTATCCATAATTTTGCATTTGAAAAAAGTTTCTCTTTATTAAATTTGGATTCTACTATTTTACCAATATTGCCGTCTTTATCAAAATCTTGTGCATGCACATAATTAATTATAGGCATAATCATTAATAATATTAATACTTTCTTTTTCATTGTCTTTGTTTTTTATTGTTCATTTCCAATATGATAGATAAAATACTAACTAATTAATTGTTCTTGTGGAATCAACTTTCGTTAAATCCTTATTGAAGAAAAACTCCATTGTTCCTATTACTTTGCCGCCATATCCATTATTACCCCTGAATGTATGTTTGATTTTATATCCTATGAAGAAATACTTATATAAATAATTATCATAGCGTTTCTCAACTTTGAATCTTTTTGTATGAATAGTATTTATAGAATCTTTTACAATGGCATATCTTTTATCCGTAATAGGAATATTTTTTAAGGAATCGACAAAATGTATAGAATCCATTGCTAATCCTAAAGAACTTATAATATATGATCTGCAAACTTTATTATCAAGGTCGGGCAAATTATAAAGCGTATCTAATCTTCCCCATGACACACTTTCATAACTTTTCCAGTCATTCATAGTGTTTTTTAATTCTTTTAATGCTAACTTTTTGGCTTTATATTCTTTGGAACACGAAACCAACCCTAAACTTATTGCTAATATCAGCAATATTATATTAATGTGTCTTTTCATATTTTTATTTATTTTAATATACTATGTTTTGCATCATATTTTTCAAAATCGTTTTTAGTATAATTCATTGATTGAAGAATTTGTTCAATATTTGAATTGTCAAAGTCTAATGTTAGACTTGCTTTAGCAGGATTAATTACATTTGATGAATAAAAGGTAAACCTACATTTTTCATGTGGTTTCAATTCATTGCAAGCATTTCCAGTGTCTTCACTTATAATATTGCCATTTCTATTGTAATATTTAATAGTATAGATAATGTTTGATAATATTATACTACTATTATTATAAAACGATGCTTCACCAGAGGGCTCACCGTCATCATCTGTTTCCCAACTCCATGTTAGTATTTTTACGTTTCTACTTAATTCAATATAAGCGTCCAGAAATTTTGAAAGGTAAAAGTCATTTAATTTAGATAATAAAGAGGCTAATTGCACATCTCGTATTTTATCAAGTGCGGAAACACCTATTTTCTTTCCAAAAACTTTAAGAGATTCAGGAATCTGTATTATTCCTTTTGAATCTACTATTTGATAATGTCTTTTGCCCTTTATTAAATAAAATCTTATACTGTCTTGGCGAAATGTACCTTTTTCATCTGTATAATTATTTTGACAAGTCATAATCATGGTATCATTTCTTTCTATTAACTTATCACCAAAATTGATCACATCACTTTTTAATTTAATATGTAATGAATCAAATTCTGGATAATACTCCATTGGCTTAATCCCTTTCAATGAATTAGTTGCGGCTGCATAAAAAGATTTAATAACTTCTTCAGCCTTCTTTGATTTTTTAGTACAAGATATTAGAGAAGTCACAATCAAAAGTAATAGTAAGTATGAAATTCTTTTCATACGATTTAATTATTTAGGACGTTTAAATATAAAGCTCACGACACAAGTTCTTGTATTATCGCGAAGTCCAATTACATATTCACCACTCCCGAAATTGGGAAATGATGTTGATGTTTCCGTATAAGAATTTACAAGTTCCCAGCCATCTTCTCCCATTTTATTAAGCATAGGAGTTTGGTCGGCGTATTTCAGAGGTGAAAAATCAGCCATTTTTTCAGTTTCTTTTCCAGCTACTTTCACTATTTTGTATTCCCATTTATGAGTGCCATTACAAGAACATAATAAAACAATTATCAAAATAAATACTAACTTTTTCATATTAATCATTTTTTTAGTTAAACATATATACTATTCTATACACCTTAATATATAGCAACCACCTAATTAATAAAAAAGCGTGGATAATGCTACTTACAGAAGGCATGACCAAATGCCTTTACGAACATAAGCACACCCACACCGTATAACGTGAGCATTTAATGTGCTTATTGCTTACTTGCAATTTTTTTGTCGTTTTACTGTAAAAGCAATAACCTAAATGCTACCGATATTTCAATAAATATCACCCACATCGATGATACTTTTGCAAAAGTAATGAATTAAATACAATAACGAAACAAAATTTGTGATATTTTTTTAATTAACAATATGCATAATTGTTAGATTTATTTATAATATCCTCATAATCAAACAGTAATGATGGCCCCCCCCAAAAATCCAATCACATAAAGAATTGAGTTTTGTATTAACATAAAAATTCTATGAAAATGCTTGTAGTAAACAGTTTCATGGACATAATGTTAACAATTCCTTTTATACAAATATGTATGTCAACAAGATGTTGACTAATTGCTTGTAAAATTCCTTATATAATCTGACTTTGACGATATATTTATAGTTGATATGAAAATAAACAGCTCATCTGCAATAGTTTGGGAAATAGAAAAAATATTATCTTTGCATGCAAAACGAATCCAAACGTTTGAATCAGTTCATCAGCCTTATGCTGCCAGCCGAACTTGAACAGTATTTTGTAGTAAAAGACAAGCTAAGCTTTCCGGTAAAAGCTATACTCTCGTTGTCTTTGAAAACGGGGGTACAAAGAGACAACTGCTGGCAAGAAGCCAGTATCTGTTATTCGAATCAGCTGATAAATGGACGCAATCACAAAAGCATAGAGCAAAGGTTCTCTTTGAGCAATTCCCCGATCTCAAGAAAGCATACTCCATGACCCACTCACTAAGGATGATCTTTACAAGGAATACCTCAAAGGATAGTGCTAGACTGGCTCTTGTAAAACTAATGTACCTTGCCTATCTAAATATAAGAGAAAAAGGGATGATTCCTTTACCTAACTGGGCTTTAATATAACAACAATTGGCTATAAAGTTTGGTGATAGATTTGAAATTATGTAACTTTGCCTGCTGAAAGAATCCTCTGATGAAACACATGAGTATAATCGTGCATCCCATCTGAGGTAAATATTTAAAATGAATATAGCCGTGACACACTTATGGTTACACAACGAATTTAATCCGCAATTTGGTGGTAGAATTCTTTTGTTTGCTTTTCATCAACCAACAATTCAAGAACTTATTGAAAAGGTAAATCTGACTTAACACTAGTTATACCCTTTTGTTTTAAAAAAAAATTGAATGTTTCAATATTTCCTGATTTTGGCGCAAAAATCACTTTCTCTACATTATTTGATTTCATGGAAATATAATCTATCCACATTTTACTATAATCTTCATTATGTCCAATATTTTTATTTGTTTTATCTTCAACTGAAAATATTCTGCATTCTTGTTCTTCTTTAAATGCAATGTGCTTCACTAGATACCTTAATGGAAGTAATAATTTTATTATAATTTCCGTTTCAAGATTAGAATTATTTTTTATCGTTTTATATAGATCTTCTTTCATTATATTTTTTATTTTATTTTCTCTTTCCTTAATTTCTTTTTCGTAATCATTGTATTGTCTGGGATTCCCTTCATTGATGTAATTTATTTCTTCTTTATGGCCTAGATATAGAACATTTATATTAAAATCTATATAGATACATCTGAACAATGGAAGTTCCCTGTCTTGCTCTTGCCCTGATCTCATAGTTGAATGACCATCTAAATCAGGTTTTTCCTTTATGAAAGTTATTTTTATATTGTCAGTAAAAAACATTTTCTTTACTGAGATACATACACCGCTTGCTTCATTTCCGGATTGTTTCGCATATAATCTATACTGATTCAAATTATCGTAATTAAAGGAAAAGCATCCAATGAAAACATTATTAGTTGATTCATTTTTTAAATCACACTCTTTTAAATCAAAAACTTTCAATAGAATATTTCCTTCAGTAGGGTCATTCGTATGTGCAATAGAACTTAATCGAAATTTAGAATTATTAAATAACAATTCTTGTGCAACTGATTTTGAGGTATAATGTGCAACAGGCATCTCATCAGTATTTACGTGAAGCATACGAAGAATTAAAAGCATATCAACATAAATTTCTTCATAACAAGTCTTATTCTCTATTTCTTCGTTTACAATTTTATTAAAATATGAATCTTTTCTTTCTCTTATTATTTTTAATAATGCGTTTTTAATTTTATTATCTTCATCCTTGATCTTGCTTTCACTTAAAAGTCCAACAATTTCAAAGAAATTCATTTTCGCCTTTATAAAATCATTAATTGCTGCATCATAATTTTCTGCTCCATAATAAGCTCTACCTCTTAAATAAAATGCTGACACCTGCATGTCATTTCTTGTATCTGTAACTTTTGAAAGATCTTCTATGGCTTTATCAAAGTTTTTTTTTGTAATATATGCAGTTCCTCGATATAAAAAAAGCTTAGTTTTTAAAGGATCTGTAGTTTGCTTTTTTTCTACAATGTTGATTGCATTTGTGAAATCACCAATAGCTTTTTCTGGTTCTGGTCTTAGTTTAAGAACATATGCTAATCCTCTATATAAATATGCTAGTTCATTTTTATAATGTAAAGACGCTGATATTTCTTTATATTCAATTATAAATATGGCCTTTGTAAAATTATCTACAGCTTTGTCATATTCTAAATTTGAAAAAGATACTTTTCCATTAAGATAATAATCTTCTGGATTTTGTGTGTTCTTTTTTATCCGTTCATTTAAAGAATTTATTTCCTCTTCCATTTCGTTTTTTAATTATTTATAATAATACTATGTTAATGATTTGTATAATCAAGTGATATTAAATATTTTATGTGATATGCGTTTATGCGAATAATTTTGTCTAGTGTCTGATTTTAAAAACTTAGTGGTGAAAGTATCAGAAGCACTCAATTAACATGCCAATATCTGTAACGACGCATTAAATTCGCTTACAAAGTTACGCAAAAATCTTAAATGTTTACTTATCGAGTCATTAAATCTTTACATGGCTATTCCACGGAAGATAAATTTTACTCAAATGAATCATTACGGCAAGTACGCGGAGTAGACTTATTGTGGAATACCTATCTGATTATGGGAGAGATCTTATAAATTGGTATCTTGGTGTTCTTCATAAAAATAAGGGTAGATTTCAGCAAAACCTCAAAATACATGATAGCTGATACTTTTCTTAAAGTCTTCATTTTCAAACAGTCTTATCGATATGAACTTCAACCTTTTGAACCACTTTATGGACGATGTATACCTGAGATACAAATTCACGGGAAGCGCACATATAAGAGGAGATGCTCAAAGAAACATGGGCTAATTATCAATGGGGCCCATTTTAGATTATTATATACAGACAGATGATACTTATTGTTAGTTTTGAGACTCTTGAGATCAAGAGACCGATTAACGAAATTGCTTAATTATCATCTAGCTATTCAGAAAAATATAATCCAGATTCACTCTGTTTGGGAATGAGATGGTTTTGTTTACTTTGAGAAGATCTATCCTTAGCTTACTTATAGCATTTAAATTCAAATGCAAAGTACAACCATTATAGTTCATAATAAGGAAGAAAAACAAACAATATTCTTGTCAAAAGAGAAAGAAACTATATTCATTTAGCGAAATATTAACTATAACTGAAATATTTTTCTCTAATGTTTGTAATATTAAACAAATATACTATATTGTACACAATAATAAACGTTATAGCAATGAAGCGCCCATTATTACACAAATAAACAAGGTTGTTAGCTGACATGGGTAATCAGATTAAGTTGGCCAAACTGCGCCGAAATACCATATCTCCAGAACTGGCTGAGCGTGCTACGTTAGGACGGAATACAATCGTAAAATTGAGGCAGGCGATGAATCTGTCTCATTGGGTAATTACTTTCGAGTGTTCATTGCTCTGAACTTGTCTAGCAATATTTTTCTGCTTGCTAAAGATGATTTGTTGGACGGAAAAGCTTTTTGGAAATATTTTCTCTACTATCTCTTCTTTACTTCCTCGAAGTTCTATTTTTTGAACTAAAAATCAACTATAGCCCACCATATATAAGTAGTGCAGCAGGAATACAAAATAGTCTCCACAGATCATATTTCATCATTGCTAGACCCCAAAGTATAGCAATAACTAGCAATAGCATTTGAAGGGAATCATCATAATATTTATGACTTATTCTCTTTCTCCTATTATGTTCTTTTTATTTTTGTACGAGTTTCAATTGGTACTGTCTTGTACTGAAATAGGTAGACACATTTAATTGTTACTATAATGTGTCTACCTATTTCAGTACAAGACATATATTTGATTTACTATTGCAGATATACTCTTACTAATTCTTCTTTGATTTTATGCGG
>Ga0302208_10001351_pt1 | contig 10560 bp, 5 predicted proteins | sample II_Fen_E2_3_FD_194577 | JGI IMG/M metagenome (GOLD analysis project Ga0302208, IMG submission 194577) | Peat permafrost microbial communities from Stordalen Mire near Abisko, Sweden - II_Fen_E2_3 | ecosystem: Environmental > Terrestrial > Soil > Wetlands > Permafrost | place: Sweden: Abisko...
ACATTATTAACTCCTGTTGTATTAGCTACGAGCGCAGAAGAGCCTATTGCTGTATTATTACCCCCTGTTGTATTAGAATTGAGTGCAGAAACTCCGGTTGCTGTATTACTACCCCCTGTTGTATTAAGCATAAGTGCAGAACCTCCGGTTGCTGTATTACTAGTCCCTGTTGTATTATTTGCGAGTGCAGAAATTCCGGTCGCTGTATTATTACCCCCTGATGTATTAGCTGCAAGTGCACTAATCCCTATAGCAACATTGTTGATTCCCGTAGTAGCAGCGTTTAAGGCCAATAGACCAAAAGATGTATTGTTAAAACCCAATAATCCCGACTGTATACCAGATCGTTTAAATACTACATCTTTATTATCGGTGGTGCCTATGAAATTGGTTCCTGCTGTAGTACCTGCATTGCCTGTCAGGTTCCACACGGAATTTGCATTGGTTACGTCATTCCCATTTAATTTTTGAATGGCTGTCAGAATATTGTCGGAGGCTGTAATTGTTCCGGCTCCACTGGTATATCCGGTTAATACTTTGCCTATTACAGCAGCATTGCCAACAGTAGTTGTATTTCCTGTAGAAGTAACTTCACCCGTAAGATTGGCATTCGTAATAACAGTTGTTGAATTACCTATACTGGTAACCATACCTGTCAGATTCGCATTGGTGGTTACCGTTGAAGCATTTCCACCAATACTTAAATTCGCTACCGGTGTGGTAGAGGTAACTACCAATGGAGCAGTTCCTATGGCAACGGTTGAAGTTAATTGTGTCCCAGAAAGATTTCCTGAAGCAACTACTGAAGTTGGTGTGATGGCTCCAAGACTTAATGTAATAGCAGGTGCCGTGGTGGCATTAGCGACTGTTCCGCTTACTCCGTTGGCAGTTACCACTGAGGCTGAGGTAACGGTACCGCCACTACCTGCTGCAGTTAAAACACCTCCTGTACTCAAACTCAAACCGCTGCCAATACTTATTTCTGAAGGAGTAGCAGTTGAAGCTAATGGGTTTCCTAATAACCGGCTGGCGGTTACAGTCTGCATTTTACCATAGTTTACAGCATTATTGGCAATCGTTGTGGCATTGCCGACCGAAGTAACATCTCCGGTCATATTCGCATTAGTCGTAACTGTTGAGGCTGTTGATGCAGTGGCTGCATTTCCGGTTATATTGGTTTGGTCACCTGTATTGGTTCCACTGACTGTTGCATCCGAAGAAACTGTTAATGTTTTAGATGTAGTTCCGCCTGCAATGGTAAAACCTGTGGTTGCAGCAGTAGGTGTTAATCCATTGATCGTTTTGCCCGTTAATGCTTCTGCACCTGCTAATGTTGCCAAAGTACCGGTTGTTGGTAAAGTGACCGTTGTAGCAGCAGTAGAAGTAAGTGTGGTTTGGTATGCTCCACCGGTGGTTAAATTTCCACCCAGGGTAATTGTTTTTCCTGTATTGGCAACACCGGTTCCTCCATTGGCCCCGGCTACTATGCCAGTTACATTGGCTGCTGTGCCGGTTACATTGGTCTGATCGCCTGTGTTGACTCCTGAGGTATTAGCTAAGACTGTCTGTTGTGCATCTGTTACATAGTTTTTATTGGTCGAAGCAGCAATATCAGCCGTTGTTGCGGCTGCTCCTGCTGTGACCAATCCTTTTGCATCATAGGTGATCTTGGTGTTGGTGCCGGCTGTAATGGCAGTATTGGCTGCAACAGCATTTAAACTTACCAGGGTTGGTAAAGTCTGGTCACCTGTATTGGTTCCACTGACTGTTGCATCCGAAGAAACTGTCAATGTTTTCGATGTAGTTCCGCCTGCAATGGTAAAACCTGTGGTTGAAGCAGTAGGTGTTAATCCATTGATCGTTTTGCCCGTTAATGCTTCTGTACCTGCTAATGTTGCCAAAGTACCGGTTGTTGGTAAAGTGACCGTTGTAGCAGCAGTAGAAGTAAGTGTGGTTGGGTATGCTCCACCGGTGGTTAAATTTCCACCCAGGGTAATTGTTTTTCCTGTATTGGCAACACCGGTTCCTCCATTGGCCCCGGCTACTATGCCGGTTACATTTCCAGCAGTTAAACCGGCAGCTGTGCCGGTAATATTCGTACCAACAAGCGCAGTGGGAGTTCCCAAGTTAGGCGTTGTAAGTATTGGTGAAGCACTCATTACAAATGTTGATCCCGTACCGGTTTGTGAAGCCACACTTGTTGTATTTCCTACACTTGTTATCGGACCGGTTAAATTGGCATTGGTGGTTACTGTCGTGGCACTTCCTAATGTAAATTCAACCCAGTTTGCATCCAGAATTCCCCCTATTAGTTGATAGGTTTTAGGCGTTCCTGAGCCGGCATCCAACACCGCACAAAGCATACCCTGCTGCCTTCTTAATGCAGGGATTGCATTTCGCGCGGCAATGGTTGCAACCTGATGAAGCCCCCCCTGAGCATCGTTTGACAATATAATCGGATATAAATTTCCCGTCAAAGGAGTCAGCGTATTACCCATTTTAAATTGTGCATTGGAAGAACTTATTCCAAAGAACAATATTAAAATCGCTATCAGGAGTTTTCTGTTCATATTATAAGTTGATATATTCATTGCTATGAAATTAAAAATTCATTAATACTAGAACTGTAATTAATTTACTGCAGTCGTATTTTAACCGTTGCATTAAAGTATTGAACATTGACAAAAACCAGTTTATAATTTGTTCCGGTATAGCTAAACTGGTTACTAAAATTCGGTCTGTTGATAACAGTGACATCGGATGCCGAATAAGTCATCCATGAACTGAAATTAGAATCATAGTATTGTACAGCAGGAGTTGCTGCATCATCAGGATAAGCAAAACAAACGTACTCTCCGCCTGCCCCGCAAACAAAATCATAACCGGCTGTAGCTTTCCAGTTACCGCCTAGCTTTGTTTCCGAAGCCAGTGCTTTTATCTGAGTATCGGTAAAGGCAAAACTCCCATCACTTGGTACTAGGGCAGAGGTTATAGTTCCACGGTACAAGCGGTTATCCCAGTTTACGGTAGGCGAATTTTTGCTTATCCCTGCACCATAGATACTTCCGTTGACGATCAAAGGAAAGGCTTTTGTCTGCGTTCCTCCGTTAGCAATAGTTTTAAAGGTTACAGTCTTTGATCCGGTGGAAGCAGTTCCGGCCGATGCTCCATCCACCGAGATAGCGGTAACGGTTTCATCATTCGGAGTAATGGCCCAGTTTAACGTGATATCCTTATTATTTACATCGTATTCATAGACTGTTGTAGAAGGGCTCAAGGTTGGATTTCCGTAAGTAAGCTGAATGGCCGGACTCATGGTTAAAGTTATATTTGATGTAACAGTGTTCGGCTGAGCATCAATTACCTCAAGTGTATATGTTTTGTTGAATGTTGTCTTGGCGTCAAGTACAGTATTGGCAAAGGGTATTGCACTAAAAGTTCCACCTTGATTTCCTCCGGTAGGTGTAATGTTTGCAAGTTCTGTTGCTCCCGATTTCAGTTTTATGGAAGTAATTTGTTTATCGTCCGTATTGTCGGTAAGGCTATTATTGGTCACACTCCATGTAAATGAAACATTGCTTGACGGTGGATTCCCCCAGTTTTTCCATGTACTGTAAGGAAATACAGTAGTTGCAGTTGTAAATGTATTGGTTGGCGGTGTTGCTGCAACTGAAGGGAAGAAAAAAGCCTCAAAAAATTGAGACATTGTTTTACCTCCGGTACCTAAATTTTGTCCGGTATTGTTATTTCCTGACAACGTGATTGGACGGTCAATATTAAAGCTGACATTGTCTGCAATATTCAACATCGCTTTCACAGTAGTAGCATCCAGTGCTTCGGGAGACCCAGTACCTGCGGCATTTCTTCCTAATATCCTTGCAGTAGCAATATCATTCATTTTTGACAAGGTAACAGCTTTATCGGTAATCGTTAGAGCATCTGACCCTGTTACATCTCCGGTATGATTGGCATTAGTAATCTTCGCAGTGTTGGCTAATACAGCCGTATTATTGGTTACGTTTGTTTGAAAGTCGCTAACTTGCGAACCTGTAATACTAATTCCTGTACTTTTGTTCCATGCTGCGAACAGTGGATCTGTTTCGGTGGCAGCTGTAACATAGTTTGGTGTCCAGTTTTCCCAACTGGACGTACCTGAATTATACTTTAATAACTGACCATCAGCCACGGAATTAAAAGAGAATGGGTTTGAAGTTATTTCGCTCCATGCAGGAACGTAACTAATCGGACGATATAAACCTGCATGGTTTCCCCAGCCAAAAGCAGTATTCCAATTGGCAATATCAGCGGAAGCAATTCCATTGGCGGGATGAGCTGTCGTCATGGCATCGGTAATGCCATAGCCTAAAACAGTTGTTGGTTTGTTTAATATTTGGGATTTTCCAGCTACAGCGTTCCAGTCCGGGTTTACATTTACTTCAGCTCCTTCTGCTATACCTGCTAATTTTGCAGCATCAGCAGCGGGATAGCTTATTTTTGCTGTATTTGCTAATACTTCTGCATTATTGGTTACGTTGGTTTGAAAGTCGCTAACTTGCGAAGCTGTAATACTAATTCCTGTACTTTTGTTCCATGCTGCGAACAGTGGATCAGTTTCAGTAGCAGCTGTAACATAGTTTGGTGTCCAGTTTTCCCAACTGGACGTACCTGAATTATACTTTAATAACTGACCATCAGCTACGGAATTAAAAGAGAATGGGTTTGAAGTTATTTCGCTCCATGCAGGAACATAACTTAACGGACGATACAAACCAGCATGGTTTCCCCAACCAAAAGCGGTGGTCCAATTGGTAATGTCTGTCGAACTAATTCCATTAGCGGGATGTGCTGTCGACATACCATCGGTAATGCCATATCCCAAAAGGGTAGTTGGCAGACCAGTTAATGTACTGAAATTGGCACTTGTTGCTAAAACACTAAACTCTACCCAGTTAGCATCCAGGATTCCCCCGATCAGCTGATAGGTTTTAGGCGTTCCAGAGCCAGCGTCCAAAACAGTACAAAGCATACCTGGCTGTCTTCTTAATGCAGGTATTGCATTTCGTTCTGTAATAGTTGCAACCTGATGAAATCCGCCCTTGGCATCATTTGAATAAATAATTGGATAAAGACTTCCCGATAAGGGAGCCAGCGTATTACCCATTTTAAACTGAGCATACAAAGAACTAAACCCGATAAATAATAAGAAAAGGATAAGGCGTATAACCCTTAAACTATAATTAGTTGCTATTTTCATAATAATTTATTTTCGTTGACAAGCAACTATTATTGAATTCTAATTTTAACTGTTTGACCAAAATACTGAACACAAACAATAACTATTTTATAATTAGTTTCTGTATAACCATTTTGATTGACAAAATTTGCTCTAGAAATTATGTTAAGGTCTGCTGCCGTATAAGTCATCCATGAATTAAAATTCGAATCATAATATTGAACTACTGGAGTTACATTATCATCCGGGTAAGCAAAAACAACGTATTGCCCACTGGTTCCGCAGACAAAGTCATATCCGGCTGCTGATTTCCAGTTACCGCCAAGTTTGGTTTCTGATGCTAATGCTTTCACCTGAGTATCGGTAAAGGTAAAAGCTCCATCGTTTGGAATAATTGGAGATGTGATAGTCCCTCGGTATAAACGATTATCCCAACTTACTGTAGCCGAATTTTGAGCAGTTCCTGCACCGTATATACTACCTGTGACAACCAAAGGGAAAGCTTTGGAAATAGACCCGCCGTTGGCAATGGTTTTAAATGTTACAGCCTGTGTTCCGGTTGAATAAGTACTTCCTGTTGAGTTTCCATCGACCGAGATATTGGTAATGTTTTCATCATTCGGGGTGATTGCCCAGTTTAATGTGATATCCTTATTATTCACATCATATTCATATACCGTGGTGGCAGGCGTTAAAGTTGGGACTGAGTAAGCAAGACGAATGGCAGGACTCATGGTTAATACAATATTCTTTAAAACGGTTTGAGGTTGTGCATCGATCACTTCCAGAGTATATGTTTTAGTGAATGTTGTCTTAGCATCGAGCACCGTGTTGGCAAAAGGAATCCCAGTAAAGCTTCCGCTTTGGTTTCCACCTGTAGGTGTAGCATTGGCAAGTTCAGTAACTCCAGTTTTAAGTTTGATGGAAGTAATTGCTTTATCATCCGTATTATCGGTAAGGCTTAAATTAGTTACACTCCAGGCAAACGAAAGATTACTTGAAGGTGGATTGCCCCAACTTTTCCAGGTGCTGTACGGAAAGGTAGTGGTTGTGGTGGTAAGGGTGCTGGTAGGCGGTGTTGCTGCCACAGCCGGAAAGAAAAAAGCCTCAAAGAACTGAGCCATGGTTTTGCCGCCGGCTCCCAGATTTTGTCCCGTAACACTTAATCCTGGCAAAGTGATATTGCGGTCGATATTAAAACTGGCATCTGCAGGTATGCTTAGCATTGTACGGACTGTTGCAAGATCAAGAGCCTCAGGAGTACCGGCATTGGTAGAATTTCTGCCTATAAATGAACCCGCGGACAGATCATTCATTTTTGCTAATGTAACAGCTTTATCGGTTATAGTTGTAGTATTTCCAATCGAAGTGACTTCACCCGTGAGGTTGGCATTGGTAGTAACTGTAGCAGCAACAATCGGACTCAAATCAACAGAAGCTTTTATTCCATTTACAGAGGTTTCTAAAGTATTTCCGGTTAAAGTGTTTGTAAAACCGTTTACAACATTTGCAGATTTAGAAACATTATTTACATTGGTAGTCAATGTATTCCCACTAATGGAGAGGTCATTAGTAATAGCAACAGCACTGGCATCTTGATTTACGAGTTTTCCAGTAGCGTCAAATCCTAATGTTTTGGCAACAACTCCGGTAGCAGGTGTCAAATCAGAGATCACACCATTCACATCACTTTTAAGAGTATAATTATCATTTGCGGTTAAACTATTAGTAGTATTTGCAGTAACAATTGGACTCAAATCAACAGAAGCTTTTATTCCATTTACAGAGGTTTCTAAAGTATTTCCGGTTAAAGTGTTTGTAAAATCGTTTACAACATTTGCAGATTTAGAAACATTATTTACATTGGTAGTCAATGTATTCCCACTAATGGAGAGATCATTAGTAATAGCAACAGCACTGGCATCTTGATTTACGAGTTTTCCAGTAGCGTCAAATCCTAATGTTTTGGCAACAACTCCGGTAGCAGGTGTCAAATCAGAAATCACACCATTCACATCACTTTTAAGAGTATAATTATCATTTGCGGTTAAACTATTAGTAGTATTTGCAGTAACAATTGGACTCAAATCAACTGAAGCTTTTATTCCATTTACAGAGGTTTCTAAAATATTTCCGGTCAGAGTATTTGTAATAGCGTTAATGATGGATACTTCATCTGCAACTTTACCATTAACCGTAGTCTTTAACTTATTGCCGGTTGAGCTATTTGAAACAGTAGTATAATTTACAATTAATGCTAGCAATTCATCAGAATTAATCACCCTTGACCACTGAGTTGAATTCCAATAGTAAATTCCTTTTGCCTGGGCACCTGTACCATCGGCAAAAATCAACATACCGTTAACGGCTATTCCATCTAATGTCCATTTAGTAACATCGTCCAGTGCAATACGTGGTAAAAGTAGCCCCTTGGAAGTGCTCTCCAATTCTAGTAATGATCCGCCATTTATCGTTGCAGGATTATTGCCAATTTTATTCTGACCATATATTAATGCTGTAAATACCGTCGACATTGTAAATAATAAAAAGATATACTTGTGCTTCATAATTATAGTTTTGTTTGAAACATACTTAGCTCATTATACTGATACTAATATTATTGATACTTACTTTCTCAGGTTAACTTTCGAGCCATTAACATAGAACTTATTTAATGTTGCCTAAAATCAGTTTGTTAACTTAGTTTTCCTATTAAAGATGAAGATGATCAATTCATCTCCGTTGATTTCGATATGCAGGCATTTTTATCCAGTTCCTTCCTGACTTCTTTCTGGAAATTAAATTACCATGCTGTCTTACCCTGTTTCAACTCCCAAATAATCATTTTTATATAATCCCGATTGGGAAATAATTCATCTTTTCGGTCATTAAACTCTTGCACATTTTTTATTCTAAATAACTGTTGAGCCGGTTGATTCATTTCCACTAAGTTGCTTCTTTTATCAAAGACAAGCGTATAAGCAGGCAGAGACTTCAACATCACCATCATCTCTTGTGAATTTTATGCAATTGAAAGATATTTGTACATAATAAAAATCAGATTTAAAATGAAAATAGTTCTGCAATTAGATATCAATAATTAAATTCGATTTTGAATAAACTAAAATATAGATCATGATATACTTAACAATACCGGTAGTGCTAAAATATTTATAATCTCAAGTTTGACTAATCACTAATTTAGCTTATCAATTATTTAGTTAAAAAAAGGTATAGTCACTTCACCAAAAATGGGAGATGATTATAAACACTACAGTCCATATTATTATCGTGATAATTAAAAGTATTAAAAAGGAATACTTATATAAGTTACTCTCAATCATTATAATATTCAGTGTTTTCAACATCAGATTTCATAAACGTTAATTTTTTTTGGGTGAATTCCTCGCTGCTAGCTGCGAAAAACTCACTAACATAACGACGGGAATAATTAATTCCCTCCACTTGCGGCGTTGGAAGTTTATTTGTTTTATTTATATCTGCATTGAATAATTTATGTCTCATCTTATTCCAAACTAGTTTAAACATAAATGATATTAAGTCCTCAAGGATGCATACCAATATACCAATGATAGCCATTAAGATCAAAATTGGAGTAAAAAAAAATCTCAAACCAGATAAAATATAATTTCCCATATCTTTTTGCTTTATATGTTATTCGCAATTAAGTACAAGCTATGTTATTCTCAAATTAATTTAGTTTTGACCTTATATATAATGGCAATACAGTCTATTTTTTATATTTAAAATATCACATTATATGTGTTGACTACTTATTATTAAAATTTACATTTTAATCTCTTTATTTAATGCTCGGCAAAAATAGAAACGAATGATTAAATAAAAATAAATTTAAACGGGACAAGTGGCAGACATTTCTAATTATATTAGGCTTATTGTCATATTATCAACTACATAGCGTTCGTGTTGTCGTATTTATTGTGTCAATTAATATCTTTAAGTAATATACAGTAATCACTAAGATGTGTAAATTGTGGTTATGATATAAATTCTTCTTAAGTAACAATGTTTGACAAATGCAAAATTCTTTTTTGTGATTATTCCCCATCATAATAAACTTTCTTTATTTGGCTTTCTTTTTGCAATCTAGCAAGGTATTCGGTATGTGTCTTAACTGTAAACCTTAAATTGTGAATCCATCGTTAAAAACTTGAAAGAGTAACGAAAATGACCATAAGTCATACTGTGCGAAAGAAAATTCTACAGCCTAGATGTGTGAATTATATAAGTTTTTTCAAAAGTTATGTAATAGAAATTATATAAGTTAGTTGTATATTGAATTTGAAAATGAAATTCTATGCCACAGAGTGGTTAAATGTGAATAACTCCCAGTGAAGCTTGCGAAACTGGGGGATGTGATGAGCACTCACAATACCAGTCCGTCAGCTGACGGACTAAACAATACTATAATCTGTTATTATTGAATCCTTTCAGGGCTCCGACAGTTTATGTGATTCTCCGTCGCCGGTTTTACCAGCGGTTATTAGCTTACGCTGACCGTTGGTTCACATTGATTCCTGTTCGACTGAGCTCACGCCAAAGCCTTCATGAATCTAAAAATTAGATATTATGTATTATTAGTCATAAATCAACGGCATTAGAAGTTCAAATAAGTAAACTTTTATAATGTCTAATTCGTTTGTTATTTAATTTATGGAGATTTGTAATTTGAGAATGAACTAAATATTTTTTATCACTCCAGAATCAAAAATTGGCTAAAAAATGGGTGGGATATAATCATAGTTCAAGACATAGGAATCGGTATATTCTTTTAAAAAGGGAAATTAATACGCAAATGCTTAATTGACAAAAAAAAGTGTAAGAACAAAATGTGAAAAAGCTGCAGGAATTAGATTTATAATTGTCAGAGTTGATAGGCATTATATGTATTATATATCTGAATAGTTGATCATTACATTAACTATAATAGAGAGTAATCAGGGATAAATAAAATGTTACATATGGACCATAAAGGGAATGTATTTATTATTGAATTTCTAATACTATAACACTAAATAAATGAGACAAATATTGATAATAAATGATAATCAAGCCGCAATAACAGTTCAAAAGGCTTTACTTGAAAAGGCTGGATATAAAATTCAATCTGAATTGAAGTCAGTCAATATAATTGAGACTTTTCATAATATTCACATGGAACTTATCATCCTTGATTGGCATGTCCCTAACAAAGACGAAATGGAAGTGTTGAAAGAAATTCGGAGCTACTCTGAATTGGACAATATTCCTGTTATTGTAATTTCAGAAATTTATAATAACACGTT
>Ga0302208_10001353_pt1 | contig 10551 bp, 7 predicted proteins | sample II_Fen_E2_3_FD_194577 | JGI IMG/M metagenome (GOLD analysis project Ga0302208, IMG submission 194577) | Peat permafrost microbial communities from Stordalen Mire near Abisko, Sweden - II_Fen_E2_3 | ecosystem: Environmental > Terrestrial > Soil > Wetlands > Permafrost | place: Sweden: Abisko...
GTCGAACCATTGATCACTACCAAGATGAGTGATGCCAACCGCTTGCAGGTGACTGTATTCATGAATTCAATCTGGAAGACTATTGTGAATGAAATTTCTTTATCCCGCAAGATTCCATTCGAAAAGCTCAATATGTATGCCGATGAAATGTTGATGTTCCAGCCTACCGAAAAGGCAAAACAATATGCATTGGTGGATTCGCTGGTGTACACTGATCAGGTAGACAGTATCCTTAAAATGAGTGATAAAAGTCTTAAAAAAGGGGATAAACTAGTTTTTGTAAAACATTCGGCTATGAACAAAGTAGCTGATACAGGCAAGTACGATAAAAATAAAGTGGCTATTATTTATGCCATTGGTGAGATCACCGATAATGAAGGCGAAGGTATTGTAGCGAAGAACATGGTGAAAACAATCAATGATGTAGCCAAAGACAACCAGGTAAAAGCAGTGGTTTTTCGTATCAGCTCTCCGGGTGGAAGCGCATTTGCTTCCGAACAGATCTGTCATGCCATTACCATGCTGAAAGCCAAAAAACCAGTGATCGTTTCAATGGGTGATTATGCCGCCTCAGGAGGTTATTATATCGCCGCCATGGCCGACCAAATTATAGCTCAACCCAATACCATTACAGGATCGATTGGAATCTTCGGAGTGATTCCGAATATCAGCGGTTTGAACGAAAAGCTGGGTATCACCTGGGACGGTATTAAAACCAACAAAATGAGTGATGCGATTTCTGTCAACCGTGCCTTTACACCTGAAGAACGCAGTTTGATGCAAAATTATGTCAACCGCGGGTATGAATTGTTTGTGAAACGATGTGCCGAAGGTCGTAAAATGAAGGCTGTACAAATCAAAGCCATTGCCGAAGGCCGTGTCTGGACAGGGGAGGATGCTCTGAAAATTGGGCTGGTAGATAAAATAGGCGGATTGAACGATGCCATTAAAATAGCAGTTGCCAAAGCAAAACTCACCACCTATAACATTAGCGAATATCCCGAAAAAGAAGACTTTGCCACCAAGTTCATGAAGAACTTCAGTAAAGATGTCGAAACCCGCTTCTTAAAAGCACAACTGGGCGAACAATATCGTGCATTCGAACAAATCAAAAACCTGGATAAGATCAATGGCATTCAAGCCCGCATGTCGTACGACCTGATCATTCAGTAACTGTACAATACAGTTTTAATAAGGCTTAAAAAGAGAGGCTGAACTGATCGTTCAGCCTCTCTTTTTTGTATGACTTTAAAAAAGTCATATCATAAGACATTTTCTCTGATTATTAGTCAACAACCTATATACTTCACTTATTCTTCTGATATGCTCCATATCCGGTTTTAATTAAAGCAAAACATAATAAAATTATAATTAACAAGTAACCAATAAATAATCAATCTCTATATAGATATAGTTTATTTACTGATTATATATTGCTTATATATTGGTTATATATTGATTATATAAAAATCGGATCCGAACGAAATGCAGAGCAAAAGCGAATGTAAGACTGAGAATCTTACCTTGTCTACTAATCTTTTAAATTGAAAAATAAGGTTATCATTAATTGAGTAAGTTATGAACAATCAATCTGAATATTAACAGAGTAATATAAACAAATAATTTTTTTATGAATTAGGAGAATTTTTCAGTAGATTTGTACAATTATTAGCATAAAGTCGGAGTGAAGCATCTGTTGTGGACTAATAAAATGTAATACTTAATAATTGAAAAAAAGCGGGTAATTTGATTTCCAGAAATAATAAATGCCCGCATGTATTTAAAAATACTATGAAAAAAATCTTCTTTGTTATTCTCTTACTTTCTCTGATTACTTCATTAAAGGCTGCTTCGTTGGACATAAAAGCGACGGTGGTGGATGCTACGACTCTGGTGCCACTCGAATTTGTAAATGTGGCATTATTCAGGCAAGGCTCTGATAAGCTTGTAAAGGGCGCTATTACGGATAAAAACGGGGCAGTAGATGTTTCTGCTGCAGAAGAAGGAGACTATGTACTGCGTGTAAGTTATGTCGGATATAAAACCCTGAAAAAAGAATTCACATTGAAGGGTACTGCCCTCGATTTAGGAGAGTTAGAACTGGTCAGCAAATCGAAGAAACTGTCGGAAGTTGAGGTGCTGGGGCAGGGATCTCAAATGCGATTTGAGATTGATAAAAAAGTATATAGTGTTGATCAGAACATCGCTGCGGCAGGTGGTTCTGCCTCGGATGTTCTGAAAGATATTCCTTCTGTGACAGTTGATGATCAGGGAAATATATCGTTACGCAAAGATGCGAATGTGGAGGTGTGGATCAACGGAAAAGCATCCGGGTTAACCTCCGACAACCGGATTCAGGTGTTGGAGCAGATGCCTGCCGAAAGCATAGAGTCCATTGAGGTGATCACGAATCCTTCGGTTAAATTTAATCCTGAAGGATCGGCGGGAATTATCAATATTGTCATGAAAAAAGAGCATAAAACCGGGTATGTCGGAAGTGTGACAGCCGGAATCACCCGCCCCGAACGAGGTAATCCCGGAAAAAACCTGGGAGCCAGTTTCAGTTATAACAGCAGCAAGGTGTATGCTTATGTCAATATGGGATACCGTGCAAAGGCTATACAGGGAGGTAAAAACTCCGACCGGTTCAATTATCAGGGCACGGATACAACCTTGTTGAAACAAACCGGCACCAACTCCAATTCAACTTCCGGTATCTTTGTGCGAGCCGGAATGGATTATCATTTGGATAAAAAAAACACCCTGAGTATTTCGGGATTCGGAATGGCAGGTAGTGGGACCAAGACTTCGGCAACACACAGTATCCTGTCGGAAGCTATGTATAACTCTTCCTATCCGCTGAAAGATTATAACCAGTATAACGAAGGAACATCCAACCGCCCGAGCCTGAATGTAAGCATGGATTACCAGCATGAATTCAAGAAAAAAAAATCGAATATAGCAGCCAGTGCGTCCTACTCCAATCATACGAGGGACATAAACACATCCTACAGAAAGATTCTGGCCGATTCGACCTTCAAATCGAATATTACCCAAACAACAGGCAATAAGAATACAGAATTCGAATTTAAAGTGGATTATACGAATAAACTGACGAAAGAAAGCAAGCTGGAAGCCGGATGGCACAGTAAATTCAATATCAGGGATAACGGATCATCGGGGTTAGACAATTTGAATTCTAATGTACTACTGCCCGCATATTTTGATGGGTTCAGGTATACCGATCAGACCAATGCTGGATACATCACATACGGAAACCGCATCGGCAAACTGATTTACCAGGCAGGACTGCGGGCGGAGTATTTTACCCGTCAGTTTTCTGATACTGCGTATGTTCTCAACGAAACCAACAAATCGGTGCAGAATTTTACCTCCGACCCGATTTTCCATATCTATCCGAGTTTTTACCTGTCGTACCTGTTGCCCGGGAATGCAGCACTGCAACTTAATTATACAAACCGCGTTAACCGGCACCGTGGTAAAAAGATTGATCCATATCATGATTATTCCGATCCCAACAACATTACGTACGGGAACCCGTATTTAATGCCCGAATACTCTTCGTCCATGGAATTAAATTATATCCTGACACGAAATGCACAAACCCTCTCTGCATCGGTGTATTATCATAATACGGATAATGAGACTGAAACTGTCAGTTACTTAAATAATGGTGTACTATACAATACATTTTTAAATATAGCATCATCCCGAAAGACCGGAGTGGAATTGATTTCTAAAAACCGTGTCTTTCGAATTCTGAATCTTACCTCTACCCTGAATATGTATTATAACAAACTGGATTCAGCTTCCTTTATCGACCCATTTAATCAGCGGAACTCCATTCCTGGCAGTTCAGGGTTTTCGTGGAGTGGGAGCCTGCTGGCAAATATCCTGCTAAGCAACACATTATCCGGTCAGGTGACGGTTAAATATGATTCCCCGCAAATCATATCCCAGGGAACCGAGAATGAAAAATATGCCGTTGAACTTGGAGTCCGCAAAACTTTTATGGCTCGCAAACTGAGTGTGAGCCTGAATGTGAGGGATTTGTTGAATTCGAATATTAACCGTTCAACGACTTCCGGGAACGGATTCTATCAAAATACTTCTTCCTATTCGCATGGCAGGATGGTGGGACTCACAGTGAGCTATAGTTTTGGAAACCGCAAACAAAAACAATCCGAATTGAAAAAACAGGATGCTTCACCGGATATCATTGAAAATGAAAGTGAGGAATAACGAATATTCTACGATGTTTTCTGCCAAAACCTGAACTATCCACATTATCCTGTTTTTAAGAAAAAGGAGAGATGTACTATACTTTTAAATTAACTGTATTTTAAAAGTAATCAATACATTTCTGGGCATTGCAGGATAATAATAACGAGGTGCAGCTCCTGAAAATGAAGGTGCGTTAATGAGAATCATCGATGCATATTTTTCATCGAAAACGTTGTTGATGGTGTAAATGAATTGTATCAGATATTTTTTATGATATTGAAAAGTAAATGCGGTTCGAAGATTCAGTGTTTGGAATTCGTTTGTTTTCATGGAATTTTCATCGTTCAGGTATTGACTCCCGGTATAGGAATAGATCGCGTTTAGTTGCCATCTTTTAAAAATATTAAATTGTGTATCAATATTGGCATTTGTATCAGGAATACCGGGAAGGTGATTGTTCCTGTAATTGCCAGTTGAACTTGCAAAGTCGTTAAACCGGTTATCAGATTTACTCGCCGATATTATTGTCTTAAAAAAGGAAGCGGGTTGGTATGTGGCTTGCATTTCAACTCCTCTCAGCTTACTCTTTCCTGCATTTTCTCCATAAAAAAGAGCCTCGGAAATTCGTCGGGTTACCAACAGATCATTCAGAAGGATATAATATACCGAAACATCCATTGAAAGAGAATTAGCGAGTGTACTAATTCTTGTCCCCAGATCAAGGGTCCATCCTTGTTCCGGTTTTAAGGAAGTATTTAGATATCCCTGTGAAGTGAGGCTTTCTTCAACAGTTGGATTTGAAAAGCCTTTACCAAATGAGGAATATAAACTCAGATTTGAATTAATGCAGTAATTCAATCCAATTTTAGGAGAAAAAATAAACTTGTTGGAATACTTACCCGAATAATCAATGCTATCAGACGGAAATAAATCGGAAACAACGTAATGTGTGGAATTAATATTCCCTGAAAGTGATAAAATTATAGATGAACAGATGTTAATATCAAAACTAATATAGGTATTGACCAGATTGCGTACTTCTTTTGATTTCTGCTTTTCGAGCAACGTATTGTTTTGTAAAATGCGCCAGAAATAATTCTCATGCAACCATTCAACCCCGGCAGAAAGTGTAAAGATTGAGGTGCTGTACACGATGTTGTCCAGTAAGGTTGCTGATAATGACATGTCATCCAGAATATTAAATGGACGCAGCTCGTATTCATAATGCAAACTGCCCGAAAGAGCAACCCTGTTTTTAACATGCAAGTTAATAGGTGAATTAACTACAATACCGCCCAACAAACGATCATATTTTTTGTATCCTTTTACATTTAACCAATTTGGAGCTGCCAGTGAGGGGGTGTTGTTAAAGGTTTCCTGGTCGATGGAACTGGGTGTTTGAGAATTTACACCACTGTAAATGAACAGATAATTAAGTTTGTTTTGCTTTTTTACTTGCCCGGATATAAAAACAGAATTTCGGGAAAAACTACTGTTTTGCCTGTATCCATCACCTGAAATCCGGGCTACTCCGGCATTCATATATCCGGAAGGTTTAGAAATGCGAACAATGCCATTGTATTTTAATATACCAAAAGATCCAACACTGATATTCATTTCAGCAGAAATGGGTTTTGTTGATTCTCTCAAACTAATAAAACGCAACGAGCCCCCCATGCCGGAGCCATACCAGGCAGAATATGGACCTTTTGTGACTTCTATTTTATCAATAAATGAGAGCTCAATATCGTCAATGACCGTAGTACCATCTCCTGTTGTTAAAGGGATGTCATCTAGAAATGCCCTGGTACGGTTTGTGCTGTACGGACTTCGGGATCCAATGCCCCGGAGGGTAATTTTAGTCGTTTGATATGTACCCGATTGCATTTGTATCCCGGGAACTGAATTTAAAACGGATGAAATATCACCAATATCACTGATCTCAATTTTACTTTTTCCAATAACCTGAATGGGTGCTGAAATGTTTCGTATGGGTTGATTATTCTGATAAGAAGTCACAACAATTTCATTCAAATCATGTCTGGTAATTTTAGATGTGTCATTACGCAGCGTATCATTTTCAACTTGCTGAAATGCCCGGATGGGCAGGCAAGTCAATAAAGAGAAAAAAGTAAACAGATAAATTAATTTTTGGAACTTCACTTTTACCGGCTATTTGTTTACAGGAACTAATTTATAGACTTTACCCGATTTTTCGACAGCAATGTACAGGTAACAATCAGGTCCCTGGACGATATTGCGAACACGGCCGATTTTTTGCAACAACTTTTCACGGCTAACCACCTTATTGCCTTTCATGATCAACCGTTCGAGGTATTGAAAACTCAGTGAACCGTTTAAGAAATCGCCTTCCCATCCTTTATAGACAGTGCCTGTTACCCGGGTTAACGAACTTGGGGCAATCGAAGGTATCCAGTAGAAAACCGGTTGTTCCATGCCTGTTCGTGCAGTATCGGGAGAGATGACCGTTCCATCATAATCCACACCAAAGGTAATAGCAGGCCATCCGTAATTTTTCCCTTTTTTAATGATGTTCAGTTCATCGCCTCCTTTGGGACCATGCTCATTTTCCCAGATCATATCTGTCTTTTTTTCATAATAAAGACCTTCGGCATTTCTGATGCCATAACTCCAGATACTGCCTATAGCATGTGGCGTCTTTACAAAAGGATTGTCGGAAGGGATGCTGCCATTATCAAAAATCCTGTGAATCTTTCCGTTGTAATTGGTCAGTTTTTGGGCATCTTCTTTTGGACCTCTATCGCCTACCGAGATAAACAGATAGCCGCTTTTGTCGAAAAACATACGTCCACCAAATTGAACTCCTGAATTTGTTTCAGGCAAAGCGTGAAATATACGTTTTAAATGCACGAGCCTGTTATTTATAAGTTCGGCTTTGGCAACCGATGTATTCACCATATTGGGAGATTCGCCATCGATATACGAAAGGTAGATTAAATGATTGGTGCTGAATTTTGGATGTAGTAATACATCCATTAATCCACCCTGTCCCCTGACGGTTATAGGCGGAAGGCCTTCTATAGATGTCATTATTCCTTTATGAACGAGATAGAGTTGACCCGTTTTTTCGGTCACCAACATATCACCGTCAGGCAAAAAAGTCAGTCCCCACGGGATATTCAAGTTCTTACCCACAATTTCTTTCAGTACAAATGGAAAATTTATAGACCTGACAGTATCTTTATCGTTGAAGCTTGAGGGAACAATGGCGGGTACTTTTGCCACTTCAGCGATCATGTAATTAGCCATAGCTGTAATTTGTTCGTCATCCATGGCTTTACTGTAAGCTGGCATTCCAATAGCCGGGCGTCCGTTTTTAATGGTCGAGGAAACCTCCTTTAATGAACTACCGTACACCCATTGGCGGGCAGCGAAACGTTCGAGTTTCTGTCCATGGCAACTTGCGCAAAATTGCAGGTACAATTCACGGGTAGTCTTAGGTGTTGTGGGTTGTTTATTGTTGAACACAAATGAGTATGAAAAAATCAGAATGCATAAAACTATGAGGCTGAATACCAATTTGCTTTGTTTCATATATTTTAGTTTATTATAGTATTATTAAACTAGTAACATTCAAATTAACTGATTGTTCAACATGAAACATGGTTTTAAACAGATCAAATTTATCAACAAGTATTTGTCTTTAAGAAAATTCAAAGAGATAAAATGAGTTTTTTATCTTTTTGAGTCTTAATTAGTTTCTTTTTCTTCCCCGGTACATTAGCAATTCATGTAAAAAATATTTATATTTGTATCGTTATCTAACCGGAAAACCAAACATACTAATCTGGAGGTAAAACCATGGAAAAGACTAAGAATTTCAGCATTACCATCAGTCGTCAGCTGGGGAGTGGCGGTGCATTTATAGGGCAACAACTGGCAAAAGAACTGGATATATTTTATGCGGATCGTGAAATTATTGACCGGGTTGCCCGGCAATATGCTGTATTGGAGGAAGATGTAGTCTCGAATGATGAAAAGATCATCTCCTTTTGGGAATCATTCCTGCAATTCAACACCATATCCACCGATTTATATGTGCCGCCAAAGTTGCAGGCACCGACCGACCGCGAATTATTTCAGGCCGAAGCTGATATTATCGAACATATCGTAAATGAACGATCTGCGGTTATTATTGGTCGATGTGGATCGTACATCCTTCGTGACTATCCAAATAATATCAGAATATTTTTACACGGGGATATTCCTACCCGCACAAAAAGAATCCGCAGCCTGTATCATGTATCGGAAGATACTGCAGAAAATATGATTGAACAAAGCGATATTGAAAGAGCGCGCTATTGCAGGATTGTTACCGGAAAAAAATGGGACTGGAATGATGCCCGGAATTATGATCTTTCGATAGATACAAGTAAGCACGAAATTGATAAATGTGTCAGACTTATATTGGATTACCTGAATTTGACAGGATTAAAAGGGTAGTAATAAAAATAGTACAGATAATATTTATTTGAAGAGAATAAAAGATGCAAGAAAAATCTAATTACAACCGGAAGAGTAATGAATTCTATTTTTAATTATCATGCAAATTAGAATTTTTCCGTGTGATTTAATAATTTGTTTTTAATTGCTAATCTTTCTTTACCTTTTAGTGTTTTATACTAAAAGGTTTCTAATTTTGTAATCGTCAACTAGTAAAAGTTGGGTTAAATGAAAGAAATCGAATTTTTATCCCCGTTAGATAATCAGAATTTAAACCGCTTACGCGTCAGATTAATAACCGAAAATGGTGAACTAACGGAAATAATGTATCAATTCGAATCTTTAATTAATACAAAATGGACTCCAATAGTTCGCTATGATTGTGCACATGGGTTTTTTCATCGTGATATTTTGCTCCCAAATGGAGATAAGGTAAAACAAAATGTTGAAATGGATTCATTAAAAAATGCTTCCAAGTATGCTGAACAAGATTTAAAAGACAGATGGGAATGGTATAAAGAGAGATATATCAAAAAATTAAAACGAAAATAAAATGACAAATAAAGAAACAATACAACGAAATATAGGATTAACTTTCGATTTTGTGAATTATCTGATTGATAATAAAGATGAAGTTGAAAAACTACCTGAAAACTTTGAATTGGAGTTCATTGAAAAGGATTTTTCTAAAATGGAGTCTAAAAAGGATATATTATCGAATATGCCTGTTGTCAATAAAAAGTATGTACGGGTGAATAACTCTTTTGAAGTTGCCAAATAGTTTTTTCTGAAGTATAACGGTTGGAATTTTTAAGTTCCGACCTTTTTATTTTAATTTATTCTTTGCTTATTGCATTTAAAAGAATACAAGATTCGAATTTTTAAGAAATATAGATGATTATAGTAGATGACTTGATACTCAACAGACTATTAACGATAGAATAAAATACTCTAAACCCTTCATAATGAAAACCAGACTCACGTTACTATTCCTGGCGTTTGCATTTATTTGCAATGCCCAGTCGTGGCTTAAACTCAAGACTTTTAATTTAGAAGACGTTCGTCAGATCTCGGATAGTATAGCCATGAATGCCAGAGAGCCCTTTAAATTCGAGAGTCAGGGAATACCGGAAGATAACAGAATCTATTACGTAGTTACCTATATTAATAAATCGGATGTCAGCGATTCTATTGTGGTGATGTTTAGAATCAACTATGTAGGTGGCACCGATGACAGAGCTAATCCCGGTACACCTCAATACTCCTATACCAAAACAACGGGTACATTCAGCAGCTTGTTTCCATTCTGGATAAAGTATATGAAACCAACAGCCGTAGAAGAAACAGTAAAGGAAAAGACAAAGGACGAAGCCATAGTAAAAGGGGCAACGTTCGACTTCAACGTGGAATTAAACCGTTGGACCATTGAGAAATTTTAATTCACTTGAAATGTTGCAGAATGTCCAATCCTACCGGATTTTTATTTTTAGAAACAGCTTAGCCTGATTAACCAGGATAGCCCTGAAAATATAAAACTTTGTTTTCGATCGGTTCTGTATTATTAATAATCCATGTTCGTGATGGGTTGAAACTAACCTGCAAAATTATGACAACCAAATATCCGGGTTTTATAACTCATATCCGGCGTTATGTTGAATTAAGTGATGATGAAGTTTTAAAGTTGGAGCCTTATCTCCAACCGATGGAATTGAAAAGAAGGGAGTTCCTTTTACGCGAAGGAGAAGTTTGCAGGTATAACTATTTTATTGAAAAAGGTTGTCTGCGCATGTTTTTTAATAATGACAAGATGGTTGAGCAGAC
>Ga0302208_10001354_pt1 | contig 10551 bp, 10 predicted proteins | sample II_Fen_E2_3_FD_194577 | JGI IMG/M metagenome (GOLD analysis project Ga0302208, IMG submission 194577) | Peat permafrost microbial communities from Stordalen Mire near Abisko, Sweden - II_Fen_E2_3 | ecosystem: Environmental > Terrestrial > Soil > Wetlands > Permafrost | place: Sweden: Abisko...
AGAGCCTTTTTGTTCGAATAATTGATAGGCATTCTGAGTAGTAACCTGTGCTACAACTTCTTGCGTTACACCATATATTTCACTCAATTTGCTAAGAATGAAGGGCAAGTAACTACTTTCGTTGCGTTTGCCGCGGTAAGGAGCAGGGGTTAGGTACGGGCAATCGGTTTCTAGAACGAGGCGGCTAAGAGGCACTTCTGCTCGTAATATGTCAGGTAAAGTGCTCTTTTTAAAGGTGACAACCCCATTGATGCCGAGATAATAATTAGATAGTGCTATTAATTCTCGAGCCTCTTCTGCTGAACCTCCAAAGCTATGGAAGATTCCTCGAGAGGTATGCTGTTTCACTATTTCGAGCGTTTCCTTAAAAGCATTGCGTTGATGGATCACAATGGGTAAGTTGTAGTGTTCGGCCCAATTAATTTGTGTATCGAAAGCCTCAATCTGCGCCTTATAGTGCGTTTGGTCCCAATAAAGATCAATTCCGATTTCACCAATTGCCGCAAAATGGGTAGGTCTTGCATCAAGTATCGTTTGAAGTTGGGCAAGTTGTCCGAGATATTCTGCATCTACAGAAGTAGGATGTAGCCCTAGCATAGGCGTACAATAGTCGGGATATTCCTCTACCATTTTTAGTAAGGCAGGTAATGAGGAGAGATCTATATTAGGTAAATACAAGTGAGCCACTCCGGCGGCTTTTGCTCGTGCTACGCAAAGTGCACGATCCTCATCAAATTCCTTTACAAATAGATGGCTATGCGTGTCGATCAAGGAATTCATTTTTCGCGGTTTAGCATTTTTAGGGCTAATGCTCTCAAGGATTCTTTACGATCGAACGCTACGCTTACTTTATCTAAATATTCTAATGCAAGCAATGAATATTCTTCTATTTGGGCTTCGGCTAGTTGCGGAATTCCTACTAGATTGTATATTTCGGTAACTGCCTCAATTTTTTCTTCTGCTAAAAAATCTTGGCGATGTAGCCATCCGCGTAACTGTAAACCTTCTTTTTCATCGGCCTTATCTAAGGCTTTAATAAGCATCCACGTCTTTTTGTTGCAGAGAATATCGCCTCCAATGTCCTTGCCAAAGGTTTTAGGGTCGCCATATACGTCGAGATAATCATCGCGAAGCTGAAAAGCCAGCCCGGTATACAGTCCGAAGTTATAAAGCGCCTCAGTATTTTCTTTCGATGCTCCGGCGTAGAGTGCCCCGATTTTAAGACTTGCAGCAAGTAGTACGGATGTTTTGAGCTTAATCATATTGAGGTATTCTTCCTCTGTAACGTGCTCTAACTGTTCAAATTCCATGTCGTACTGTTGTCCTTCGCATACTTCCAAAGCTACTTTATTAAAAGCCAATAACATTTGGGGAAGAGCAGGCGAAACGGTTCTCGTAAAGAATTGATAAGCCAATATTAACATCGCATCGCCCGAAAGAATAGCCATATTCTCTCCCCACTTACGGTGCACGGTAGGTTGTCCGCGTCTGCGGTCCGACTTGTCCATGAGGTCATCATGAAGGAGAGTGAAATTATGATAAGTTTCTATGCCTGCCGCAGCAGGAAAGAGGGGAGACAGTTCCTCTGTAAAAAGCTGTGCAGCATGCAACATCAAAACAGGTCGAATGCGTTTCCCTCCCAATTGAAGTGTATAATCAATGGGATCATAAAGTCCGCGAGGGTTTTTGATGTACTCAAGTGAAGCTAGATATTGATTGAACGCCTCGGTAAGTTCCGCTGTAGTTTTCATCTTTCTTTCTTTTTAGAGCCTTTTCGGGCAGGTTATTTAGTGCAAAAGTACTATTTTTCTATCACTATTCGTTATTTTTTCTTTATTTTTTTGTAGTTTTGCACCCTAAAATGCGAGTTTATACGTTATAGAGATAATGAAACAGATTCTATGTACCCTTATCTTGGCTCTATGGGCTTTTTCACTCTCTGCACAGAGCAGCGGTGAGAAAGGCTATGGTTTTCTTTCGATACCCGTTTCGGCTCATGCTGCTGCACTTGGTGGAGAAAATATCTCGCTCATCGATGACGATATAAACCTTGCCTTACACAATCCGGCGTTGCTCTCTTCTGTATCCGATCGTACAATTTCGTTTGGCTATATGAACTATATGGATGGCATTAATTCTTTGCATGCTGCTTATGCAAAGGTGATTAATGATAGGGCTACATGGGGAATAGGAGTGGATTATCTTAATTATGGAACTCTCTCGCGACGTGATGAATTGGATACCGATTTAGGTACTTTTTCAGCTAAAGATATGAACTTCATGGGGCTATTTGCTTATAATCTTACTGATTATTGGAGTGGTGGTGTAACGGCAAAGGCGATTTACAGTTCGTACGATAGTTATTCGTCGTTTGCCTTGGCGGTCGATTTAGGCTTGAATTATTACAATGCAACCAATGATTTCTCAGGTTCAGTTTGTGTAAAGAATTTAGGAGGCGAATTAAAGGCTTTCGACCAAAATTACACCAAGCTTCCACTTGATTTGCAGGCTGGTATTAGTAAAAAGCTCTCGGATGCGCCGATAAGTTATCATATTACAGCCTCGCAATTGCAAGATTGGAGCGATAACTTTATGAAACATTTTAATTTTGGAGTGGATATATATCCTTCAAAGCCACTTTACATTGCGGCCGGTTATAGCTGTCGTCGTGCTTCCGATTTAAAAGTAGGAGAATCGTCACATGGTGCCGGTTGGAGCTTTGGTGCCGGTCTTCATGTGAAAAAAATTAAAGTTGATGCTTCATACGGAGTATATCATGTGTCGGGAGGATCATTATTGCTAAACTTGGCTTATACGCTTTAAAGAGAAACAAGCATACAAACAAATGAATAAAAAAATTGTAATTGCAATCGACGGGCATTCGTCGTGTGGAAAGAGCACAATGGCAAAAGATCTTGCCAAAGAAATAGGTTATATTTATGTAGATACTGGTGCAATGTATCGCTGTGTTACGTTGTTTTGTATGGAGAATGATCTTTATAATGGTGATCAACCGGATGAAGTGCGTCTAAAAGAATTATTGCCGAAGTTGAAAATTTCATTTCAACTTGATATTGAAACTAAGCGTCCGCGAGCATTGCTCAATGGGGTAGATGTGGAAGATCGTATTCGTCAGATCGATGTTTCTTCACATGTCAGTCCAATTGCAGCAATAAGCTTTGTTCGTGAAGCTCTTGTAGCTCAACAACAAGTTATGGGTAAAGGAAAGGGCATCGTAATGGACGGGCGAGATATCGGTACGGTAGTTTTTCCTGAAGCTGAGCTCAAAATATTTCTTACTGCTAGTGCAGAAGTACGAGCCAAGCGCCGTTATGATGAGTTGAGAGCAAAGGGCGATTCAGTAAGTTTTGAGGAGATTCTTAAAAATGTACAGGAACGCGATTATATCGATTCGCATCGTGCGGCATCACCTTTGCGCAAGGCTGACGATGCCTTGCTTCTTGACAATAGTAATTTAACCATTCCCGAACAACAAGAGTGGTTAATGAAGGAGTATAAGCGCGTTATTGCACAATAAATAAAAACACAAATCAACATGGTGGAGATTGACGAGAGTTCCGGTTTTTGCTTTGGAGTTACTACTGCAATTAATAAAGCAGAAGAGGAACTTGCAAAAGGAGAAATCTTATATTGCTTGGGTGATATTGTTCACAACAGCAAGGAAGTTGAGCGTCTACGCGAATTAGGATTGGTGACGATAAATCATGAGCAGCTCGAACAATTGCATCATGTAAAAGTGCTACTTCGAGCACATGGGGAGCCCCCTAGTACATATAAATTAGCAGCCCGCAATCATATAGAAATTATAGATGCTACTTGTCCGGTAGTATTGCGTTTACAACGTCGCATCAAGGATGAGTATGGTGCTAAAAGAGGAGAGAAGCAAATTGTGATTTTTGGGAAGAACGGACATGCGGAAGTATTAGGTTTGGTAGGTCAGACGCAAGGAAAGGCGATTGTGATTCAAAAATTGGAAGATGCTTATTCACTGGATTTTACGAAAGATATTTATCTTTACTCACAAACTACAAAGTCGGTTCCTGAATTCAGTAAAATTGAAGAATATATAGCTCAACATATGGTCCCTCCAGCCACCTTTAAAAGTTACGATACTATTTGTCGGCAGGTAAGCAATCGTATTGATAATATCCGCAAGTTTGCAGCTTCGCACGATCTAATTTTCTTTGTTTCGGGAAAAAAGTCATCAAATGGAAAAGTCCTTTTTGGCGAGTGTTTGGATGTGAATCCCAATTCGCATCTTATAGATAGTATTGAAGAGATTAAGATTGAATTGGTAAAAAATGCCAAATCGATAGGAATTTGTGGAGCGACCTCTACACCAAAGTGGTTAATGGAGGAAATTAAATGCCAAATTGACAGAATTCTAGCTAAATAAAAAGAAAAAACAAACTCCTTTCTTGCAAGGTTTATAAAGTTTGTGTAACTTTGTGCTCTCAATTATAGATTGTAGAGAAAACACTAGATAAATCATTAAGGATATTAGTATGAATAAAGTAAATTGTATTGGAATTCTAACTTCAGGAGGTGATGCTCCTGGAATGAACGCAGCAATTCGTGCCATTACACGTGCAGCCATTTGTAACGGACTGTCTGTAAAAGCTATTTATCACGGATATAAAGGACTCATTACCGGGGAAATACAAGAATTTAAAACAGAGAATGTAAGTAATATAATTCAATTGGGTGGTACTATTTTGAAAACAGCTCGTTGCATGGAATTTCGTACCGAAGAGGGCCGAAAAACTGCTTATGAGAATATGAAAGAACATAATATTGATGCCCTTGTAATAATCGGTGGAGATGGTTCGTTGACAGGTGCACGCATTTTTGCACAAGAATATGATGTGCCTTGTATCGGTTTACCTGGCACTATCGACAATGATCTTTATGGTACAGATAGAACAATTGGCTATGATACAGCTCTAAATACAATCCTTGACGCAGTCGATAAAATCAGAGATACAGCCACTTCGCATGAACGTCTATTCTTTATTGAAGTGATGGGCCGTGATGCAGGTTTCTTAGCACTTAATGGCGCTATTGCTGCAGGTGCTGAGGCAGCTATTATTCCGGAGCTTTCTACTGAGGTTGACCAACTTGAGGAGCTTATTAAAAATGGTTTCCGCAAATCAAAGTCATCAAGTATTGTGTTGGTGGCTGAGAGTGAAATTACAGGCGGAGCCATGCATTATGCAAATCGTGTAAAAAATGAATATCCTGATTACGATGTACGTGTTACTATTTTAGGACATTTACAACGTGGAGGTAGCCCTTCTGCTATCGACCGTATTCTTGCTTCCCGCTTAGGAGTAGCTGCTATTGATGCATTGCTCGAAGGGCAGCGTAATGTAATGGTAGGTATCCAAAACGACCAAGTGGTATATGTGCCTTTCACAAAAGCAATTAAGAACGATAAGCCAATTGATTTTGAACTAATTAGAGTACTTCGTGAACTTAGTATTTAAGTCGCTCGTTGCTATTTTATAAATAATAAAAGAATCACCGTGTTTCAATTAGCTTTATAGCTTTCGAAATACGGTGATTCTTTCATTTAGTAAATTCCTTTAGTAAAGAAATTCTAAGTTTTATTTAAATGATACTGAGCAGTATCATTTCTTGAATATCGAGAAATTCCATTCGGCATGCCAAGGAATCTCAGGCTTACCGTCTTTATCGAAGTAAAGAGGCAACCAAATATAACGTGAATCAGCCAAATCCTTTTTCTTCCACATGTCGAATAAAGCAATGTAGGCATTCTTTTTTCCCTGAATAGGTTGTACATAGGTGCTTTGTCCATAGAATGTTATTTTTGAATCTGGACCAGTGCAGGGATCACCAATGATAGTCCATTCACCCATGATGCTATCAGCAACCGCAATCTCTGCAGTATTTGGATTCCATCCGGTACATGCTGATGAGAGCATATAATATTTCTTTTTATATTTAAAGACAGCTGGTGCCTCACGTGCCAGACCTACAAAGCGGCGTACGAAACGGCCGGTTGGTTTTAAATAATCGTTTGTAAGTTCGCTGATATGCAATGTTTGGTTTTCTTCAGAAGAAGCAAATTGATAAGCTTTTCCGTTGTCGTCGACAAAAATAGTTTGATCACGGCTCATGCTTTCATTAGGACGGAAAGAACCTAAATAGGTGAACTCGCCTGTAGGGCTATCCGATATAGCAACCCCTGCAGCGGCTTTTCCATAGTTTGCACTTTCTACGTGTGCCCACATCACAAATTTCTTGGTCTTCTTGTTATAAACAACCTTCGGACGTTCTAAAACCTGTGAAGGGTGCAAATCATGATAAGGTAAGTTGGGTACCGCTTTGAGCACTAAACCTTCGTATTTCCAATTTAATAAATCTTTTGAGGAATAGCAGCTTATACCTGTAACATCTGTACGATAACACTCCCAAGTAGCCCATGAGGGTAGTATAGTTTCGCCAACCTTGTATTCACCATACCAATAATAGGTACCTTTGTAATAAAGCAATCCGCCTCCATGTGCATTGATGGGATTGCCCTCGGTATCAGTCCAAACGGCCTTTGGCGTAATAGTTTTGTGTTTTGTAACTTGTGAACTCTTAGCGTTGAGTGCAAAAAAACACAATAACAACGCAAGGAATGAAAATGTAAATCGTTTCATATAGCTTGTGAGTTTTTTATAAATATCTTACAAAGATAGTATTCTAAGTGCAACTACGCAAGAAAAAATTCTTTTTAAAACAAAAATTCAGCCTTTTTATGGCTATTTCATTGGTTTTTTGTAACTTTGCAGCGACTAAAAAAACAGTAAATCAATGAAACTTTATTTTTCATTTTCCGCTTTTAGCGTAGGCGCTTTCGCGCTAGTGTGCAGTCTCAATTTAACATCATGTACATCTTGCTCGAAAGAGAAAAAAGATGATGCAGCGAAGGAGGCAACTGAAATCGAGCGACAATATCAGAATCAAAAGGCCGACGATTCTAATAATGATTTTGAGGGTAATACAAACGACGAAGAAGGCGATCCGAATGCCAATGTCGACAATGTTCCAGTGATCACTCATTCAGATGAGGTTGTTGTGGGTATTCAGGAACTTCGTAGACAAGTAAACATCACACGCGATTTGGTGAAAAAACATAATGCTACCGGTGATGTGAAGTATAAACATCAAGCAGAAGTGATCTATGCTAAGGCTCGTAAAACACAAAACAAGTTGTTGAGCGCAGAGGTAGCTGCTACTGGAACTGAAAAGATGAAAGTAAATACTTTAATGAATGAATTGGATGGACTGATGAACGACATACAGCATTAATACAAAATCTTCATAGTCTCAGGCGCAAAGAAATGATTCACAGGTCCATGTCCTTTACCGATCTTCACTTCTGCTCCTGCAATAATGGCTTGTCCAATATATACTTTAGCCTTACGGACAGCTTCCTTTAAAGCAATTCCACGAGCCATATACGTTGCAATAGCTGAAGATAGAGTGCATCCGGTACCATGCAGGTTAGAAGTTTCTACGCGTTCTTGCTCTATTTGTAATTCTTCACCGGTACAAGTAAGCAGTAAGTCGATCATTCTATTTCCTTCCAAGTGCCCTCCTTTTATTAATACAGCGAACGATCCATAGCGTAGTAATCGTATTGCACAATCTTTCATTTGAGCTACATTGCTAGGCAATTTTTCTAGCTGAAGGAGTTTGGCCGTTTCATGGAGATTGGGAGTAAGTAGTGAACAAATTGGAAATAGATCTGATTTTAGGAAGTTAATAACTTCCGGATCCATCAATTGGCTTCCACTAGTACTAATCATTACAGGGTCGCAAATGAGTGGAACATTACGATATGCTTTCAAGCAATCTACAATGATACGTGCATTTTCAAGGCTGCCAATCATTCCAATCTTTATGGCATGTGGTTCAAGATCAGTCAATACAGCCATGATTTGTGCACGGAGTATCTCCGGAGTAGTAGGTTGAATGCCATAAACTCCCGTTGTATTTTGTGCCGTTAAAGCAGTAATTGCCGAAGCACCATATACGCCGAGTGAGGAAATTGTTTTGAGGTCGGCTTGAATTCCCGCACCACCGCTACTATCGCTACCTGCGATTGTAAGTACAATAGGATAATTCATATATATTTCTTTAATGTGTCGAGTACGTATTCAATAGTAGGTTCTTTCCATAAGTCGCCTAGTATGGCAACTCCACCAAAATGGAGTGCAGAGAGAGTTTCTAATTTAGAAGAGGTAACACCTCCTAATGCGATGACCTTTGCATCAATAAGTCCTTCATCAGCAGCCTCCTGTAATTCGTCTTCTGAAAAACCGGATTGATATCCTTTTTTGGAAATACTGTCGTAAATTGGACTTAAGAAGAGGTAGTCACATCGTTTTTTAGCCTCGGGCAATTCGGTAAAACTATGGCAAGAGCAGCTTATACGTCCTTCATAATTGAGAGGAGGTAATGGGTGAGCGGCATTTAAGTGAACTCCGCCTAATTGATGAGATACAGCTAAGTCAAGGTAATTATGAATCGCAATGCGTGGATAATATTGACTAGGTATTTCTTCCAATAACATTTTAACCTTTCTCATTGTACCTTTTGGTTTTCGTAGATGTAAAAAAGGAAGTCCTTCTGCCAGCAAAGCAGTGAGTAAGGATGCCTCTTGAGGAAGGAATTCAGGGTGCGTAATTGCAATGAGCTGCATGGGAAATTCTTCTTTGTACATTTTTTATAAGTTAAGGTTCATCGTTTAAAAATATGAGGACTAAAGTTCAATGATATTAGACTGTAAAGTGCAGAAATCGATAGTCCAGAGTTTGCCACTTAGCACCTCTCCGTATCCGCAAATAATTTTCAGAACTTCACCGGCTTCTACTAATCCGATTACTCCTGGTACGATTCCTACCACTCCTTTGGGAGGCGAAGGCAGACGTAGCATAGCCTCTTCAGACGGGAATAAGTCACGAAACGAATAATCCTTTTGTAGAGTAGGGAGATCCTTTGCAACAGGATCTGTGTAATGAAAAACAGAAACCAGTCCGCTTAATTCTCTAATAGCTCCGTGTACAAAAGGTTTTTTCAGTGATGCACAAACCGAATCAATCAGATAGCGTGTGGCAAAATTATCGCACCCATCGACTATAATATCGTATTTGCTAATCAGGTTTTCTGCATTTTCCACAGTTAGACGGTAGGGGTATGCTTTTACCTCACCAGCTAAATCGGGATTAAGTCGCAATAGTTTTCGACGAGCCTCTTCTGCTTTAGAAGCACCCACTTGCGAAGTTTCGTAAAGTACTTGACGATGCAAATTAGTAATGCTTACCACATCATCATCTACGAGTCCGATTGTACCGACTCCGGCTCCGGCAAGATATAAGGCTATGGGAGAGCCAAGCCCTCCCACGCCTACAATAAGTACCTTCGCTTGTGCAAGACGTTTTTGTCCTTTTATACCAATCTCTGGTAGAATAATTTGACGCATATATCGTTCTTCCATAAGTTCTTAGATATTTTAAACTAAAAATTAGTTTAACGCATTGTCCCAATCTTTCCATACCGGTTCACGGCCGATAGCCTTTAAAGCAGCTGTTACTTCTTTCGCCGTGCGATCATCCGAAATGTGGAATTGCTCCAAAGCCGTAGGATAAGAATAGTATCCGCCCGGTTCCGTTTTACTTTCTGCGCTCATCGTTGTAACTCCAAGTGTAGCCATATTATCGCGCATCTTAGCTAGCTCACGAGTAGAATACGAAATATCTGCATCCGGATCTAATATACGAAATGCAAAAGTAAGTTGAGCCAATTGCTTATCGTTCATAATCACGTTGGGTTGGAAGCCACCATTTTCAGCAGCTCGCATACGAGGGAAATTTACGCTGTATTTTGTTTTCCAGTAATTTTTCCGTAGATAACGCAAGTGGAAAGCCATCATAGTCATATCCGTACGCCACTCTTCAAGCCCCACAAGTACCCCCATACCAATGGTGTGTACTCCGGCTTGTCCCATGCGGTCGAAACTGTTTACCCTCCATTCAAAGTTAGCCTTCATCCCTTTTGGGTGATAAATGTTGTAGCGTTCGCGATGGTAAGTTTCTTGGAAGCAAATCACCCCATTCAATCCATGTTCGGTCAATTCTTTATACTCTTCTGCAGCAAGAGGCATTACCTCTATTTTCAGATTCGAGAAATAAGGTTTTGCCAAATCAAGAGCTTTAGCAATGTAATCGACTCCGGCTTTGTGAGGGTTTTCACCAGTTACCAGCAGAATGTTCTCAAATGGAGCTAATTTCTTGATAGCCTTATATTCGTTTACAATTTCCTCTTCAGTAAGGATGGTACGTTTCATAGGGTTGCTAGCATGAAACCCGCAATAAACACAGCCATTAACACATGAATTAGTAAGATACAAAGGCACAAACATCTGCATCGTTTTACCAAAACGTGCTAACGTAATTTTCTGACTACGTTGTGCCATCACCTCCAAATAAGGTTCGGCGGCAGGTGAAATCAATGCCA
>Ga0302208_10001361_pt1 | contig 10514 bp, 9 predicted proteins | sample II_Fen_E2_3_FD_194577 | JGI IMG/M metagenome (GOLD analysis project Ga0302208, IMG submission 194577) | Peat permafrost microbial communities from Stordalen Mire near Abisko, Sweden - II_Fen_E2_3 | ecosystem: Environmental > Terrestrial > Soil > Wetlands > Permafrost | place: Sweden: Abisko...
GATGTTGGGAAATGCATGTAACAATAGATTTATTTGCTAACTAAACAACTTAAGAGGTGTAAAGTTTAAATATTTCAATCCAATTAGAATTTGAAACTATCTGAATAACTAAAAATGAGAGTCTTACTTGATGGCTTATATTTACTTAAGATATTAAAAACTAACTTTTTAATATCTGTCCGGCATGTTCTTTCGTATTCACTTCTTTTGGTAAAATGATCCGGGTAATGGTTCCTGTTTCGTTAATTAAAAAAGTGGTCCGGAACATTCCCATATACTGCTTTCCGTACATGGATTTTTCACCCCATGTACCAAATACTTCTGATAGTTTCTTATCGGTATCGGCAATCAGGTTAAAAGGTAGGTTTTGTTTTGCAATAAACTTTTGATGAGAAGAAGCACTGTCGGTGCTGACACCAATTACTTCATACCCTTCTTTTTGTAAATCGTTGTAATTATCACGTAAACTGCATGCCTCTGCGGTACAACCGGGGGTATTATCCCTGGGATAGAAGTATAATACCAGTTTTTTGCCTGAGTAATCAGCTAGTTTAATTTCGTTGCCATCCTGATTCAATCCTAATACCGAAGGAGCTTTGTCGCCTACTTGTAGTGCCATAATAATTCTGTTTAATCGTTGAAATGTTTAATTGTTAATAGTAAGTATAACAACTAAATCATAAAACTGTTTAATTGTCGAATCGAAAATATTGTAATCTGTTTAAAATTAACACGATAATTTACTCTTTTTTACTACCGACTACTTACTTCTCACTACCTACTAAACAATCTTCCCTGCCAGGCATCTCGCTCCTCTAATCGCTTTTCAATTTTAGCGGTAAACTCAAAGTTTTTTAATCCCCATTCAGGAGCAATAAGCAGTTCTTTGGGCGATTGTGAAACAAACCGTTCAATGGCAATCGCCGGATTCAACCGTTCCATAAAATCAATAGCCAGATCGATATAGTCATTGGCTGAGTATAAATGAAACCATTCAGGATGTTCTGAGTATTGTACTGACATCCTGGTACCCCGTACCAATTGCAACTGATGTATTTTTAGCGATGTTATGGGTAATTGTGATAAGATGCCAGCATGCGATAGAATCGTTTCCCTGTCTTCTTTCGGCAATCCCAGTATAATATGGGCACCAACCCGGATTCCACGTGCTGCAGTATCTTTAATTGCTTTTTCGGCACACGCATAGTCATGGCCCCGGTTGATGAACTGTAATGTCTCATCGCTGGTGGATTCAATGCCATATTCAATCATGACATAGTATTTCTTAGCCAGTCCGGCAAAGTAATCAAGTAATTCATTACTCACACAATCCGGACGTGTACCCACTACTAAGCCCACTACATTTGGGTAGGAGAGGGCTTCTTCATAAATGGCTTTCAGGTTTTCCAACGAATCGTACGTGTTCGTATACGATTGAAAATATGCCAGGTAAAGTTGTGCTTTATACTTGTAATGGAAAAAGGCGATTCCTTCTTCCACCTGTTCGCTCACACTTTTGCCGGACTGGCAGTATTCAGGGCTGAATGTTTGATTGTTACAGTACGTACAGCCTCCGGTTCCTTTGCTGCCATCGCGATTTGGACATGTAAAGCCTGCATTGATTGAAATCTTTTGTATTCGCTCGGAAAATTCGGTTTTCAAGACCTGGTTATAGTTGAGGTAACGATTTATCATGGGTTGTTTTTGTGGAACAAAGATAGTTCTTCCGTTTCATCCATACAAAAAGCCGTCGGACAAATGATTGCAAGACGGCTTTAGATGTATTTTATGCCTGAATTTATTAAAGATTATATTCCTTCTCCAGGTCTTTCATCAGGTTTAATCCTAATGTTTTTTGTTTTTCCAATAATTGCTTCATCGATTTAGTATGCTTATTCGCATTATCCACTTTGATATAAAAAAGCTTTAAATAAGTAACATTCCTCCTAATGGGTTGTAGTTCAATTCCCGGTCGTAAAACAAGGGTTCGAAAGTCATTGGTTTTCGGATTATCAAGGCTTGTCAGGTCACGTGGATTAAATAAGTCGGATTCAATTCCTGATAAATTGCTTGATTCAGAGGTGATATATGCATTCTCGGATGCCCGGTACTGCTTGTAAAATGTATTATATGCTGCAATGTCTTTCTGTAACTTAATGTCTTTGATGTCCTTTTTATTGACAGCGTTTCGCAATTGTTCATAGGTTATATCTCTGGACTCAAACACAGCACTTTTTGTTATATATCGCTCAACATAATAGATTAACTCATTATACTCCCTTATATCTTTTGTGGCAAGGATATCTTCTACACTGTCATATTTTGCTTCTATCCAGCTTTTCTCTTCAATCGTTTTTTGCAGGTTGGATGTGTCGGTTTTCAGGTCATCATAAAGCAACTGGGCATATTCTTTTGTTTTTGATTTCTCCGCTTTAGCTTCCCTGTAATGGTCAACATAGAGACCTAAGGTTACGGCAAGAAATATTAATATGAATTCAACGAAATGATCCTTTATGGATCTGGATGTTTTGTATTGTGGGGGAAGATAATGTACGTCCATTTTTATAAAATTATTGTTTATAGGCTACTTCTTATGTTGTAATAAGTATTTTTATTTTAACTTAAAACACCTGACGGATTCATTAGTTCAAAGTCGACTCTGCTTATTTTGTCTGCTTTTATAGAATAACCGGTGATTATGTCTTTTTCAATATTTAAAAAGTAAATGTTGAATGTCTTTTTTATGGTAAGCCAGCTCTGATTCTAATATTATGAATGAGTTATTTAATCTGTTTTTTGCTCTTTCAATCAGTTGTTGTGGTATTTTAATTTGCAAATGTAGTTAATTATTTAATATGAAGTTAATTTATTGTCACATTTTAAAATGAAGATTCTAACCAACAGTTCACGGTGTTCTATGTTTCGTCTTTGAAAGGTTCGAGAGCTCGGATGAGAAGATATAAAGATAATAGAAAGGGTAGAAGGGATAATATCAGTGCCACATCTAAAAACGAATAACGGCAAGTTTTATGAACTCTGCTATTTTTTAGAAGAAAAATGATGTTGGGATAAAAGGAATAAGTCTACCTGATGTATAGAACTATAAAAATATAACCCTCTATAAATTAAATTTATAGAGGGCTATTTGTTTTGAATTGTGACCCCGGTGGGGCTCGAACCCACGACCCACAGATTAAGAGTCTATTGCTCTACCAGCTGAGCTACGAAGTCATATTAGAGATCAAGTCTCATTCAAAACGGCTGCAAAGTTAATCAAATTTTCATTTTTTAATCTACTTTCTCCCAAAAATGATGATTATTTTTATCAGGTAGCGGTTGACAGATTACCACGGTGATATGAAAACAGGATTGATGGCGTTCCCGGACGGCTAAAAATTTACATTCTTTCCGCATATCCACCAGGACTTTTGTTAGTGTCTGAACGGCTTCGTAGCTACTTTCAATGCTATCAGTGTCAGTGTTGTAAAAATTCTTGTATGATATATCCACGGTTGTCCCGTATAAGTGAGCCGAATGTAAGGTGGCATTTCCGTTGCAATGACTCAGCTTATTCTGGGTTTCTTCGGTCCGGGTAAGCGAGGTAATGCGAAATCGAAAATTATGGTATTTTTTTTCTTGTAGCCGCTTTTGAAACCGGGATCCAATCTCATTCAACATGTCTACTGCTTCCGGAATCAGGTAGGGAACCGAATGGGAGAGTGATTTTAGCTGATAAAATCTATTTTCGGTTACTTCAACTAAAATTGAATTACGTTTCAGACTGTCAATTTTAGCATAAAAATCTTCGGTAGTCGTAAATGGTCTTTTTAAGCCGTTTTTCTGGGCATGAATTAAATGAATTTCATTGGGGTCGTTTAATTTGTCACTTGGACTAATGGGCGCATTGGCAAAATGGACATGGTCACATTCCGAGAACCCTCTTGATTTGGGAATCTTGCTATAGTGAATATGAAAAAATAGGATCCCAATCAGCAGTAATACCAATACTTCTATAATGAAAAACAGGAAATTAAACGAATACTTCTTTACACTTGGACTTTTTTGCGGCATAACAACAACACTTTGTACAAAGATAGAGCTTTTAAACATTTTACCCAAGACTACGATGCGTTAAGTTTTCTGTATTAATGTAAAATGGCAGGCTCCTGCATTCCTGTATTTCCGGATAGATAAATCTTCATAAAATGATAGTTGATTTATTCTTCAATTCAAAACAAATAATTAACTTTGCGCTTCTAAATCTAAAAAAATATATATGAAACCAACTTTGTTTGTATTGGCAGCAGGAATGGGTAGTCGTTATGGCGGTTTGAAACAATTGGACGGTCTAGGTCCAAATGGTGAAACGATTATGGATTATTCGATTTATGATGCCATGAAAGCCGGATTCGGTAAAATCGTCTTTGTGATCCGTTCAAGTTTTGAAAATGACTTTAAGACAGTGGTTATAAATAAGTTCAAAGATTTAATTGATACAGATATTGTTTTTCAAGAGATTAGCAATGTTCCTAAAGGTTTCACCTATATTCCGGAACGTGAAAAACCATGGGGTACCAATCATGCTGTACTGATGGGGAAAGATGTAATTCATGAACCTTTTGCAGTGATTAATGCTGATGATTTTTACGGTCAGGAATCATTTTCTATTCTGGCTGATTTTCTTCGCAGCGTAGAGGGTAAGAAAAATGAATATTGTATGATTGGCTATCGTGTTGGAAATACATTATCGGAAAGTGGGGCTGTAAGCCGTGGAGTTTGTGTGGTGGATGAAAATGGCCTGTTGCAAAATGTGGTTGAACGTACTCATATTGAAGAAAAAGGGGGTACCATTAATTATCTGAATGAAAATAAAGAAGAGATAACCATTCCGGCAAATACTCCGGTATCGATGAATATGTGGGGATTTACACCTGATTATTTTGATTATTCAGAAACCTATTTCAAACAATTCCTGATTGAAAATGGTCAAAAGCTAAAATCAGAATTTTATATTCCATTGGCAGTAAACAATTTAATTGTTGAACATAAAGCTACCTGTAAAGTGCTTGATACACCTTCCAAATGGTTTGGAGTAACTTATGCTGAAGATCGCCCTCAGGTTGTCCTTAAAATTAATGAATTGATACGTAAAGGTGTTTATCCCGAAAAATTATTTAAATAATAAACAATAGATAGTTTATGGCAAAGATTTTAGTAACTGGTGGAACCGGTTATATAGGTTCGCATACCGTTGTTGAATTACAAAAGAAAGGGTATGAAGTTGTAATTGTTGATAATCTTTCCAATTCCAACATTGATGTGTTGAACGGCATTGAAACAATTACCGGTATTCGTCCGGCATTTGAAAATATAGATTGTGTTGATTATGTGAGCATGGACCGGATGTTTGAAAAGCACAACGATATAGAGGCCATCATTCATTTTGCAGCCAGCAAAGCTGTGGGTGAATCTGTCGATAAACCGTTGATGTATTACCGGAATAACCTGGTATCACTGATTAATTTATTACAATTGATGCCTATTCACAAAGTAAAAAACATTGTGTTTTCATCTTCGTGTACTGTATATGGCCAACCTGATATTTTACCTGTAACCGAAAATGCTCCGATCAAAAAGGCTTTGTCACCTTATGGCAACACAAAGCAGATAGGCGAAGAAATTATCCGGGATACCATTTATGCCAATCGTTGTTATCAAAGTATTATCCTTCGGTATTTCAATCCGATTGGAGCACACTCTTCTGCAGAAATAGGGGAACTCCCGAATGGAATACCCAATAATCTGTTGCCATTTGTTACACAGACAGCTTTAGGTATTCGCAAACAACTTCTGGTATTTGGTGATGATTATAATACTCCTGATGGCTCTTGTGTTCGCGATTATATTCATGTGGTCGATTTGGCCAAAGCACATGTAATTGCCGTTCAACGAATGCTGAATAAGCAAACAAAGAGTGAAGTTGAGACTTTTAATCTGGGAACCGGACGTGGCGTATCGGTACTGGAAATCATTAAAACTTTTGAAAAAGTAAATAATGTGGAGGTACCCTATAAAATTGTAGGCCGTCGTGAAGGGGATATCGAAAAGGTGTGGGCTGATCCTAGTTATGCCAATAATGAATTGGGATGGACAGCGACTGAAACGCTGGAAGAAACACTTCGAAGCGCATGGGCATGGGAATTAAACTACGCCCAACGTGTCAATGCAGAACAAGAATAAGATTTAATAATAAACTAAAAAAACGGACAATTAATAAGTTTCAGATTCGAAAGGTTATTAATTGTCCGTTTTTTTTCTACCAACTATTTTCTACCTATTTTAAACTACCAACTACTATGCTCTATCCATTAAAATTCAGCCCTATACTTAAAGATAAAATATGGGGTGGTACCAAACTTAAAAGTCTGTTTAATAAAGCCGCAGAAACTGATAAATTAGGCGAAAGCTGGGAATTATCCGGTTATGAGGGGGATGAGTCAGTGGTGACCAATGGCTTCCTGGCTGGAAATAACCTGAGAGAATTGATTGAAATCTATATGGGTGAATTGATCGGTGATACTGTCTTTGACGAATATGGCTTATCTTTTCCATTGTTATTCAAATTGATTGACGCCAACGAAAACCTCTCTATTCAGGTTCATCCGGGTGATGAAGTGGCTGCTGAACGCCATAATTCCTACGGTAAAACCGAAATGTGGTATGTGGTGGATGCTGATAAGGGAGCAGAACTGATCATTGGTTTTAATGACGATTGTTCACGTGAGACTTACCTGAAAGCCATGTCCGAAGACAAGGTAGAAGATTTGTTGCAAAAAGTACCGGTTACTAAAGGCGACGTATTCTTTATACCGGCAGGTCGTGTTCATGCCATTGGCAAAGGGGTGGTCGTAGCCGAAATCCAACAGAGCAGTGATGTTACCTACCGTATCTACGACTACAAACGGAAAGATGATAACGGCAATGAGCGTGAACTGCATACCGAACAGGCATTGGATGTTATAAACTTTGAAGCTTCCCGACAGCCTAAAACCATTTACTCGCCTTTATTGAATGAAACAACTCCACTTATTACCTGTGACTATTTCACCACCAATTTGCTTCGTTTCAATAAAAGCCTGGAACGCCAATATGCTAAACTTGATTCATTCGTGGCCTATATGTGCCTGGAAGGAACTTTTACTATTGAATCCGAAGGCGAAAAAACCACAGTCATCAAAGGTGATACGGTGCTTATTCCTGCCAGTATTGATGAACTGAGTCTGGTCCCTGACGGCGAAGTGACTTTATTGGAAGTGTACGTCTCATAGACTTATAACTAGATGAAATAGAAAACAGCAAGCCGGGAATGGCTTGCTGTTTTTGTTTAGTCAAGAGTTTTTTGAAGTTTGATTCTTCCTTGTCTTGAGTTCTAACTCTTTATACTTTAACACTGTCTGTCTTAAATTTTACAGGCTAAGATATTGGGAGCTCGTACAATCTCTAATCGTCAATTATGCTGTAATTTAAGGCTTTGTAAATGTCAGAACATATAGATCTCCATCACAGATTTCCTTGTATTCAATGTTTTTACAGTATTCTGGTAAGTAATCAGTCGGTTTCTTTATCTTGTTAGTTTTGTAAAAGTCACCACCAAATTTTGTTCTTTCATATTTTGCTCTTAATTTTTCAGTTTCATCGGTTATGAGCAGTTTGGTACCACTTCTTGCAATTCGTAACATTTCCAATGCAGCTTTTCCCGGATCATTAAAGAAATTAAATCCACCTGCTGAAAATACTACATCAAACGAATTATCAGTTATTGGTAAAAATTCTGCTTCCGATTGCAAAAGAACAATCTGACGTTTCATCTTTTTCATTTTTCTTCTACAGCGATCAAGCATTCCGAGTGATATGTCAACACCATAATACTCCGCATTCGAATTTAGATATTTAATATTTCGACCTGTTCCAATTGATATCTCAATGACTCTATCCGTGTCTTTTATTTCAATTTCTGATAGATATTGCATTAATCTTTTTCTTTCACCTCCTGACTTAACCCATGCTGTCAAATGGGTAATCAAGTCGTAGAATCTCGAAAAATTATCATATAAATTCTGGTATTTCTTATTGTTTCCGCTAAGTTCATTCTTATCAAGTAAGCAAATTAAATTGTTCCTGATAGGATATTTCCGTCCACTGTTATTTTGCAGAAATTCATTCTTATTTTCATATACAGGTATTAGTTCTTCGCCATTTTTCGGATCCCTGATGGTTCCTAAAATTTTTTGGTTCATAATAATATATTCTTGTTTTACAAATTATTCTTGTTTTGTTAAAGAGAATAGCAGGTACGGGATTCTTTTATTTGCTTTTGTTATTTTTGAAGAAAAGAGTCTGAAGTATCTTCCATCAGGTATTCAATAATCTTCTTCTTCGGATCAAAGGGTGCCAGTTCATCGAGTCCCAGTGACTTGATGGCAATCTTCAAAATTTCTTCATCCGGTATGCTGGTCAAGCGTTTTTGTTTCTGCAGAAAGTATTTGCCGGCATCCAGCAGGACTTTTAACGGGATAACTCCGATTAGTTCCGATCCTGTTACCCGTATACCACGCAATGCCGCCCGTTCACAGGCCCGTTCAAAAACCTGATGCATGGAAACCACTGATATATCCGTAATGTTGAACGATAACTGCGCAATGCCATATTCCTCTATATACCAGCCGATTCCTTTTACCCCTTTCAGTAGTCCGGGGGTAAATACTTTGTTTCCTTGTTCATCCAGAATTATTTTTCCGTCCGGGGTATTTCCTTCCCGCTTTACCCTGCCTTTTTCGCGGATATCGTAGGCTATAGAGCTGGCCAGACGGGTAGAAGAAGTATTTAGGTTCACGTTATAGGCTATCAGGAAGTTGCGGGCACTCAGCGAAATTGCCCCTGATTTACGTACGGTTTCATTAAATTCTGTTGGTCCGTAATCCGGTTTCCATCCCGGATCGGCTAGCTTTTGCGGGAGCCCTTCATATTCACCGGCACGACAATGTGCCAGGTTTCGGCGTTTCTCTTCGGAGGCTGCAAACTCATAGAAATAAATAGGAATCCCCAATTCTTCCCCGATTCGTTTCCCCAGGGTATGGGCATATTCCACGGTCTCTTCCATGGTAATCCCTTTAACCGGAATCAATGGAAGTACATCAGTGGCCCCAAAACGAGGGTGTTCACCCTTATGCTTGCTCATGTCAATAAGTTCGGACGCTTTTTTTACTGCCTGGAAAGCTGCTTCACACACGTCTTCAGGTGATCCCACAAAGGTCATTACGGTACGGTTGGTTGCTTTCCCCGGATCAATATCTATAAGCCTGACACCCTTCACCGATCTAATGGCCTGGGCAATCTGGTTCAGGATATCCGGGTCGTTCCCTTCACTAAAATTAGGAACACATTCAATAATTCTGGTCATATATGCTTTTTGTTTTTCGGGTGCACTGTCGTTGTTCTCACATACCATTCCGGCACTCAACCTGAATAATGCACCCATCATGGTAATATCCACTCAAGTTAAATGCAAATATAGAAATTGTTTTTCACAATTGGGATGGCATATGGATAAAATAAGAAAATGGATCCGATTCTACACAATTTGGTTGCACAGTAGAGGAGGTTCCTAGAGGGCTGGTAGGGTTAAACCTTACTGATACCTCTCTAAACCCCCTTTAAATCGTCTCCAGAAACTCTCTGTAGCGAGAATGGATGCTTGGTGGTTAGTTAGCTTGTGTTGCCAACAACCTGAGGAATGTGGGGCTGTGCGATCGATGCATGAACACCAACCAACACGGTACCACGGTTGGAATGTAAAATAGGTTACTTTCTCATTAGAAGATAAGTGGAGTGGGTGTACGGACGGACATTTAATTTTTCAAATTCAATATTTTTTGTGCTTATTAAAATAAATGCATAATATATTGGAAGGTTAAAGAAGAGTTTGTATTTTTGAAGCATAAATAGCTTTTAATGGATGGTAAATCCAACAGACTAATCGAAATAATCGGTAACTGAATTGGAAATATCCGGCAGGAAGGCATAATTGTCTGACCCCTGATTAAGCAGATTTATCAGATTAAAACAGATACCTTGAAATCTAATTAATCATTTTGGTTATTGCAAGGGATTAAAATCAGGAGGATAATGGAAGAGTCCCGGGAAAGTATGAGCACCTGTATGGTATATAAATGAGGCGAACTATTAGAAAATCCGACCTGCCCTGTTACTCATAGTAAAGGGGAGGGTACAACAAAATCTACACCAATGGTAAAAACAACATTTTCAAGGAAAGAACTTGAACAACTATTTTTGCCTTACAATGAAAAGGGTAAGCAAATTTGGGTGATTACCAAAGTAAAGAAATTGCCGGGAGAAATTGTGAATATGGCGCTTCATTTGGCAGAATTGGATTTTATCAGCTATATTCGCATTTGCAACAAGACCCTGGCAGCTTCTTCCGAAAATTATCACAA
>Ga0302208_10001364_pt1 | contig 10488 bp, 7 predicted proteins | sample II_Fen_E2_3_FD_194577 | JGI IMG/M metagenome (GOLD analysis project Ga0302208, IMG submission 194577) | Peat permafrost microbial communities from Stordalen Mire near Abisko, Sweden - II_Fen_E2_3 | ecosystem: Environmental > Terrestrial > Soil > Wetlands > Permafrost | place: Sweden: Abisko...
GATCATGGAATTTTATAATTATACAGACGGTATTAGTTGTTGTTTGGATGGCATTAAATATGATTGGATTTATGTACCATTGGGATGTCTATCCTTTTATCCTGCTCAATCTGTTATTTTCCACACAGGCGGCTTATGCTGCACCTATCATTATGATGTCGCAGAACCGTCAAAACGAACGTGATCGTATGCATGCCGAGGAAGATTACAAAACGAATGTGGATGCCAAAAAAGAAATTGAAGCATTGGCAATTTTGTTGAAAAATATTGAAGTGGAGAAACTGGATAAAATAATTCAGATATTAGTTGAAACAAAAAAAGATTGTCTACCAAACAAAGACAAATAATATAATTGTATTTTTACAACTTAAATATAAATAAAAAATAACTCCAAATGAAAAAACTAAGGCATGTCATTTTAGTATTAATTGTTGCAAGCGTTATGCTCTACGCAGTAATGCCGACTATAAATTTCGGATTTACAGGCTTTCCGATCATAATCCTTGTTTTAACCGGAATCTGGACATTGTTGAACAATCCTTTCAATATTATAGCCGGGAAAAATAATGCTCCTACACTAAAAATAGATAAACCAGGTAAAATACCCTTAATCATTCTGGTAGTAGTGGCTGTTTATATCATAATTGTTCCATTTATTACCAGTTGGGCATTACTGCGTACCGACGACTACCGAAATTTAATAGGTAAAGTAGAAACAGAATCGAATCTGTCAAACCATATGTTGCCCATCTCTATCGAGAAAATAAGGGTAGTAGACCAGTCGCTGGCGCAATTGCTGGGCGATAAAGTGCTGGGATCGCAACCTGCACTGGGTAGTCAAGTAACGCTTGGGACGTTTAATATACAAAAAGTAAAAAACGATTTGTATTGGGTGGCTCCATTGCTGCATTCGGGATTTTTCAAATGGCAAAAGAACATGGAAGGTACAAACGGATACGTAATGGTAAATGCCTGTAACGAACGCGATGTAAAACTGGTGCAGGAAATTGACGGAAAGAAAGTATTCATAAAATATCAGTCCGAAGCGTACTTTTTCGATAACCTTGAACGTTACCTGTATTTCCACGGTTATTGGAATGTTGGATTGACCGACTATTCGTTCGAAATTGATGATGCCGGAACTCCATACTGGGTGGTAACAAAATTCAAAAAGACCATCGGTTTTGCAGGAGAAGAAGCTCAAGGCGTAGTAATTGTAAATGCTCAGACCGGCGAAATTAATGATTATTCAATTGCCAACACGCCTAAATGGGTCGATAGAATTCAACCGGGTGAGTTTATTGAAACACAGCTAAACAATTGGGGAGAGTACGTAAAAGGATACTGGAATTTTTCCAACGAGAATAAGCTTAAAATAACCGAACCGGTTTCGTTGGTTTACGGAGATGACAATAACGCATACTGGTATACCGGACTTACATCGGTAGGTTCTGACGAGTCGACAGTGGGTTTCGTATTGGTGAATACCCGTACCAAGAAAGCAGTTTGGTATAAACAAAGCGGCGCTACGGAATACGCAGCCCAAAATTCGGCTAAGGGAAAAGTTCAGGAAAAAGGATTCTCGGCATCTTCTCCAATTCCGTACAACATCAATAATATACCTACCTACGTAATGACACTGAAAGATAACGGCGGCTTAGTAAAAATGTATGCTATGGTAGCCATTGAGGATTATACGATAGTAGGTGTTGGCAACAACCTGCGTGAGGCGTTGATGGCTTATAAAAATGCGTACAACCAGACCGGCAATAAAATAAGTACGAAAAGCAAAACCGAGAAGAATATTATTAAATCTGTGATTACACGTATAAACGGCGATGTGAAAAACGGAAACACGTATTATTATTTCACGTTGAAAAACTTTCCAAAAATCTTTATTGGTTCTACACAGATTTCAAATGATTTTCCGGTTAGCAATTCGGGCGATAGTGTTTATGTAAGCTTCGACAATGACAACCAGGAAGTAATTGATATTTCATCGTTTAAAAATAAGAGTATTGGTAAATGAAACAACAAACAAGCTTTAGCCAAATGAAAAATTTTCATTTGGCTAAAGCTTGTTCTTTTAAGCGTTAATCGTACTAAAGCCGCTGGACGCTTGTTCTATCGATTCATCATACTAGGTTTGCCTGCCAATTGAGCTGCAGCATCTACACTGAAAGTACCATCGGTTACTATTTCTTCGCCATCATTCAAACCACCAAGCACTACATAGCTATTGCCGAGCATAGGACCCAGGTCTATTTCGCGCATTTTGAAGTTGACTTCCTGAGTATCGGGCTGTTTCACATACACAATGGAGCGTTTGCCGGTCCACAATACTGCTGAACGTGGAATAACCAGTTTATCCTTGAACTCGTTCAGATTGGCTTTTACCACACCGGTGGCAAACATTTCAGGTTTCAACTTTCCTCCGCCATTACTCACTTCCACACGCACTTTAGCCACACGGTTTACCGGATCAATCACCGGATCGATAAACTGTATTTTTGCCGAAAAATTGGTTCCGGGCAATGCCTGCAAGCTAAATGAAATGGTATTGCCCACTTTAAGGAAAGGCAAATCGCTTTCGTAGGCATCAAATAGTACCCAAATGCTCGAAAGGTTGGCAATGTCGTACAACACGCTGCCTTCCAGTACATGATCGCCCGTATTGACGCGTCGGGCAGTTACAATTCCCGACGTATTGGAATAGACTTCGAAGTTCGTCTTTACTTTTCCCGATTTCTCTATTTGAGCAATTTGTCGGTCCGTCAGCATCCATTGCATCAGTTTCTCCATAGCCGCCTGGTAAATTTCAGGTTGCGTTTGTTTACTTTTTGCTGCCTCAATCAATTCCTGTTGAGCCGTAATCAAGTCGGGCGAATAAATCATAGCCAACAACTGTCCTTTGCGAACCGGTTCGCCGGTGAAGTTCACAAACAGTTTTTCAATCCGACCACCAATGTGCGCTACCTGATTTTGCAACAAGCGTTCGTCGGCTTGTACTTTGCCATAAAGTCGGACATCCTTACTTGGTTGTTGACGACTGACAACCGACGTGGCTACATTGGCCAACTCAGCCGCCTCTTTGCTGAAGTGGACTGCATTGGAATCAACTTTAGCACCTTTACTTTCCACAACCGGAATGAGATCCATGGCGCATATCGGGCATTTGCCCAGATGATCCAGCCTGATCTGTGGGTGCATAGAGCAAGTCCACAGTTGTTTTTTCGTTTCGATTGCCGAATGATTGTGCTCGTCCGTCACTGCCTTTGGCGAATGAAAGAACAACCAACCAAGGAACAGTCCTCCCAAAATCAGTAATCCAGAACGAAAATATTTATTTGAAAATATTGTTTTCATAAATTGTATTTTTTTTGAACGCTAATTACGCAAATCAACGCAAATTGAGATCTTCTTTTAATTATGAATTATCAATTGTGAATTATTAATTTCTTTATAAGTGCTTCCGCCTTATTAAATTCCACCACAGCTTCCACTTGTTTCAATTCATAGTCCAGCAATTGCTGGCGAATGCGCAGAATATCACTAAGACCGGAAGCCGACGATGAAAAGGTTTTGATGGATATCTCCAACGACTTTTTCGCCAACTGACTTTGATTATCGTACAATTTCAGACGCCGCCCAGCATCGTTATACTGTTGCAATGCTTCGTAATACTGTGTTTGCAGCATATTAGCCGTTGCCTGATAGTTTTGTTCCGAAGCTGTTTTCAAAAACCGGGTTTCTACTTGCATAGCTTTGTATTTTTTGCGATAAATAGGCAAAGTCACCGTAAGCATAGGCATTATCATATCCTGCCCGTTCATGGCCGAAGTAGACATTTCGCTTTTATTGATTACCGTATAATTCAACCCGACTCCAACCATGGGCAGACCCATTTGTTTCTGCATTTTGGTGCGTGCTGCAAGCGATTGTTGTTCGTACGCCAGCATGCCCAACATGGGGTTTCGGGTAAACATCGAATCAGTAACCGACAAATAAGCGATATCCAATGGTTCGGTGGTCAACAAGTCAGTAACTGCGACAGGTGTTTTCGGCGGACGATTCAGCAAACTATTGAAACGTGCTACAGCCGACTGTTCTTCTGTCTGCAAGGAAGCAATATTATCTTCCAAACTTGCCTGTTCAATCTGTATCTGGTACACTTCCGACAAGCCGGAAGCTCCGGTTACAGAACTCATAGAGACCGAACCCGATGAAGTTGCAGTACGAGAAGCTGTTGCAGTTCCTGAACCGCCACCCATGGTATTCATTCCCGAATAGCCCGAAGTAGTTGATGGACCAGCACTACCAGTCATATTTCCGCCGGAAGCAGCACTACTCCCCGAAGAACCTGACCGAAACTTTACCAACGTGAGTCGCTCAATGGTTTTCAATAGTTCCACGTTCTTTTCCGAAATACGGATATTTTGGCGGATCCGATACAAATCGAACCAGGCACGCTGTACATCGTAGCAAACCTGCAACTTAGCATCTCTGAAAGCTTCGAATTTCATTTTTGCCATCAGACTCATTTCATCCTTAGCATTTTTAAGTACACCAAACCACGGAAACATTTGCATCAGCTTGATATCCGCCACCTGATTACCACTCAACACTTCCATAGGACTTAAGAAAACACCCATTTCCAATTGCGGATCGGGTAAGCCGCCTACCTGCGGTACCTTTTGCAATGCAGCCTGATATTCGTTGTATCGCTGTAAAACAGTCGGGTTGTTTTTCGTAGCAATTTCCAGATAATGCATGAGTGAATCCTGTGAATAAGCAGAAACACTTTGAAACAAAGCAATGCAGCTTATTATGCCAATTATGATATATTTATTTTTTTTCTTTCTCATTTTACTAATCATTAAATCATAAATGTGAAATACAGATTGGATCTTTGCCACGAAGTGGCTAAATGTGAATAACCCTGGGTAAAACCCACGGATAGGTAAAGCCTATAAAACCAACCCCGAAGGGGTTGAACAACATTATTTTGTGATATTCAGCCCCTTCAGGGCTGGTTTTATCTCTCGTTTCACCCGTGGTTATTCACATTAAAGTCTTTCAGGCTTTTTCACTGCATGTTCTCTCCACATCGCCTGAAACAGTGGTACCACAAAAATGGTCATTACCTGAATAATCATTCCCCCAAAAGTGGGAATAGCCATCGGTACCATAATGTCAGCGCCTTTTCCGGTAGAAGTAAGTACCGGCAACAGAGCGATTACCGCCACAGCCGTTGTCATCATAGCAGGACGAACCCGCTTTTTGCCAGCTTCAATCACAGCTTCGCGTACTTCATGCACCGTTTTGGGTTTCTTATCTTCGAACACCTGATGAATGTACGTTCCCATAATCACACCGTCGTTGGTGGCAATACCAAACAGGGCGATAAACCCAACCCAGACCGCTACACTCAGATTAATCGGGTGCATTTGGAACAGATCGCGCAGGTTCATTCCGGCAATGGAGAAGTTCAGAAACCAATCCTGTCCGTAGAGCCACAGCATTATAAATCCACCTGCAAAGGCCACAAACACACCTGAGAAATGGATAAACGAAGCTGTCACCGTTTTGAACTGGAAGTACAGAAGTAATAGAATCAGCAATAAACTAATCGGAATAACTATCGATAAGCGTTCCGTTGCCCGAATCTCATTCTCGTAGTTTCCGGCAAATTTGTAGGTCACACCGGTAGGCAATTTCAATTCGCCCGAATCCAACTTTTTCTTCAGAATATCGGATGCTTCGTTCACCACATCTACTTCGGCTTTACTTTCCACCTTGTCGAAAATGACATAACCCACCAAAAACGTATTCTCGGTTTTAATCATTTGTGCACCGCGTGTATAATTAATATCGGCAAGTTCGCTCAATGGAATTTGCGTACCGTTCATCGACGGAATCAAAATTCGCTTAATATCTTCGGGATTATCGCGCAACTCACGGGCATAGCGTACACGCATCGGGAAACGTTCCCGTCCTTCCACCGAAGTGCTCAACGCCATACCACCCATAGCTACCTGTAGAATTTCCTGCACATCACTGACAGTCATTCCGTAACGCGCCATATTTTCGCGGTTCAGCTTTATTTCCAGGTAAGGCGCACCCACAGCACGGTCGTAAAACACCGACGAACCTTTGACTGACGGAACATGCTTCAAGGCTTTTTCGAACTGCATACCCGCTTTTTCTATCGATTCTAAGTCCGGTCCGTAGACTTTCAAGCCCATAGGTGCACGCATTCCGGTAGAAAGCATCACCAATCGGGTTTCAATCGGCTGGAGTTTTGGTGCTGAAGTCAAGCCGGGAATATCGGTCACTTTCACGATTTCATTCCATATATCGTTTGGCTTTTTAATTTGCGACCGCCACTGACGGAAGTATTCTCCTTTATCCGATTGAATCAAACTATCAGAAGGAATTACCCTAAAACCTTCTTTCTCTACATTGAAAGTCTTTCCATTTTTCAACAGAAAAGCACCATCTCTGTCCACCTTGAAGCGTTCGCGATGACCTTCTTCGTTCAGAATATATTCGGGACGATAATTAATCGTATTCTCGAACATCTGCACCGGAGCAGGATCAAGCGCTGAATTTACGCGTCCCCATTTACCCACAGCCACTTCCACTTCGGGAATAGATGCCAGGCGTTTATCCAAGGTTTCGATATATTGCAGGTTCTTTTCAATGCTCGAATGCGGCATACTGGTTGGCATCAGCAGATACGAACCTTCGTTGAGCGACGGCATAAACTCTTTGCCCGTTCCGGGAAATGCTTTTGCAGGTGCCTTCCACCCTATCTTTTCAAAACCGGTAGCCACTGGTCCGAACAATTTATCGAACCCTTGCCAAACCAACAATCCAAAGAATAACGTAAAAGCCGGCAGTATCAGGAATTTCCATTTATGAATCAATGCCCAACGCAGAATCGGTTCGTAGAAATGAACCATCGTCATCAACGCACCCAGAATAACCGCAACGATTCCAGCTACAAACAGGAAGTTGACGAATAAACTGTTGTGAGCACCCAACGGTAGCCACTCCATGGACAGATAATACAGCGCTACCAAAACGGTTATGGCAATATTGATATAGTTTGGAAATTCTTTTCGCTCCTTCGGCCAACGGTAATCCTGTAGGTTATTGACTCCCACAGCCACCAACGCCAGTGCCGGCCAAACCTGCCAAATAGCGACGAACAATAGTCCGGCGATGATTAATCCACCATTGAAATAGCGGCGAAGCTTCTTCGTATCTATCCGTATATCAAAAACAATGTGCACCAACGTTGGTAACACCACGATACCAAGGATAAAAGCCGATAACAGCGCAAATGTTTTGGTAAACGCCAGCGGGTGAAAGAGTTTTCCTTCGGCTGCTTCCATGGCAAATACCGGCAAGAAGCTGACAATAGTGGTAGCGATAGAAGTCACCACTGCATCACGTACTTCGGTAGTGGCATTATAAATTACATTCATCAGTTCTTTACCACGAATGCCTTTGTTCTCAGGCATTTCAAGATGTCGCAGAATATTTTCCACGTCTACAATTCCAATGTCCACCATCACCCCAATGGCAATTGCAATACCTGATAAGGCTACAATATTGGCATCCACATGGAAAAAATGCATCAGAATAAATGTCATCAGTACGCCCAGTGGCAACAGTCCAGCAACAATGACCGAAGCCCGAAGATTGAGTACCAACACAATAATAACAATGATACTGATGAGGATTTCGTGCGAAAGAGCCGATTCAAGCGTTCCAATTGTTTCCTTAATCAAACCGGTGCGGTCATAAAAAGGCACAACGGTAACTTTGGAAATGCTACCATCTGCCAGTTTCTTTTGCGGCAATCCTGCTTCGATTTCTTTTATCTTGGCTTTTACATTGCCAATCACTTCCATAGGGTTGGAACCGTAACGGGCTACCACCACCGCTCCTACCGCTTCGCTTCCGGCTTTGTCAAGTCCACCACGACGGGTAGCCGGACCAAAGGAAGTTTTGGCTACATCTTTTATCCTGACGGGAATATTATTCCGCACCGAAACAACCGAGTTATCCAGATCCTCCAGATTCTTCACGTAACCGAGTCCTCGGATAATGTATTCCACATTATTCAGTTCCACGGTTTCGGCACCAATATCGAGATTACTTTTCTTTACGGCGTTCATCACGTCCATAACTGAAACACCAAAAGCTTTCAGTGCTTCGGGATTTACATCCACCTGGTATTCCTTGGTAAAACCGCCCACCGAGGCCACTTCCGAAACTCCTTCGGCAGCCGACAAACTGTATTTTACGTAGAAATCCTGAATGGTGCGCAGTTCCTGCGGATTCCAACCACCATTCGGTTTCCCTGTTTTCGGATCACGGCCTTCGAGCGTATACCAGAATATTTGTCCCAAAGCTGTTGCATCGGGTCCTAATGAAGGTTGAACACCTTGTGGCAAGGTTCCGGCAGGCAACGAATTCAGTTTTTCCAGAATGCGCGACCGGCTCCAGTAGAATTCCACATTATCTTTGAAAATAATATAGATAAACGACATGCCGAACATGGACGTGCTTCGAATGGTTTTCACCCCCGGAATGCCCAGCAAGGCGGAAGTAAGTGGATAACTAATCTGATCCTGTATATCTTTGGGCGAGCGACCCATCCATTCGGTAGAAACGATTTGCTGATTGTCACCAATATCTGGGATGGCATCCACCGGAATCGGATCACGGGGAATCATCCCCGTTTTCCAATTGAACGGCGAATACGCAATTCCCATCACCACGAAGGCAATCAGAAAAATAAAGGTAATCAGCCTGTGCTCGAGAAAATATTTGACGAGTTTGTTGAACATAAGTAGTTACGAAGAATTAGTTACAAGTTACGAGAAATAAAGCTTGATTCCTACTGAGACCTTCATCTCAATAGGAACCAATAATACTTTACAGATATCATCTATACTTGCAACAGCCCGGCAAAGCATTGTACACAGCAGCAGTTGCTTTATACTTTGGAGTGTCGTGACCTACGGCTGCAATTTTCTTTTGCACGTCGTCGCTTTTCACTTTTGATGGGTCGTAAACCAAAGTCAGAATTTTTGTTTTTTGATTCCAGTCGGCTTTAGTTACCCCATCTACTTTTGCTGTTTTTTCGATACGGGCTTTACAGGTTTCGCAGTTGCCTGCTACTTTGATGGTTTCTGTCTTGGTTGCATTAGCTGCAAATATTCCTGTTGAAAAAGTAAGTGCCACAATGGCTATGAAGAATTTTATAGTTTTCATTTTGTTTGTTGTTTATGATGAATGACCCCAAACCCCTAAAGGGGCTTAAGACCTTGATTTTAATAAATAGTTTGTTGAATAGATACAATGAGAATAGGTGTTTCAATGTCGAAACACTTTTGAACGCACTCTGAAAGTCCTCTTTAGGGGATTTAGGGGTGGATATGGGTTATAATCAAATGCGGAATACACAAATGTCGGGGAGGCTTACAGCAGCGGCAATATAGTTGCCGGGTTGCTGGACGTTTGCGTTGGTAGCAGAATTAGTATGAATAGATACAATTCCAATCGTTTGGGGAATATTGAACACCTGCAACAGTTGATTTGCAGTGTGGTTAATTTGTATAGTTGAAGGGCTGTAATTGTTATCTACAGCCAGAAAAGATATTTCATCTTTACAGCAGCTTTCGGGTGAAATGTTTTTCTCTTGAGGATTAGCTTCGGTTGCGCACATACCACAACTAGCTTTTTCACGATCAAATGAAAGCTTTACAGCCGATATTTCTCCTCCACATAAATGCGTGGCAAGCGACAGATGCATCCCCGAAAGGAGTATCAATGCTGCAAATAATATGGAGAATATCTTTTTCATTTGTTATTCAAACAAAGCTGTGCGTAAAAAGTTGTGGCAAATGTAGAATAAAAAGTAAGGCAAATAATCAAATAGCCAGTTAATATTTCGTAATTATCTCCTTGTTGGTTACAAGATGCTAATTGATTTCATGTAATTGTAACACGGTTTTCGTATCATTGACATATCTGTTCAATAGATTTGTAAGACAAATAAAAACGATTATAAACATACTCAAGCAAACATCATGGAAACAAACTGGATTATTCTGACAGTAGTTTTGGTTGGCGCTATTGCTTTGATTGTATATTTAATCATACGGAACCAAAAGGACAAAGACGATGTTATGAAGTCGTTTAATGCTGAAAAAGACACAGAAGAAGAGACGGAACAATTCAAAGAATAAGAAAACTATTCCGGGGGTTTGATTAATTTATTAGCTTATCAATCCCGATAGCTATCAGGACTAATCATCCAATCCTCTCCCGTTGAGAATTTTGGGTATGTATTTTTCAACCCTCGACTCTCTGGTTTTGGATTGTTTTGGTTGGGAAAAATAGAAAATGTATGCCCGTTGCCGACCGGGTGTCAAGGCTTCAAAAGCGGTTTTCAAAGCTGCAATTTCA
>Ga0302208_10001367_pt1 | contig 10467 bp, 10 predicted proteins | sample II_Fen_E2_3_FD_194577 | JGI IMG/M metagenome (GOLD analysis project Ga0302208, IMG submission 194577) | Peat permafrost microbial communities from Stordalen Mire near Abisko, Sweden - II_Fen_E2_3 | ecosystem: Environmental > Terrestrial > Soil > Wetlands > Permafrost | place: Sweden: Abisko...
AGGCAGTATCTCAGGTTTTGTATGCGATTGCTGGGAGAATGAGCCGGATATTGATTTAGAATTACTTGCATTGACTGATATTGCTACGCCACACATAGCAGGTTATTCCAAAGATGGAAAAGCTATCGGAACAAGCATGAGTGTACATGCAATTAGCGATTTTTTTTCACTGGGACTGAACAACTGGCAGCCTTTAGGGGTTGAATTACCAACATATCCAATTATCGAACTTGATGGTACAGGTTTGAGCGAACAGGAAATTATAGCAAAAGCCATTCTTGCGACTTATGATATTCGTAATGATGACCGGCAATTCAGAAGTAATACGGCTGAATTTGAAGTTCAACGTGGTGATTATCCAATCCGTAGAGAATTTCCGGCATATACGATTAAAGCCATACATGTAGATGAAAAGATATTGGATAAACTGAAACTATTGGGATTCAAATAAAGAAGTTGGCAGTAGGATTTTTAATTAATCAAACAACCAACCAACAATAAGCATATAAATTATTTTTTTATGAAAAAACTGGCAGACATTGGATTAATCGGTTTGGCCGTGATGGGTGAAAACCTGTCATTAAATATGGAAAGTAAAGGTTTCACTGTTGCTGTTTACAACAGAACCGTTCCCGGAATAGAAGAAGGAGTTGTGGACAGGTTTATTCATTCGCGCGGTGCGGGAAAGAATTTCATTGGTTCCACCGAAATGAGTGAATTTGTAAAATCGATAGCTACTCCACGTAAGGTATTTATGATGGTGAAGGCCGGAAAACCGGTTGATGAACTTATTGAACAACTTATCCCGCTGCTCGAACCGGGTGACATTATTATTGATGGTGGAAATTCGCATTATCCCGATACTACCCGTAGAACGAAATATGTTGAAAGCAAAGGTTTCCTTTTTGTGGGAACAGGTGTTTCGGGTGGCGAAGAAGGTGCATTACTCGGTCCATCCATGATGCCCGGAGGTTCTCCGGCTGCCTGGCCTGCTGTAAAAAAAATTTTCCAAAGTATTTCTGCCAAAGTGGAAGATGGCACACCTTGTTGCGACTGGGTGGGCGAAGGTGGCGCGGGACACTTTGTAAAAATGGTTCACAACGGCATTGAATACGGCGATATGCAGATTATCAGCGAAGCTTATCAGGTAATGAAAGATTTGCTTGGACTGAGTGCCGACGAAATGCACGAAGTATTTAAAGAATGGAACAAAGGCGATCTGGATTCGTACCTGATAGAAATTACGGCCGAAATACTTGCCTTTAAAGATGAAAAAGGCGAACCGTTGGTTGAAAAGATATTGGACAGTGCCGGGCAAAAAGGAACCGGAAAGTGGACAGCTATTACAGCTCTCGACTTTGGTATTCCGTTGACATTAATAGGCGAATCGGTATTTGCCCGTTGCTTGTCGGCTCAGAAAGATATGCGTGTGCTGGCTTCCAAATCCATACAAGGACCAAAACCAACGTTCAGCGGCGACAAAGTGCAACTCATTTCCGACTTGAAGGATGCCGTGTTCGGAGCAAAAATCATTTCGTATGCTCAGGGGTATAACCTGATGAAAGAAGCTGCCAACGAATATAAATGGAATCTCAACTACGGTGGCATTGCATTAATGTGGCGCGGTGGATGTATTATCCGCTCGGTATTCTTAGCTGATATTAAAAAAGCATTCGATACCAACCCTGCGTTGGAAAACCTGTTGCTCGCCCCTTACTTTAAAGATATTGTGGAAAAAGCTCAGGCAGGATGGCGTCGTGTATGTGCTGCTGCATTGACTAACGGTATTCCGGTGCCGGCTATAACTTCAGCACTTTGTTATTTTGACGGATTGCGTACGGCACAGTTGCCTGCCAACCTGCTGCAAGCGCAGCGTGATTACTTTGGAGCACATACCTACGAACGCCTGGACAAACCGCGTGGTGAATTCTTTCATACTAACTGGACAGGTCGCGGAGGAGATACTTCTTCGACAACCTATGTGGTGTGAAATTCTTGCTAAAAATTTCAAAAGACTGATTTGTGTTTGTGCAAATCAGTCTTTTTTTTGTTTATTTGCATGTTAATTGGATGATGTGATGATGTGATGATGTGATGATGTGATGATTTGGTGATATGGTAATGAATTGATGGGTTTGCTAATTTGTGAATAATGAATATGTATCAACGATTTTTTTTTCTATGGCTTTCGATATTGCCTGTTTTCGGATTAGCTCAGGCTAAACTGAAGGTAGAAAGTCAGCGTGTGGTGATGGGTGAAACATTGAACTACAAAGCCAGTTGGGGGATGCTCACTATTGGTAGCGCTACCACCCGAATTGATAAACGAACGTATAATGTAAACTCCAACCGTTGCTTTAAAGTGGATATAAGCGGACAAACTAACGGTGTGGCGAAGTTATTCTACGTGCGGGATAGGTGGATGGCTTATATTGATACAGCTACCATTACCACTCATCAGGCGTTTAGGAGTATACGGGAGGGAAACTACCAGCTTGACGAACAAATTCATTTCGATCAACCGAACAGAAAAGCCGAAGTAAAGGTGTACGAAAAGAAAACTAAATCGTATGTATTGAGAAAAATATATGATACACATGACAATGTCCGCGACGTTATTGCTGGAGTTATGACTTTCCGACTGGTGGACTTATCCAAATACAAACCGGGAGAAATGTTTACCGTGAATGGATTTTACGAAGATGAAGGGTACAAGATTGATATAACCTACCTGGGCGAAGAATATATTAAAACCGACACCGGCAAGGTGAAATGCTATAAAGTGAGACCCTCTATTCCTAAAAACAGTGTGTTTGATGGTAATCATGCCATCACGATATGGCTATCGGCCAACGAAGCACAGACTATTATACGCGTTCGGGCAAAGCTGTTTATTGGTAGTATCCTTGTAGAACTGCAAAATCAGTAAAGGAAGGCTTGTCTTCAACTGATTCTCTTCAACTGCTGACAGTGTTTTCAACCGCAGTCAGAGTTGACTATACCATGAATAAATTCAAATAGACAAATTGTATTCAAAGTTTATAAAGCAGGAGGGAAGAGGGCGGAAGAAATTCAGCTCTCTTTTCGTTTCGACTCCGCTCAACGACCAATGCTCCCTGAGACTTCGGCGTGAGCTCAGTCGAACGCTTGTCGAAGGGAAGAAATACCCCGGAGGGGTTAAATATAGAATTCCCCTGGTGAAGCTTGCGAAACCGGGGGGAATGACAATCTCCCGCTACATAGAGCCCTGTAAGGGCGAAACAATTTATTCAGAAACAGAAAATAATTTATTTAAATTGCACAGAGTTAAAAAATGATTCATGACTTTGGGGTTGAAAATAAAATGAATCATTTTCATAAATTAGACCATGAAAGGATACATGTACATATTACTTTGCGCTAATGGTCAATATTATACCGGAAGCACGAACGATCTTGAAAGAAGATTGGCGCAGCACCAAATGGGTGAAGGTGCAAACTTCACAAGGAAACATTTGCCAGTTAAGCTGGTTTACTATGAAGAATTTCAGCTTGTGAGTGATGCTTTTTATCGGGAAAAACAAGTGCAGGGATGGAGCAGAGCTAAAAAGGAAGCGTTGATTAACGGAGATAGGAATAAGTTGCATGAATTGGCAGATTGTAAGAACAAAACTCGCTTCGACTACGCTCAGCGAACGGAAAGAACGGAGGAAAAATAATACCCTTCGACTTCGCTCAGGGTTCGTAATTAAGAGATTCCGCTCTTTAACGCGATGGTTGAGCGTATTCGAAACCAGATATTTAAGAGAGCAAGAATGCTCCCTGAGCGAAGTCGAAGGGAGTATTTAAATACCTTGTTTGAGCATGAAAACTGCGTATCAATAAAACCCTATTATTATCGGTATAAAGACAAAGCAACCGGAGAAATTACAGATAATTACAGATAATTACAGTGATATTGTACGTAATATATCACGAAGCTTTACTGATAAAAAAAGTATGCGTGATAAGGTGGTAAATAAGACTTATACTGATTGGTTTTCGGAAGATTAGAAGAATAAGTTTATAATTTTTAGTTTCAGCGCAGGGGTTATAAATAATTACTTTGTGTGTTGAGTGTTTTTCCATAATTAGAAAAATAAGTAATCAATAATATTTAATGATATGTTTTGATTATGACCCCCAAATGAGGGCTTAAAGACGTAGTTTCTAACATTTCTTTTTGTGTTAAATCATTTTTCTGATGCACTCTTAAGCCTTCATTTGGGGGTTGGGGGTCTGAAAATATAAAGAATTAAGAAATATATCAATAATAAATACGACTTACTTAAGTACATTTACACTTCAAAAAAATCAGCTCAATTATGAAGTCAATACTCGCTTTTCTGAATCAAATCAAAGAAAACAATAGCAAAGAATGGTTAGATACGCATCGGGCGGAATACCAGGCTGCCATTCAGGCTTTCAACTTACTGGTAGAGCAACTGATTGCAGGAATCAGTGAATTCGATTCATCCATAAAAGGCATTACAGTAAAGGATTGTACCTACCGATTCAATCGCGATATCAGGTTTTCACCCAATAAAATGCCCTATAAAACACATTTTGGTGCATTTATCTGCCCGAAAGGAAAGAATTCAGGTTTTTCGGGATATTACTTTCACATTGAGCCAACAGGCTCCGGTTATCTCAATGGAAGCATGTTGTGCACGGGGCTTTATAGTCCTCAACCCGCCGTATTAAAAAGTATTCGTGAAGAAATATATCTGAATGGAGACACTTTCGAACAAGTCGTACGAGAAGCCAAAAGTTTTGTATTGGAAGACAGTCAGGCGCTGAAGAAAGTGCCTCGTGGTTACCCCGCTGACTACAAATATGCAGAATACCTCAAAATAAAAAATCCCAGCGTATATAAACGTGTTGATGATGCGTTCCTGCTAAGTGATAATTTTATGGAAAATACTCTTGCAGCTTTTCGCGAAACCGTTTCATTCAATATCTGGCTGAACAAAGCAGTTCAATATGCTTATGAAGAATGATGAAATGTCTCCTGTGCAAATGAACGAGTGGAGAGATTGTATCAAAATGAGAAAAAAGATTTTGGGATAAAAGCCCTGAAATTCAACTATAATAAACAAATTAATTATTAAAAGAAAAATGAAAAAGAAATTCAGATGTTCAGTATGTGGTCACATCCACGAAGGTGATTCCGCTCCGGAAAAATGTCCAATATGTAAAGCTCCTGCAAGTAAGTTTGTAGAAGTTGTTGAAACAACGAGAGCTCTTACTTTTGCTGACGAGCATGTGATTGGTGTGGCTAAAGGATGCGATGAAGAGATGATTAAAGACCTGAATAACCATTTTATGGGCGAATGTACCGAAGTGGGCATGTACTTAGCTATGAGCCGTCAGGCCGACCGTGAAGGATATCCTGAAGTGGCAGAAGCTTTCAAAAGATATGCATGGGAAGAAGCAGAACATGCTTCACGCTTTGCCGAATTGTTGGGGGATGTGGTTTGGGATACCAAAACCAACCTGCAAAAACGTAAAGATGCAGAACAAGGTGCGTGTGAAGACAAAAAACGCATTGCCACCCGTGCCAAACAACTGAATCTGGATGCTATCCACGATACAGTACATGAAATGTGCAAAGACGAAGCCCGTCACGGTAAAGGTTTTGAAGGTTTGTATAACCGTTATTTCAATAAATAACTTTTAATCCGACGCAGGTAGACGGAGCAAATAAACGCTTAATACTTTCGTTCTCCTGCGTCGGATATTTTCCTTTTCAATAAAAAATCGTTAGAAGATAAATATCCCTCATAAATAATCATTAAAACAAAGTAGTATGAAGAAAATCGTATTATTATTTTTGATTGTGTTCAGTGCCTCACTTTACGCACAGGAAACAGGTATAAGCTTTAGCAAGGACAGTTTGCTGTCGGATGCATTAGCACGATCCAAAAAGGAAGGTAAACTGGTGTTTATTGATTGCTATACCACCTGGTGTGGTCCCTGTAAGCGTCTGGCAAAAGAGATTTTTCCTCAAAAGGAAGTAGGTGATTTCTACAACAGTCACTTTATCAATCTTTCTTTTGATATGGAAAAAGGCGAGGGAATAAAGATTCGTAAAAAATATGCCGTGAATGCCTATCCAACCCTGCTGTTTTTAAATGCCGACGGTGAAACAGTTCATGTAGGAATCGGGGCAGGTGATGCCAATATGCTTATTGAGCTTGGTAAAACTGCGTTGGATGACACCCGTAACTTACGTTCAATATCAAAGAAAATTAAGGCGGGAGATAAAAGCCTCCAAACATTAATGCTTTATCTGAAAACAAATCATTATGCTGCCGATAAAGATATTCTGATAAATGATTACTTTAAAAAAGCTAACGATGATGAAAAATTATCGAAAGATGCTTGGGATTTGTTCAAAGATTATATCAATGATATAGACAATGATCAATTCCAGTATTTTCTGAAACACCGTTCAGCATACGAACAAAAATTTGGAAAAATAGAAGTTGATAATAAGATAATACAAGCATTCGGCTATTATCAACGGAAATACAAAGATAACCCGGAGAAAGCAGCATCTGTAAAATCAATTGACCCTGTACTGTATGCTAAATTTTTAGTGATGTATGATTTTCAATTAGCCAATTATGAGCAACATACTAACAAAACAGACAAGGCTAAATGGAACGATTATATTGCCAAAGTAAAATCATATGTCGCGTTAGAAAATATTGAACCAATGGAAGTAAATGACATCTGCTGGAATATCTATGAAAACTACCGTACTTTTAATGATATCGCAACATTGAAACTAGCCTGTGAATGGGAGGAAAAAGTGCAGAAAAAACTACCTGATAATCATCCGATAAATGATACCTATGCACATATTTTATTCGATTTAGGGTTTGTGAAAGAAGCTATTGAACATGAAGCATTAGCCATAAAAGTAGCCACCGAGATGAATAGTGCCGGAGATCTTAAGTTCTATAATGATGAAATAGAGAGATTTAGAAAGGCTAAATAAGAATGATGTTTAGACCATTCTTCACCGACAGGATTAATTTTAATTGATAGAGACTTATGCATAAATTCATTATAATTTCATTATTACTTCTTTCAGCTTTTTCAGGAATGGCTCAAACTGATATACTGCGCAATGAAATTTTAAATTATACCGATAGCAATGCCGTTTATATTCAAAATGGACGCAGAATGTTGATTGATAAACTGATAAGTGGCGACGTAAATAAAGTGCGACAATTAAAGAATGCACTTCTGCTGGCTGAAAATGACAAATACCTGACTTTTTATCCTTATGAAGTCAGGTTATTACTATACTATCTGGGTGAGTATGACGAATTGCAGTATTACATAAATTCGTATGATGAAAACACAATTAAACGATTGAAATTAAAGATAAAACCACCTGCAGACGATTTGGAAAATACTGTACTGGTCACAGTACGCAAAAACAGAACGAACATCGAATGCGATATTCTGGCGCACGTAAATAATGTCGAAAACAGAGACTTTTTGAAAATGAACCTTCATTATCTCATTGCAGGAAAGGACTATCCTGATATTACACGCGAGAGTTTGAATGTTGATGCCGATGCATTTTTGAAGGATCACCCCGAAAGTAAATACGTGGGTTATACACGGCAATATATCCGGTATAAGTTAGTGACATCTAAGTGGGGATACGGTTTTGAGTTTTTCTCAGGTTACGGTCTGGCAACTGGTAACTTATATAACAGCTTTCACGGTCATGTACCTATCGGTATTGCTTTTGATGTGTTATATAAAAACTGGACGCTATACCTGCGCGATTATATAGGCATTGGTACAACACATACTGATATAGCTGTACATGGCACTGTGTGGCCTAATGCAACCAAAGCCAATACAATGATTCCCGAAGCCACTCTGGGATATATGCTTCCACTCAAAAGTAAGTTCCATCTATCGCCATTTGCTGGTGTGGGTGGACTACTGCTGTCACCTACAGATAGCCAAAAAGACGAAAGCTACTACAAGCAGGTTGGTGAACTGAATAATTTTGCCTGGATAACAGGTATAAACATGGATATTAAACTAGGTAAAAATAGAGGCATCAATCCGATGGTTTCAGACAACGAAGCAGCTTTCTGGTTTCTACGTATTCGCTATGGCTATGTGATGTCCAATATAAGTAAACTTTACCCCGGACTAAGCGGCAGTATGCATTACCTTACCATTGGTATTGGAGGGCAAGGTCATCGTGTAAAACGGGATTTGTAGATTGATAGTTGAGTTTGAACGGGTGACGTAATTTGCAAATAATGTGGATGGCAGATTGAAATAAAAACCAGTTATGATATAAACCTTTTCTAAACGCCATGTGTTGGTTTAATAAGGAAAAAGATGTAACTAACATTTTTTGTCGAAAGAATTATCGTTACTTTGTAATATCGGGCGAGAGACAGATAAGAAAAGAAACGCTATATTTGAACATTCAAATTTGAGTGAAACGGGAATAAAATAAAATCTTGATTATAAAATACAAAGCTATGATTACAGACAAAGACACAAACACGATTTATTTTTCGGAAAAGCTAAAAGAGCAATTCCCGGAAGTTGCTGGTGACATATATAGCACAATAAAGCTGTTGGGCACTGATTGTCGGTTTTTGCCAGGTACAAAAGATATCTGGACAAGAGATTATATGCCGGTACAAGTCAACGAACATAAATTCATTCAATATACCTTTCATCCGGACTACCTTCAAAAATTTGAAGATATAAAATCGGATCCGGAAAGCATTTGCACAGATCTTAAATTGAAAACGGTGAAATCGGATATTGTTCTTGATGGTGGAAATGTTGTCAAATCAGATAATTGTGTTATTATGACCGATAAAATTATTCTTGAAAACATACAGAAATACAGCAAAGATCAATTGTTATCTAAGCTTAAAGACCTGTTTGAAGTAGAGAAGATAGTACTGATACCCTGGGATAGGGGTGAAAGGTATGGTCATGCTGACGGTATGGTTCGGTTTATTGACAATGAAACTGTTTTGTTACAGGGATATTATAACACGCGTAAAGAACTTTTCGAAGATGAGTTTCTCAAGCATTTGCTGGGTTCATTGAAAGAGAATCACCTGAAATACGAATTTTTGAATATTGATTATCCTGAAAAGATAAATGCTAAGTTTGCCTATCTTAATTATCTGCAAACAAAAGATTTCATTCTACTGCCATCATTGGGAATCGAAAAAGATGATGAAGATTTACAGAAAGAAATAGAAAAATACTTTCCCGCTTACAAAGGCAGGATAAGAAAAGTAACTATGAATGGCATTATAGCCAAAGGTGGTGCTTTAAACTGTATATCCTGGACGAAAATGGAATAATCAAATCTTCCGGTCAAAGGAAGCAATTGATTATCAATAGGAACTGGTCTTAACTTCCATTCCGCCAATTCGCCAACGGCAAGATTTGTGTAAAAAAAGAACCTCCCTGAGCTTCACAGCAAAAGGAGGTTATCATTAAATTAAAACTTTATTTTCTTTATTCACACAATATACTTGTCTACAAACAAGCAATTTCTTATCAAAATACTGTTATATCGTACTTTGGTTCATCTACAATCTCAGGAACAAGTTCTGTATAGACAACTTTTCCATTTTCATCTATTGCAACAACTGAGCGGGATATTAATCCCTTAAGCGGTCCATCTGTAAGCAAAACACCATAATCGGTTGCGAAAGAATGGTATCTGAAGTCAGAAGCTGTAATCACATTATCCAATCCCTCAGCACCGCAAAAGCGACTTTGAGCAAAAGGTAAATCTTTTGATACGCAAATTACAACTACATTTTCTTTCTCAGAAACCCATTTGTTGAATTTACGAACTGAAGCTGCACAGGTTCCTGTGTCAAGACTTGGAAATATATTGAGCAAAACTCTTTTTCCTTTGTAATCGCTTAAATGAATTTCCTGTAAACCGCTACCTACCAATGTGAATTCGGGCGCCTGACTTCCTACTGCGGGCAATTGACCGTTAGTTTGAACATCGCCACCTTTAAATTTTACTGTTGCCATAATAAATAGAATCTTATAATTTAGTTTAAAAAAATGTTTGTTAATAGCTAAATAACATTGGTGAGTGGTTTTTTGTTTATATTTGCGAAAGATTTTTTCAAAATAAAGCAATAATATGAAAAATACAACATGTAATTCTGTTTGTGCGTTTTTCTTCATTTTGTTTGTATCATCGTGTAGCAAATCGCACGATTATAAAGTAGACAGTGCCTTTTCTGATTATTTACAGCGATTTGAAAACGAAGCTGCTACCCGTGGACACGTATTTAATCCATCGAAAGATGGTTTGATTATAGAATTTGGTGACTTAACTGACAGTGCAGCTGGTTTGACTCATTATGAAACGCCTGTTCGAATACAAATAGACAGGACTTATTG
>Ga0302208_10001370_pt1 | contig 10453 bp, 10 predicted proteins | sample II_Fen_E2_3_FD_194577 | JGI IMG/M metagenome (GOLD analysis project Ga0302208, IMG submission 194577) | Peat permafrost microbial communities from Stordalen Mire near Abisko, Sweden - II_Fen_E2_3 | ecosystem: Environmental > Terrestrial > Soil > Wetlands > Permafrost | place: Sweden: Abisko...
TACTCTTGAACGATCTGGAATTGTAATTCGTCCGTAATTTTCTTTACTTGTCTTTTCATAATCCTGAATTTTGTTTACTTTGTTGTAAACCTATTTCAGGACTAGACACGGTATTTAGTGCTCATTCCTCACTCCTTGCCTCTTACCTCTTACCTCTTACCTATTACCTCTTACCTCTTACTTCTGATACACCGTCGGATCAAACCCTTCCAGCCCTTCTTTCCGTTCCGTACAGGTGCCACAGGTACCGCAATGAATTTCCTGCCCGTTATAACAGGAATAGGTATCTTCGAAAGGTACCCCGATTTCTTTTCCCATAAGACCTATTTCGCGTTTAGAGAGATTGGTAAAAGGTGCCAGAATCTGGCAATGATTATACGTTCCCAGGCTTATCGCCTTGCTCATGGTTTCTATAAATTCCTCGCGGCAATCCGGATAGATGGCATGATCGCCGGCATGGTTGGAGATCATCAGTTTGTCACAGCCAATGCTTTCGGCAATACCGGCAGCAATGCTCAGCATAATCCCGTTCCGGAAAGGCACAACTGTTTTAATCATATTCTGGTCTTCATAATGGCCATCCGGAATAGCTCCTCCTGACTTTAACAAATCGGATACAAAACCCATTTTATTTAAATCGATATCGATCACATGGTGTTCAATGCCCAATGCAGTACAATTCCGGTTGGCATATTCTATTTCCCGTAGGTTATGTTTCGACCCGTAATTAAAGGTCACAGCCAGACGGATACGTTCGGCATATTTATAAATGGCCACCGAGCTATCCATTCCGCCTGAATAAAGTATTACTATATCTTTCATCTTTTTGATTTTTTGCGGCTCAAAAGTACTCAAAACCTTCGAATTTCAGGCATTTTTGTGACTTTTTGTTTTTACAGTTACAAACAGATGTTTTTTTGTATTTTTGCAAAGCAATTCTACGACATTACATGCTACCTATAATATGAACACACCTGCAATTAAAATTTTACCTGCCGAATGGGCAGAACAACAGTTTATTCAACTCACCTGGCCTCATAAAGACACTGATTGGGCGGACATGCTCGACGAAGTAAATGAATGCTTTGTCAACATTGCCCGCGAGATTATTAAATATGAGGACTTATTGATTGTTTGCGCCGACACCGATGAAGTAGAACAACTACTGGGTGATGCTGATTTATCCCGTATTACTTTTGCCGAAATGCCTACCAACGATACCTGGGCACGCGATCATGGTGGGATAACCGTATTGGAAGATGGAAAACCGGTGGTATACGACTTCACATTCAATGGATGGGGATTGAAGTTTGCTGCCAATTACGACAATCTAATTACACGGAAACTTTATACAGCAGGTATTTTTGGTGATTCAGGCCATAAAAACTGTTTTGATTTTGTGCTCGAAGGGGGCAGTATTGAATCCGATGGCGAAGGTTCGGTATTGACTACTGCTGAATGCTTACTATCTGACAACCGCAACAATCTATCCGAAGAGGATATAGAAGCAAAACTGATAGAGTATTTTGGACTAAAACAAGTGCTTTGGTTGAACCATGGTTATCTGGCCGGTGATGATACCGACAGCCATGTGGACACTCTGGCACGGCTTTGCGACAGAAGTACTATTGCTTACTTGAAATGCGATGATATAGAGGATGAGCATTTTGATGAATTGAAGAAGATGAAAAAAGAGCTGCGTAAATTTAAAACTCCTGAAGGCAGGTATTACAGGCTTATCCCGCTTCCAATGGCTGATGAAGTCTACTTTAACAACGAAAGGTTGCCTGCTACCTACGCCAATTTCTTGATCATCAACGGGGCAGTACTGATGCCCACCTATAATTCCCCAAAGGATGAGCTGGCTATGCAACAGCTGCAAAAGGCTTTCCCTGACCGTGAAATAGTGGGTATCAATTGCATGGCATTGATTAAGCAACACGGGTCGTTGCATTGCGTGACCATGCAGTACGCGAAAGGCAAGGAATAAGGAGTAAGAGGTGAGGAATGAGTATTCCAATAATATCGAAGGCTAATATCTTTTTTATATCACTGCAAGTAATATATCCTAAGGCAAACATCAACTAATCTACAAGACAATGAAAACAGGTATCATCCAACAATCCAATACTGATGACCGTACAACAAATATCGCCAAGCTTGAACAGAACATACGGCTCTGTGCTGCAAAGGGAGCTGAGCTGATCATCCTCCAGGAACTGCACAACGGGCTTTACTTTTGTCAGACCGAGAACCCGGATGTATTCGAACTGGCAGAAACCATTCCCGGTCCTTCCACAGAGTTTTTTGGGAAGCTGGCCAAAGAATTGGAAGTTGTACTGGTACTTTCCTTGTTCGAAAAGCGTACAGTTGGATTGTATCACAATACGGCCGTAGTGATTGAGAAAGACGGAACCATTGCCGGCAAATACCGTAAAATGCACATACCGGACGATCCTGCCTACTACGAAAAGTTTTACTTCACCCCGGGTGATCTGGGCTTTGAATCCATTCAGACTTCGGTTGGCAAACTGGGCGTCATGGTATGCTGGGATCAATGGTACCCGGAGGCTGCACGCCTAATGACTATGACCGGGGCTGAAATCCTCATCTACCCGACCGCTATCGGTTGGGAAAGTACGGATACTGAGGATGAAAAATTGCGCCAAATGATAGCCTGGCAGGTTATCCAGCGTGCACATGCTGTTGCTAATGGCATTCCCGTCGTGGCTTGCAACCGCACAGGATATGAAGCCGATCCTTCAGGGGTCACCAATGGCATTCAGTTCTGGGGGAACAGTTTTGTAGCAGGCCCCCAGGGTGAAATACTTTCACAGGCATCCAATGACCACGAAGAAAATATGATAGTCGATATTGACCTGTCGCGCACTGAATCAGTCCGCCGCATCTGGCCTTTCTTCAGGGACAGAAGAGTGGATGCTTTTGGTGAACTGACTAAACGATGGAGAGAAGATTAATCTGCTGATTTCATGACTTCACCATTTTTTATCCCGAAGTAAAACCTGACTCAAAGAGAATACGGGTTTCAGAAATCTAAAGACTTCTGAAACCCGTATTCTCTTTAGGACAATTATCAGGGAGGTTAGAAAGGCAGTTTAAAACCATTCTCTTCTAGCGATTGATCCACATTATGTTTTTGTTTCTCCACGCTTTTTCCCACTTTAAAATTATAACTGTACATCAACGCAAAGGCAGCTGTAGTATTCATATACGTTTCTGTCCGTTGGTATACCGTTTTAGTCCGGAGTGTCGACGTACTGTTGAAGAACTTACTGGCAAAGGGGTTAAAGGCAATAATATTGAGGGAACTGTTGTTTTTAAACTGTTTGACAAGGCCTATAAAATAAAAAGGGCTCATTTTAGTTTCTGTTTGACCATCCAATACAGGCCCGCTCAGGTTGAGCATGGAGATCACCTTCAGGTCCCAGGGTACCGGAAACATCATAAATGAATTCCAGTTCCAGCTACGCTGGTTGGTGGGATCTATCTGACTGATATTATTCACATCCGTATATCGGTTGATGTGATTGAAAGAATACCTGACATTGGAATTAAACATGATCTTCCCTATTTGTGAATTCACCGATAGCCCGCTGCCGGCTTCGTACCCGTTGGATATATTGTAGGGCACACTTTCAAACTTTGTGGTCGAACCCTCCACCTGATTAACGATGGTTTGAATAAGTCCGGTTTTATACTCGTAAAACAACTGGGGAGCCAGGTTAAGGGTTACCTTTCCAAACGTAACCTTCACATTGTAGGTAAACTGAAGATTATCCCGGTAGGCAGGCTTTAGGCTCATGTTACCGTGGCTGACAGTCTGGCTGTCAACAAGACTTACAAAAGGGTTCAGCTGTCCGGCATTAGGGCGGATTACCCTTCGGGAATAAGACAGTTTAAGGCTATGGTTGTCATTAAACTTAAGCGAACCGTTTGCATAAGGCAGCGGTGAAAAGTAATTACCGCTTTCCTGCGAATTGATAACCACATGGGAAGTTTCAAACCTCGATCCAATCTTCACACTCCCTTTTTTAAAATTCCTCGACAATTCAGCATAACCTCCCATTCGTAAATCGGTATAATCCAAATTAGGTGCCTGGATTAGTGAGCTGGTATTGTCAATGTTGTATTTATTCAGGTTAGCACTTATCCCGATATTAAACGAATAGACACTGTCAAAGGGTAGGGTATAGTTGGTCTGCCCCGTAAAAGTCCGGGTATTGGTCTTGCTCTTTTCAGTAAGCCATGGTCCGATGGCAAGGGTGCTGGATTCAATCGGGTTGTAATCGATATTCCGGTAATTGGTTTCAGAGGTATTGGTCAGGCTCTGGTAGTATTTCAACTCCACTTCGTAACCGTGCTGGGTTTTCTTGTTGAATTTATGCTTGTAAAAAAGCGAGGAAGTAAGCCCGTTGTTGTTGCTGTTCGAATTGGTCACCGTCCTGAACATGCTATTCAGGATATTGTTTGACTGATTGTAATTCCAGGCATCCCCACCGATTTTAGTCACATTATTTTTAAACGAGACATTCAGGTTCAGGTTATTTAATTCGTTCGGATCGTAAATAAAACCTACATTGACATTTTCATTATGGCCTTTAATAGCCTGTTCACTATTCCGTTGCAAGGTGTTATTCCCTGAGGCCCTGTTCATATCGGTCAGGATATTAAAGTTCTGATACATCCCGTTAGCAGCCACGTAATAAGATATTTTTTCCAACCCATAATCCAGACTCCCGTTCACACGTCCCATATAATTATCCTTGCCTACCGGAAATGCCATAGCAGCCGCCATACCCTTAAGGCCAAACTTCATGGCAGGATTGGTCACAATATTAATCACAGCATCCACATCGGCATCGTATTTCCCCGAAGGGCTGGTGATAACTTCCATCTTGTCCACCTGCGAAGGATGTAACCTTTTCAGGTATTCCTTATCCCGGGTAATCCCGTCCACTTCAATCTTTATGTTCGTTTTACCGTTCACGGTGATATCCTCATTTAAATAGTCAACCTGCACCGAAGGTACTTTCCGGAGTACATCAAGTCCATCGGTGGATGTCTTTTTAATACCCTCGGGTATTCCGTACACAGTCCGGTCACCCAGTTCCGTTACTTTTACTTTCGATCCGTTCACCACAATCTCCTTAAAAATATAGGTATTCGGTTCCAGGGGGATAGCACCCAGGTTGTTCATCATGCCTTTCTTTTTAGGAACAACACTCAGCCTGGTTTTGTAAGCCAGGTGTTTCACCCGGATACAATAGGTCTTTGCCGTATCGGCTTTATAAAACACGAAAAGACCTTCGGAGCTCGACTTCGACAGATCAATAACAAGGCTGTCAGGCAACTGAAGCAGCACCACACTGGCTCCTTCCACAGGCTTTGAGGTCTCTTTATCGCTCAGGCTCCCGGTAATAACTTGCCGGGCATATCCATTCAGGGCGATCAGGCCCAGAAGCATCAGGATTATCTTATTCTTCATTTCAAGTAATTCTGGATATTAAGTGCCTAGTTCATCATGATTGTTTCGGACTCAGAATCCAACACCATGGGAATTTTCATCTCCGTGCCATTGTTTTTCATGGTAGTAGTCCCTTCAATATGTCCTTTAGACTTACTTCTCAGGGTGAGTCCCGTTGGGATATCCAGAACGCCTTCACTGGTCATGGTCCCTTTTAGTTCCTGCGACATGGCAGCCGAAGGTTCTGTGGATGGAATGGATTCTATTTCGGTCTTTCCGGATACCTTCGCCTGATGATTCTCCACTCCTTGGAGGGTAAAGGTATTCTGCGACATCAATGACACATTGCTGGTTATCGTGAAGTAGGACGTTTCCCAGCTATCGCCCGTTTTCACAGTCGATTCAGGCAGATATGCAAAATAATGCTCTATCATGCTTTTTACTACCGATTCCTTTAAGAGCCCGTCAGCCTGCGTTTTGGCCTGGTCTCTTTTAGCTGCTGGAATGGAATCCAATACAAACATCACACTGTCCTTAAACTTCCCGTAGTTGACGAAATCCACAAACTTACCACCTGTGGATATCCGGGCAATGATCTTATAGGTACTCATCTTATTCATGATCTTCTCCAGAGGATCCTTCCCTGCCGGTTTTGCCGAATTGGTCTCCTTATTAAACATGGCCGAACTGATTTTCGATGCTATGGTATCAAATTTAAATTCAATATCCATAACATTATTCTCCTGCCGAAGGACTTTATAGCTGATCACGTTGTTGGAATAAACATCCATTTTATACGTCTGCCCATTGGCTGTCTGTTGAATGGCCTGCTTGCTGGTACTTTTTATCGTGTACACTTTCCCTTTTTCAAGGTTTAACTTAAAGCTGACAGGGGCTTGTGCCAGGACAGAAATACCCAAAAAAGCTAAAAAAACAGTTGCGATAATTGTTTTCATTGTGTAAATTGATTTGTTAGTTTATAGTTAGAAATTAAATTAAAGTTCCTTGATGTTCCTGTTTTGTGGAATGATTATTCAAGTAACACACAGAACTTCCTTATTGTTTTTTTCAGACAGCCATACCCACTATCCTGTGATGTTCAGGATCAAGCATGATGTATCTGCAATCTTTTATAAATCAAATGCAGGTAATACAATCCCCATTCTTAAAAAGCATCAAAGTTAAGATATTATTGTTATTTACAACATTAATATTAACATTAATTATTCTTTTACGACCTATAGCTCCTAAAGTAGTAATTCTTTCATCTTACTCCGCATACTCATTTAAATCAAGTATTTCTTTCTGTAATTCCTCAATTTTTCCTGAATACATCTTTAGCTGTTTATAACCTAAAGCCAGCGAAACAGCAGACACACCCAGCAAAAGAAACAAGATATTCGACCCGAAATCAAAGCTTTTCCATGCAATGAAGAGTATTCCGACAAAAAACATCGGGAAGGCCATTAGATTAAACTTACGTTTCCGAATAAAAAGGCGTTTAAATTCGGTGACCTTCCGCACCGATTCAAGGATTGAATCGGTGCCCAGGTTTATGCCTCTTAGTTCCAGAAAGCCTTTCAAATTCAGATAGCACAATATGGTAACAAATGTCAGCGTCAGCACACAACCAATTATAAATTTCAAATCAACATTTTCAATCCTGAAACAATCGTGTAATCCCAGGATTAATATTACAGGAATCATGAATATCAAAAATAAACTTTGATATTTCATCCGGTTCAATTTCCTCTGGGGCTTTTTTGACAGGGTATCCAGAATAATCCTTTTGTTCAGTTTCTCAAGATGATCAAGTTTCCTGTCGTATTTTTGCCAGATTGTTTTTAATTCTTCTAGTTCCATGATTTTAAAATTTAATTGTTAGACAACTTATTTTTAAGAGTTTGTTTAATCCTGCTGATTTTTGTGGCTACATTTGTTTTAGTCAGTCCGATAATCTCTGCTATTTCATCATACGAGGTATCATCCAGGAATAACAGGATGATGGCCTTGTCTACTTTCCCAAGGGTATCTATCGCAGTATATAGCTGGTCGCACAATTCGTCAAGAGTATGATCTGTTTCATTCGTTATATTCGGAATCCAGTTTGTATATTCAATCCGTTTTGAATGTTTTGTCGTTTCGCGAAGCCATGTAATGGCGGTATTTAAGGATACCCTATAAATCCAGGTACTCACTTTCGATTTCTGCTGAAAGGTAGGATAGGCTGTCCATAAGTTTGAAATAATATCCTGGAACAGGTCTTTTACATCATCTGCCTGATCGCAATACATGTGGCTGACTTTATAAATCAGTTTTTTATTATCCTCAATAATCTCTATAAAATCAGCTTGTAGTGTATCGTTATCCATTCTGACGTTTTTAATTTTGAAGTATTAGTCGTAAAAGCAGGTTAAAAATCACAAAAAAGAAGAATTATTTTTAAGATCATCTCTATTTCCCGCACAAAGCCTCTCATTCGGTCTATATATCAAAAAGACCGCTCCCGGGAAATCTTCCTGAAGCGGTCTTTGTATAGGATAAAGCGATATTATGCTTTTTCGTTCATTTTCATCATGCCCATCATCTGGTTCACGGTCTTTTTCATGCCGTCGGTTGAACCATCCAGGAAGATCACATTTCCTTTCCCGGTTTCCCCAAAATGCTTGATTGCTTCGGTCCACATGCTGAACAACAGAAAAGAGGCATCCAAATCGGCAGCCGTCATTTCCTTGGCAGCCATCGCCATCCCTTTGGCCACTTCCTCGCGGAACAAGGCAATTCCCTGTCCACGTTGCTGGGCAGCTTCTTTCTCCGCCAATGCCGAGATCTTAATAGCGTTCCCCTCGGCTTCCGCAGCCTTGGTGCGTGTAATCAACAAGGCCTGCCCTTCATTTTCGGCAGCCGCCTTCAGGTTGTTCGAGGCCACGACACGGGACATCGATTTGATAATCTCTTCATCAAAGGTGATGTCGTTCAACTGGATGTCGATCATATGGTATCCCCATTCTTCCAGGGTTGAATCCAGATGTTTTTTTACTTCCAGGATAATCTCCGTGCGAAGTCCCAGGATCTCAGCCTGTTTCTTGGTAGCCACAAAACTGCGGATCGTCCCTTCGATGGTGCGGATCAGAGCCTGCATAAAGCTGCGTTCGTCCACAAACTTGAAAGCCACGTTTTTAATCGTTTCGTCCGACTGGTTAAAGACCGCATACAGCAACATAGCCTTAAAATACACATTGGCCTGGTCCTGAGATACCGCCTGAAACTCCAACTCCGCCGAACGGTTCTGGATACTGATGCGTTTATACACCATCTCGATAAGCGGGATCTTGAAATTAAGCCCCGGAGCCATGATACGCCGGTACTTTCCGAATACGGTAATTACCGCCACATTGCCCTGATTCACGGTCACGAAACCGGAGGCAAGTACTATCAGAGCAAATACTCCGATAAGAATAAAAGGAACAAATTCCATGTGATGTTGGTTTTAATGATTAATTTGGTTTAAACTCTGAAAATAATATCGATTTGAACTGCATTTATTAATTTTACACCCTGCTTTCAAAGGATAGAATCGGGATCTTCCAGCAGGGCAATCTCCTGTTGGTCTAAATCCAGGTCCATGACAGCCGATTTCCGTGTAGGCCGTTTGAGCACCAACAAGACCACCATCAAACCGGCGTATACCATATAATTGGTGTTATTCGTAATAAAGATAGCTACCAGCGCAAACAAGGCAGGACCATCGAGCAACATATACCGGACGATTAATGCTGACTGATAACCCAGCATCTTGGTTTTTAAATCCCCGATGAATCTTACCTCATTCAATTTTATCCGGTACACCAGGTTGCTGGCAATGATACCTCCAATTACCAATCCCGGCACCAGGTAAACCAGCAGTTTTGCGAACTCCGATTGTGTATCCACCTGTTGATAGTCCACAATAAAAAAGTAGACCACCGAACCAAACAAAACGATACCCAACACCAAAGCCAGATGAATGATGGAAGCCAGTCTGAAAAATTCTTTTGTTGTTTGGTTATTGGTTTCCATAGATAGTATATTTCTGAATTTTGATATTATTTCTCCGCAAAAATACATATTATCCTTGTAAAATTAACCTTTTTATAAAAATATATTTAACTTATCTTTTTAGCGTACTTTCCCGGGCATTCATCTTCCATCGTTAGTTCCAAAAGTATCCACCCCATATCGTTTCATTCCGGAAAAAGAGAAGCGATTCCTTCAGGGTATTCCTCCTCTCGTTTTCTCGACGCAGGTTGTCACCCGTCAACAGAATATCCTGTTTTTTGGTGGATAAAACAGTTAATTCCGCCTTTTACCATGCATATTCTTTCACAATGTATGATCACTTTGCCTATTGGGAAGAAAGAATGATATCATCAGAACGCGACTCTCTCACGGTATTCGCTGGTCTTTTTCTTAATTTTAATATCGTTATCCCTTAGATATCCCATATCATTCATGATATGGGATATCTAAGGGATATCTATGGGACATCTATGGGATATCTATGGGACATCTGTATCATCATGAAGACATCGAGGCGAATATTACGTGGTTGAAAATCAAATAATACAGGATCTATTCGGAAGTTGGATTAATAAAGAGGGGAAAAAACAGGCACAGGGAACGCGGCAGGAAGCGTTTAGTCACAAATAAGGAAGGCCCGATAGGTTATCAGGTTTACATCAGGCTCGTTCAGGGGATAACAGGAAGCCTAAAAAAGACAGGACCATCCGAGTTTCAGTGAAAGGAATCAGACAGCAGAGGGCAGAGGGCAACAACCGGGATGAAAGTTCCCGGCGGAATGGAGAGAAAGGGAATGAAGCGGGAGGCTATTTCTTTTCGTATGCCAGCATCTTCATCTTGCATTCCAATCCCCAGCGGAAACCACCCAGGCTACCGTCGGTGCGAATGACGCGATGACAGGGGATGAGG